>Ga0207702_10001322_pt1 | contig 24827 bp, 45 predicted proteins | sample KBSCornC62_FD_184302 | JGI IMG/M metagenome (GOLD analysis project Ga0207702, IMG submission 184302) | Corn rhizosphere microbial communities from Kellogg Biological Station, Michigan, USA - KBS Corn C6-2 (SPAdes) (version 2) | ecosystem: Host-associated > Plants > Roots > Rhizosphere > Soil ...
GTTTTCGCATTTACCCCCGCTAGTCGCCAATAGTGACAACGATGGCCCGCAAGGTGTGTCCAGGATGTGGGGAGTCTCGGCCTGTCGACGCGTTTGCGCGAGATCGGAGCAGGCGGGATGGCCGGATGCGTTTGTGCCGTCTCTGCGATCGGATCCGGCATCGGCGCTACGTCGCGGAGCACCCGGAGGAGCATCGCGCTGCGCAGGCCGAAGCTATGGCGCGGTGGAAGGCGAAGCAGCCGCCGAAGCCCCCGAAGCTGTGTCGCCGGTGCGGCGGGGTGGTGGAGGATCGCCGGCGGTGGTATTGCTCGGATGAGTGTCTCGCCGCGGCTCGAGCGGCGAACCCGCACAAGTCGGGTCGGCGGAAGCCTCACACCGAGTCGGCGAGCCGGCGCGGCTATGGGCAGGAGCACAAGCGGCTGCGGGAGCGGTGGAAGCGGATCGTGGACGCCGGCGCCGCGGTGTGTCCTCGGTGCGGATTGTTGATCCTGCCGGGCGAGCCGTGGGATCTCGGCCACGTCGACGGGAGCGCGAAGATGCTGTACCAGGGCGCGGAGCATCGACGCTGCAATCGGGCGACGAATCGGCGTCGAAGGTTGAGTCTTCAGCAATGGTGAAGCCTCGGATCGAGTGCGTCCCTGCCGGCGATCCCGGGTTGGCGAAGGAGGCGGTGAAGCTGGTGAAGCGTGCCGGTCTTCGCCTCGACGATTGGCAGCGGTACGCGTTCGAGCGAGCTCTCTACACCGGCCCGGATGGGAAGTGGAGTGCGATGGAGGTCGGCGTGGATGTCGCGCGCCAGAACGGGAAGGGTGGAATCCTCGAGGCGCGAGCTCTCGCTGGGATCTTCGTGTTCGGTGAGCGGTTGATGATCCACTCGGCGCATCTCGTCGACACGTCGCTTGAGGCGATGGAGCGGCTGCTGTGGTTGATCGAGGACATCCCCGAGTTCGATTCTCAGGTGAAGCGTGTCGTCAGGACGAACGGCCGCGAGGGGATCATCTTCCGGTCGGGGCAGCGGATCCGGTTCCGTACCCGGACGAAGGGCGGCGGCCGTGGATTCACGGCTGATTGTCTGCTGCTGGACGAGGCGATGTACTTGCCGGAAATGGTGATGGGCGCGTTGATTCCGACGTTGTCGGCGCGGCCGAATCCGCAGATCTGGTACACCGGCTCGGCTGTCGACCAGATGGTGCACGACCACGGCACCGTCTTCGCTCGTGTCCGACGACGCGGGATGGCTCAGGAGAAGGGCGTCGCCTACTTCGAGTGGTCGGCGCCGTACGAGATCGACACCGTCTCGGAGCATCTCGACGACCGCGCTGCGTGGGTGGCGGCGAATCCGGCGATGGGGATCCGCATCAACGAGGAGTTCATCAAGACGGAGCGCAGGGCGATGGACAACCGCACGTTCGCGGTCGAGCGGCTCGGCGTTGGCGACTGGCCGAACGATGAGGACATCGACGAGGCCATCTCGTGGGATCGGTGGCGCGAACTGGTCGACCCTGAATCGGAGATGCTCGCTCCGATCTGCGTCGCGTTCGACGTGCCGCCGGCGCGCGACCGAGTCACCATCGTCGGCGCCGGCCTGCGGCCTGATGGGTTGACCCATTTTCAGACGATGGAGTACCGCGCCGGGACGGGATGGTTCGGGAACAGGATGGGCGAGCTCGTGTCGCGCTACAACGTCCACAGCATCTCGTATGACCCTGGTTCGCCGGCCGCGAGTCTTGTCCGCCAGCTTGAGAACATGGGGTTGGAAGTCGAGAAGGTCGGAGCCCGTGATTACGCGTCGGCGTGCGGAGCGTTCCAGGACGCGGTGATGGAGGGCACGGTCAGGCACCACGGGACGGACGAGCTGGCGACGGCGGTGAAGAACGCTGCGACGCGGCCGCTAGGTGATGCGTGGGCTTGGTCGCGGAAGAACAGTGCGGCTGACATCTCGCCGCTGGTGGCGGCGACGCTCGCGGTGTGGCAGGCGTCGGCGAACCTGACGAGCGTCTATGACGAGCGGGGCGTCCTGTTTGTGGGCGGTTCCGAGCCGGAGGCGCCGGCGGGTCGTCTGGTGGACGGCGAGTGGGTGTCGGCGTAGAAGTCTGCTAGCCTGACGCGCATCAGACGAGTCTTCGCCATTGGGCTGGCGATCGTCCTTCTCCTCACGGCCGCGCCGGCCAGCGCCCATAGCCGCTACTGGCACCGCACCCATCCATGGGTCGGGACGGGGTGGAAGAGCGACGCGTTGTGCGTGCACCGCTACGAGGGGTCGTGGACTGACCCCGACTCGCCGTACTACGGCGGGATGCAGATGGACGTCGCGTTCCAATCGTCGTATGGGCCGTGGATGCTCCACCACTTCGGCACCGCGGATCACTGGCCGGTGAACGGCCAGCTCTACGCGGCGTGGAAGGCGTGGAAGGCCAGGGGTTGGACTCCGTGGCCGAATACGGCGCGGATGTGCGGCCTGCTCTGAAGCCTGTCCGTCCGAAGGCTTGTGGCATAATCATCTCCCGATGCAGTGGCCCTGGAGTCGGGAGAATCGCCAATCCTCGTTGAGCGAGCCGAACCAGGACGCCATCGCCCTCCTCGGCGGCCAACGAGTCATCAGCGGCGAACGCGTCGACGTTACGTCCTCGCTCGCGATCGCGGATGTCTTCGCTGCCGTCACGACGATCACCGAAACCATCGCCACCTTGCCGATGAAGGTGTATCGACAGGTCGGCGTCGACGTCGTCGAGACGCCCGACCATCGCGCCGCGTCGATGCTCGGCCAGGCGCCGAACAGCATCCAGCCGGCGCACCGGTTCTGGTCGACGATCGCCGGCCATCTCCTCTTGTGGGGGAACGCGTTCGTGGAGAAGCTCCGCGACGCGAACGGCCTTGTCAGCGAGCTCTACATCATCCATCCATCCTGCGTCCGCATCGAGTACAACCAGGCGCTCCGGCAGAAGCGGTACGTCGTCACCGACGAGTACGGCCTGACCGAGACGGCGCTCTCGGACGACCGCGTCCTGCACATCTACGGCTACTCGCATGACGGGATCTGCGGGATGAGCCCGATCACTCAGACCAGGCAGCAGCTCGGCCTTGCGAAGGCGCGGGAGCGGTTTGAGGGCGAGGTCTACGCCAACAAGCCGTTCATCACAGGATGGATCGGCCATCCCGGCCAGATGAAGGACACCGTGAAGCTCGACGAGTCTTGGACGGCGCGCTACGGCGGCGGCGACCGCGGCATCTTCGGCAAGTCGCAGCGGCACGGAACGCCAGTGCTCGAGGAAGGCGCAAGCTTCAACCAGGTCACCGCTCCGCTCGCCGACATGGAGTTCGTCGCATCGATGCAACTCTCCAAAGTCACGATCGCCAGCATCTTCCACCTGCCGCCGGCGTATATCGGCGGCTCGGTCGGCGACTCGCTGACCTACATGACGACTGAGGGCAACCAGATCCAACTCGCCCGCCAGGCGATCACCCCCGTCACGACGAACATCCAGAAGTTCGTCGGCGCCGACCGCGGCATCTTCCCGTTCCCGAGCTGGTACCCCGAGTTCTCGCTCGCAGCGTTGATGCGGGGCGACAGCGCTGCTCGAGCGGCTTTCTACAAGGCGATGACGGACGTGAACGCGATCGTGCCGAACGAGATCCGCGGCCTCGAGAACATGCCGCCTCTCCCTGGAGGCGACACCGTGGCGCCGGCGGCCGCGCCTCCGAGCCTGCCCGCTCCGGCGGCTGCCGACGCCACCACTCCAGGAGCGACGCCATGAGCGAACTCTTCCTCCAGGTCATGCGCCAGGCGAGCCTCGTCGACGCCGAGTTGAAAGGCCGGAACTTCCGCGGCTACGCAGCCATCTTCGACGCTCCCTGGAACGATGGACTGACCGTCAAGCATGGCTACATAGAGCGGATCGCCCGCGGCGCGTTCCGCAAGGCTCTGGCCGCGAAGGAGAACGTCCCGATGCTGCTCGGCCACGACCGGAACATGGTGCTCGGCACCACGAAAAGCGGGAACGTCAAGATCAGCGAGGAGCCGAAGGGCCTACTCGTCGACGCGAAACTGCCCGACAACGGCCTCGGCGACTATGCCCGGTCGATGATCGAAGCCGGCGACCTCCAGGGCATGAGCGTCGGCATGAGACTCAACCAGCGCGCCGACGTCGAACGGAGCCGCAGCGGGGAAGGAATCCCCGTTATGACGATCCGCAACGCACGCAAACTCTTGGACGTCTCGTTGACGTGGGAGCCAGCCTATCTGGACACTACTGTAGAGTTACGGTCGCAAGGATTCGTCGCTCTCCCATTGCAGGAAAACGGCCAGGGCGTGGAGACGCAGCCGGTCGATAGCGGCAATGGAGAATCTCCCGACGAGGAGACGACTTGGCAGATGGATCTACCTGCCGAGCCGAAAAACCAGCCATACGTTCCCTGGTGGGAACTCTTGGCGAGGAGCCTCGAGAAGGAGTTCTAGGATGAGACGCGACGAAGTGGAGCGGCTGCACGAGCAGCTGAAGCTCCTGACGACCGAGCTCCGCACCGCCGGCCAGGCGGCTGAGGAGTGGAAGAAGGAGAATCACGAGTACGAGTACCGCGCTGAGGATCAGGCGGCGCTCGACAAGATCTCGAACGAGATGCTGTCGATCCAGCGGAGTCTTCAGACGCATCAGAAGATCGAGACGCTCGCGACGTGGCAGCCCGAAGACGCCCACACCATCGACTCTATGGATCGGCCGACGACGCTGAACGCGTACCGCTCCGAGAACGCTGCCCTCCCGGCCAGCGACCTCCCCGACGTGCGCCGCAGCGTCTACAAGTGGATCGTGGAAGGCAAGGAGTCGCTTGACTCGGACGAGTACCGCGTACTGTCGAAGGCGGCGTCTGGTGGCGGCTTCTTCGTGCCGACCGACCTCGCAGACGCAGTCGTCCGCGCCCTCCGGTTCCTGCCGGGCGGCGTCGGCACGCTGGGCCGGACGCTCACGACGAGCACCGGCGACCTGATCAACATTCCGCTGAACCTGACGCACGGCTCGGCGGCGTGGATCGCAGAGTCGGGCGCCTACACGCCTTCGGACGAGACGATCACGAACGGGACGCTCAGCGCGTTCAAGGCCGGCACGAAGATCATCGTGTCGGAAGAGCTCCTGACCGACTCGGCGTTCGACCTGACCGCGTTTCTCGGCCAGGAGTTCGGCGAGCGGATCGGTGCTCTCGCCGAAGCCGCGTACATCAGCGGTAACGGCACAGGCCAGCCGACCGGCATCCTCGACGCCGCGTCGTCGGTCACGATCTCGACGCTCCCCGCCGGCTACGTCACGACGCTGGCATGGGCCGGCCTCGCTACCGGCATCTTCTCGGTGCCGGCACAGTACCGCGAGAACATGTCGATCCTCGCCAGCGACTCTCTCTGGGTCAAGCTGGTCAGCACCGTCGACTCGACTGGTCAGCCGCTCTGGAACCCAGGCGTCGCCAGTGGCGCGCCCGCGACGTTCGCGGGGATCCCCGTCTACACGCACCCCAACCTCGCAGCCGTCGGCGCGAACGCGAAGAGCATGATCGTCGGCGACTTCTCCAGGGGTTACTGGATCCGCCGCGTCAACGGGATGTTCATGCAGCGCCAGAACGAGCTCCACAGCGACAACGGCCAGGTCGGTTTCCGCGCGTACCTCCGTCTCGACGGCAAGGTCGTGCTCGCCGACGCACTCCGCATCGTGGCCTTCGCGGCTACCTGAATCGAGGAAGGAACATGGCAGACAGCAAAGGTAAGATCGAGGAGCACGAGGTTGGAGTGGCCGTCACTTCGACGACGAAGGAGACGCCCCACCCCGCCGACGAGTCGTCGGCGCCGGGCCCGTACGACGGCCTGAAGGCGAATCGGCCGCCGGTGTCTACGGATCGGCCGGACGTGCCGATCGCGCAGTCGCTGGTCGAGGGTGCGGGTGCGCCGCAGCCGGCCGAGTTCGACGTGTCGACGTACGTCGCTCCGAACGCGTACGTGACGGCCGCCGACAAGGACAACCTCGCGCCCGTCGAGGGCGAGAAGGCCAGCAAGTGAACGACACGCCGTCCAGCACCGGAGAGACTGCCCGTCCCGCGGTGCTGGACGGCGTCACCCAAGACGACGGCGGGAACGTCACCATCACCGCTCCCGCGGCCGTCGCGATCGTCGAGATCCTGACTGACGGAGATCCGGAGGATTAGTGGCCGTCACCGCCTTCATGTACCCGATGTTCTTCTCGACGACGTGGAACAAAGAGGCCGACATCGACACCGACACGATCAAGTGTGCCCTGTCGAACACCGCCTACACGTACGCCGCCACCCACAAGTATTTCGACGCGACGCCGTTCACGACGGCATGGACGGAACTCGGCACCGCGAACGGCTACACCGCCGGCGGCGTCACCCTCACCAGCCCGACGATCACGAACGGCCAGACGACCTCGTGGACAGCGTCGAACGCGGTGTGGACAGCTTCGGGCGCCGGCATCAGTGCCACGTCGGCGGTCGTCTACGACTCGACTCCAGGCGCCGGCGTCAAGCCGCTCATCTCGTATGTCTTGTTCGGTGGGACGGTGACAGCCGCAGCCGGAGCGACGCTGACGATCGCGTGGAACGCGTCCGGCATCATCTCGGTAGTGGTGGCGTAGCATGGCTAGCACCTACGTCGCGATGAACACGGTGTTCGCCGCGACGGCGGGCGCGAAGACCGCGCTCAACCTGATCGCTGGCGCGAACCAGCCAGTCCAGATCATCGAGTGGGGCGTCAGCTTCGACGGCGTCACCTCCTCGGCGGTGCCGGCGACGGTGAACCTGTGCCAGTCGACGCAGGCGACAGCGGGCACGTCGGCGGGGTCGATCCCGGCGATTGTACAGACGAAGGGCCGTGCGATCACGGCGCAGATGACGACTGGCCACAACTACACCGCCGAACCGACCGCGCTGACGATCATCGAACAGGTCTTCGTCCCCCAATACAACGGGATCTACGTCCGGTCGTACACGCCGGGCGACGGGCCAGACACCGACCTCTCTGGCGGGACGGTGAAGGCCCTCGCGATCCGCGTGAACGTGTCCGCGAACGTGAACGTCCTCGCCTATGCGCGGTTCGTGATCGACTGGTAGCCAGGGATGGTTGCCAGTTTCGTCGTAGACCTGTTCACACCCGTCTCAGATGTGACGTCGGCGACGACGATGACAGCGACGACGGCCGTTACGGTCGCGGCTCAGGATAGCGCCATCCTCAGCGCCGGCGCTCGTGGCGGCACGTCGACCGCTCAGAGCTGCTCATTGTCAGGGTTGCCCGGCGATGCTGTCGTGGAGAAGTCTCCGGACAGGTCTTCGACTGGTTCGCCTGCTATCCAGATGTTCCGCGTCTACTTCCCCACGGGGATGGCTTCTGGAACCGTCATCACGTTCACGTGGACTCAGTCGGCGACGCGGAAGAACGCTGCCGGCCAGGTCATCACCAGCCTCGCGAACTCGAACGGGATCTGGCAGACCGCGAGCCCCGGCGGCACCGCGAACCTGACGGCGGGGACGACGGCGGCGACGACGACGACGACGGGCTGGCACGCCGCGGCGTGGGCGTACAACTCGACGGTCAGCACGAACACCGTCACGCCCGGTTCTGACGTTGGCGGGACGATGACGGAACGCGCGGACATCCACGCCGGCGCCTCCACGTTCCACTATCTCTACGTTGAGGATCGCCCCGTCACGGCGTCGACGAGTGGTGAGACGGCGACAGCGACGATCAACGCTGCAGCAGCGTCGAGCGTCGGCGCTCAAGGCGTTTGGGATGGCGCCGCCGCGGTCGTCGCGCCGCAGAGGAACCAGCGGTTTAGGGGCACGGCGTACCCGACGCGACCGGCTATCGCTCCGCTGATCGGTTGGCGCTAGATGGCGTTCTACATCGCACGCAGGCCACCCGAAGTGGCCGCGGCGAACCAGACCGTCTCGCCACCCGTCGCCACAGCCTCAGCTTCGGCCCCGATCCCGACGCTCCAACTCCAGATTCCTGCTCCTGTAGCCGCCGCTAACGCGTCGGCGCCGCTCCCCACCATCCAGGTCAGGGTAAGCCCCGGCGTCGCAACAGCAGCCGCCTCAGCGCCTCTCCCAACCGTTCAAGTCCAGATCCCGGCTCCGGCTGCGACAGCGGCAGCGTCCGCGCTCGTTCCGACTATCACCGTCGCCACCATCATCGCGGCACCAGCCGCGACCGCCACCGCCTCGAGCCCGACGCCAGCAGTCCAACTCGTCGTCCCGCCGCCAGCAGCGACAGCGTCGGCGTCGGCGCCTGTCCCGCTCGTCACCGCCGGACAGTTCGTCCAACCACCAGCCGCCACGGCATCAGCATCCTCGCCGACCGCTGCGATCCAACTCCGACTCTCGCCGCCGGCCGCTACAGCAGCGGCGAGCTCGCCCACGCCCACCATCCAACTCCGCGTCTCGCCCGCCGCTGCGACAGCGACAGCGAGCGCGCCCACGCCAGGCTTACAACTCCGCGTCTCGCCGGCAGTCTCCACCGCAACCGCTTCGGCGCTTATCCCAGCCGTCACGAGCACCGGCGGCGGTGGCGTCGCTCCACCCGTCACCGTCCGCACCTACCTCGTCGGCTCGAGCGGCCTTACCCGAGCCCGCAGCCCTTTATCCGCTACCGAGGCGACCGGAGCTAGCGGTATCCTTGCCCTGACAGGAGCGTCGGGAGCGACGAGTGCAACCGGAACCAGCGGACAGACAGGAGCCGGCTAGATGGCAGATTTCTACATCGGACAGGGCGACACCGCTTCCACGATGCTGGTCACGCTCCGCGACGCCAACGGCGCAGCCGTCAACATCACCGGCGCGAGCGTCCACATCGACGTCACACCGATCCACGGCGGCACGAAGATCGTCGACGCCGCTGCCACCATCGTCGACGCTCCGACAGGCCAGGTCAGCTACACCTTCACCGCTCCGCAGACCGCCGCCGCCGGCGACTATCTAGCGACGTTCACTGTCACGTTCGGCGGCGGCGCTGTCGAATCGTTCCCGAACGCGGGTTACTACCTCGTCACGATCAACCCCGACGCTCCCACGACCGCGCAGGAGTACGCCAGCCCGCAGGAGCTCTCGAAGACGCTGAACCTGACCGGGACGACGTACGCCGACCAGGACATCAAGCTCGCCCTCGCAGCGGCGAAGACGGCGATCGACCTGAACTGTGGCCGCACCTTCACCCTCGGATCACCAGGCGAGGCGAGGACGTATCGGCCCGTCTCGCCCGACTATCTCCTCATCGACGACGTCACCGCCGTCACCAGCGTCACCCAAAACAGCGCGACTCTGACCGCTCCCACCTATTACACCCTCGAGCAGGTCAGGGTCGCGAAGCCGCTCGGCATCGCCGTCTACGACGTGCTGCGAGCTCCGGTGTCGAGCTTGCTCGGCACGTTCGGCACCGCGAACGGTTGGGCCGACGTCTCCGTTACCGGGACGTATGGGTGGCCGAGCGTGCCGGCGCCGATCAAGCAGGCAACGATGATCCTCGCCAGTCGCTACCTCCAGCGGAGCCGCTCCGCGCCGTTCGCGATCCTCACGTTCGGAGACGGCGGCGAAGCAGCGCGCCTCACCCGCAGCGACCCGGACGTCGCGATGCTGCTCCAGCCGTACACGCGTAGCGGGATGATCGAGTGAGCCTCGCAGCGATCCGACAAGGACTCGCCACGAACCTCGCCAGCATCCCCGAAACGCAGGTGTCGCCGTACATCATCCTCCCCACGCCGCCCACCATCTGGGTCGCCCGCATCGACCTCGAATACGACCGCGCGATGGGTTCCAGGCTCGCCGGCATGAAATACACCGACGAGTACACCGCCACCATCCAAGCCATGACCGACTTCCAAGAGCCGCAACGCGGCCAGGAAGTCCTCGACCTGTACCTCGCCGGAAGCGGCGCCTACAGCGTCAAGGACGCGCTCGAGGCCGACAAGACGCTCGGCGGCGCCGCCGACACGATCTGGGTGTCACAAGCCACAGGCCCATCCCTAAACACTTTCCAAACATTCTCCCTGCTGCTGGCCGAGTGGACGGTTACAATCATCTCGACGGAGGTCGCCCTATGACGGTCTACACCCTCACCAGCCCCGCCTATGGCCTTGAACGCGGCGACACCGTCACGCTCAACGCCGCCGACCCGCTCGTCCAGATGAACGTCGACAACGGCGTCCTCGTCGAAGGCAAAGACCAGAAGACGGAGCCCGCGAAGATGACGTGTCCCATCTGCGGCGAGACGATGCAGCGGCCCCCGAAGTTCTCCGACCCGCCGAGCCTCGAGGCGCACTACGAGGAAAAGCATGCCGGTTTCGTCGTGCCGGACTGGCAGCCCGACGAGGAGGATAACCAGGCATGAGCAAGATCGTACTGACCAACGCCTTCGTCCAGATCAACTCGGTCAACCTCTCCGACCACGTCCAGTCGGTCGACATCCAGTCGACGCGCGACGAGGTCGACGTGACGTCGATGGGCGACACCAGCAAGGAGATCATCCTCGGCCTCAACGACGTATCCGTCGTCGTCACCTTCTTCAACGACTACGCCGCCGGCTCGATCGACTCGCAGCTCTTCCCTCTCCACACGACGAACACGGCGTTCCCCGTTGAAGTTCGCCCCACGAACGCGGCTCGCTCGACGAGTAACGCGGCCTACTTCTTGACGGGCGCGCTGCTGCCGGAGTACCACCCGATCAACGGTTCGGTCGGAGACGCTGCGACGACTGAAGTCACGTTCCGGAACGCGAACCAGGCCGGCCTGACGAGGTTGACGGCGTAATGGCGCTCCTCGCGACACAGGCCATACCCGCCAACGGACTCGCCGCGCCGACGTTCAGCGCCGCGAACGCGTCGGACACGTTCGTTGCCGGCCCCGACATCCTGCTCTACTGCAAGAACACGAACGCCGCGACCCGCACGATCACGCTCACCACGCCCGGCACGAGTTCTGGTCTTGGCGTCGCGGATGCGACGAACACGATCGGCGCGACGACCGGCGAGCTCGTGTTCGGCGGGTTCCAGTCTCAGATCTACAACGACCCGACGACTGGTGTCTGCACCATCACTCCGTCCGCGTCGGCGGGCGTGTCGTACGCCGTCCTCCAGGTCATCGCGAACTAGAAGATGGCGGAGACGATCCGCGTCAAGGGGTACCGCGAAGCCGCTCGCGCGCTACAGCGCGTCAACAAGGGCGCCAAGCTCGCCTTGTATGCGGGCCTCCGTGACGCGGCCGACCCGATCGCCCAAGACGCCCGCAGCCGCCTCTCCGGCTATCAGGGCATCAAGACATCAAGCATCCGACCACGAGTAGGAGTACGCGGCGTCTACATCACGCAGGGCGCCAAGAAGACGAGCGGCCTCCGACCAGACTTCGGCTCGCTTCAGATGCGAGTCGGCCTCCTCCCGGCGGCGTACAGCCGGCAGGACGACATCGTCGCGAAGGTCGAAGAGGCGTTCCTCCTGCTCACAAAGACACAGGGGTTCTAAGTGAAGATCAAGATCGAAGGCATCCATCCCTACGACGGTTCGTATGACCTCGACTTCGGCCACCTCACGAACCGCGACATCCGCACCATCAAGCAGGTCGCCGGATTGTCGCCGCTCGAGTACGAGGCGGCGGGGCAGAAGGGCGACAACGACTTCATCCTCGCGATGACGATCATCGCGCTCCGCAGGAGCGGCCAGTTCCCGGTCGTCGATGAGGATGTCCTGCTCGACGCGGAGATCGGCCGGATCACCGTCGACGTCGAAGACGAGGCGGTGGGTGATGATGGCCCCCCGGCGCTCGAGCCAGAAACGCGTGGATCGCCTTCTGGCTCGCCTTCCCCAACAGATTCGGCCACCCCGCCGGCGAGGATCCTCAGGCCTACTGGAACGGGTTTCTCGGAGCCGTGAGCCTCACGCCACCCATGCTCGCGGACTTGACTCCGTTTCAGATGGATAACGCCCTCGAGGTCGGCAAGGCGTTGATCGGGGCGCGCCAGTGAGCCGCAAGATCGAAGTTCAGATCCTCGGCGATAGCAAGTCGCTCGAGGCGGCGTTGGGGAAGGCGCAGCAGAAGACGAGCCGGTTCGGGTCGGCGCTCGCCGCCGGCGCGAAGGTCGGCGCGGCAGGCCTGCTCGGCCTCGGCGTCGCCGCGAAGATCGGATTCGACGAGTTCACCGAAAGTCAGAAGGTCGCAGCTCAGACCGCGGCCGCTATCAAGTCGACTGGGGGCGCCGCGAACGTCACCGCCGACCACATCAACGCCCTCTCACAGCAACTGCTCCAGTTGAGCGGCGTCGACGACGAGACGATCGCGTCCAGCGAGAACCTGCTGCTCACGTTCCGCAACATCCACAACGAGGCCGGCAGGACGAACGACGTTTTCGACCAGGCCGAGAAGGCGACGCTCGACCTGTCCGTCGCGATGGGGAAGGATCTCCAGTCCTCGACGATCCTCGTCGGCAAAGCCTTGAACGATCCGATCAAGGGGATGACGGCGCTTCGCCGCGTCGGCGTGTCGCTGTCGGATTCGCAGCAGAATCTGATCAAGGATCTCGTGAAGTCTGGGAACACAATGGAGGCGCAGAAGATCATCCTCGGCGAGCTGAATCAGGAGTTCGGCGGGTCGGCCGAAGCGGCGGGCAAGACTCTGCCGGCGCAGCTGTCTAAGTTGCGGGAGGCGTTCGCGGATGTCGCCGCCCAGCTCGTCAGCGTTCTCTTGCCCAGCGTCCTCCAGTTGATCGGCGTGTTGACGACGGCTACGGCGTGGATGAAGCGGAACCAGACGGCGACTAAGATCCTCGTCGGCGCTATCGCAGCCCTATCGGCTGGTCTGATCGCTGCGAAGGTGGCGTACTCGATCGCGAACAGCGGCCTCGTCACGTTCATCAAAAGCGAGCGCGTCGCGACGGTCGCCTCCAGGATCCTGTCCGGCGCGTTGTGGCTCGTGAACGCTGCCCTCGACGCGAACCCCGTCGTCCTCATAACCGCAGGCATCATCGCCCTCGGCATCGCGCTCGTCATCGCCTACAAGAAGAGCGAGACGTTCCGCAATGTCGTGAACGCCGCGTTCAGCGCCGTCAAGAGCGCGGTCGGCGCGCTCGTCGGGGTGTGGAAGGCCGAGTTCAACGCGGCCGTCTCGGTGATGCAGACGCTCTACGGTTGGGTGCAGAATGTGCTCGGCGCGATCCGGTCGCTGGCGAACGCGATCAGCAGCCTCCCGAGCCTGCCGAGCCTACCGTCGTCGATCGGCGGCATCCACATCCCCGGCCTCTCCGGCGGACTGCTCGGCAATGTCGCAGGCGTCACCACCGCTGCCCAGACCGGCGGCACGTTCAGAGGAGCGGGCGGCCGAACCTTGCAGGTGAATCTCCACCTCGACAAGAAGCTGGTCTACGCGGCGATGGTCGACGTCGACAAGGGCGTCATCCGCCAGAACGGCCGCAGCCTCCTCGGCGGATCTCGTGCCTGACGAGTGCACACCCAAACTCGAGTTCAGCCCCGACCCTCTCAACGACACGACGCCCACCTACACCGACGTCACCGCATACCTGAAAGAGGCTTCGTGGAACAGCGGCGTCTCGCGTGACCTCGACCAGCCGCAGGCCGGCGGCGCGACGTTCGTGCTCCGCAACCGGAACAGGGATTGGGAGCCCGAGTACGCCGCGGGGCGCTTCGCCGGGAACATCCTCCCCCTACGACGGTTCCGCTGGTCAATCACCGCAGACGGCGTCAGCAGGCCACAAGGCACCTACTACGCGACGAGCTATCAGGTCGTCTATCCCGACCCGAGCTCGACCGAGAGCGACGTCGTCGTCACCTGCGTCGACGGGTTCGGCGTCCTGAGTCTCTACCCGCTTCCGCGCCTCGACTCTGGCAGCACCGCTGAGACGTACGCCGACGTCATCATGGCCGACGAACCGTTCGCCTATTACCCCGTCAATGATGGCGGCGGCAAGACGATGAGCGCCACCGCTGGCCCGCAGGGCGTCTACAAAAACACGGTTGAGTTCGGGCATCCCAGCCCCGTCGTCGGGTCGAACGATCTCGCAGCACAGTTCACTCAGACGGGGTATGCGCGGGCGCTCCTTGACGACTCGGGGATCTGGTTCGACTCGGGAGAGTTGACCGTCGAATGCGTCGTCCAGCGGCAGAACAGTTTTCTGAACAACTTTGTCGGCGGCCCGTGGGACACGACAGCCGCGAACCGATCATTCGGCATCGACTACAACCAGATGTTCATATTCAATACTGGTGCCACGCTAAAAGCAGTCAACTTTAGCGGCGGCGCTCTCGGCGCGGGGACATATCACCTAGCCCTCACCTACGACGGTTCAACGCTCCGTGCATACATAAACGGAGTCCTCGACGTCACCGACAGCGGCGCAGGGACGCTCATCAACCCTGACACGCCCGAGTTCGTCTACATCGGCTGGCCGCAGAACCATTCCACCTCATCGACGATCGGCGTGGACATCATCTCGAACGTCGCGTTCTACACGCACGCTCTCAGCGCCGACCGCGTCGCGGCGCATTCCACCGCTGCTCTCAGCCGCGGCTATGCCGCTCAGACCGCAGGCTCGAGGATCGCAGCGCTGGCGACTCACCCGATCTGGTCAACCGCGTCGATCCCCGCCGGCACGGTCGTCGCCGCTCCGCGCTTCCAAGTCGGACAGGAAGCACTCGACGAGATCGTCACCACCGCTGCCACGGAGACTCCGCAGAGCCTTTTCTTCTTCAACGACGCCGGCAACCCCGACTACATAGCGTGGGAAGACACGACCACGATCCAAGCGACGCTCGGCGAGCAGGAAGTCCAGTACGACGACATCGGCCTCGTCTACGACGATCAAGTCTTCAACCAGGCGACAGCCGGCCGCGAAGGCGGCGCCACGAAGACCGCATCTGACGCTGCCAGCCAAGCCGCGTACAGCGTCCGCGCCGCGTCCGACCTGACTGGCCTGATACTCGCGAACGACGCCGACGCCGCGATGATCAGCCAGGCGATCGTCGACCACTTCGGCCAGCCGATGTACCGCTTCGAGAGTGTCGTCCTGAACGGCGCCCAACAGAACCGCCGGACACAGATCCTCGTCCGAGAGATCGGCGACACTATCCGCATCAAGCGGCGCGGAGCCGGCGGCACCGCGAACCCCGACATCGTCACCCGCATCATCGGCAAGGAGAAACACGTCGACGTGAACAAGCACTTGACCTGTAGCTGGACGCTCGCCAGAGGATTCTCGGCTGCGACGGCGACGTGGCATCTCTCGCAGAGCGGCTACGCCGAACTCAACACGACAGCGATCCTCGCGTGATCTCCGCAACCGACAAGGCATACGCCGCAGGACTCTTCGAAGGCGAGGGATGCATCGGGATCAGCAACCAGCGCCACAGAAGCGCGCCTATTCCTGTTTGCATCCTGAGATGCAAGGTCGCAATGTGCGACTCGGAACCGCTTGAGTTCCTGCGATCGACCTGGGGAGGATCTGTGAGCCACCCCAAGCCACGTCAGAAGGAGTACCGGCCATCGCATGTGTGGGTCATCTCGACTCGGCAAGCCGCTGCATTCCTTGTTGACATCCTGCCCTACGTCCGCATGGAACGGATGCGAGACAAGATCATCTTGGGCCTTGCGTTCCAGGAGCAGAAGATACGCGGCCGGCACTCCGGGCATTCTGGGGAGTACCACCGCCGGCAGATCTCCTACTACGAGCGGATGAAGGCCGCCAACGTGAGGGGCAGCCGTGCCTTGGACTAGTCCTGCAACCAGATCCAGCGGCTATACGGTTACTGCCAGCAATTGGAATGAGCTTGTAAACGATCTGCTGTTCCTGAAGCGCCTCGCGTACGTCGAGTTCACGTCGGACGTCTCCGTCACCGCGACGACAGCGGCGACCGCGAACCAGGTCGTCTCGGCCGGCGCCGTCACGTACGAGGCGGCTCCGATCGAGATCGAGTTTTGGACGGCGCGGTACACCGCTCCAGCCCAGCAGACGTGGCTCCTCCTCCGCGACGGGACGACGATCCTCGGCACCTTCGGGAACGTCCAGGCGTCGGACGCCGAACCGGGCATGACGCTGAAACGCAGCATCACGCCGACCGCGGCCAGCCACACCTACAATGTGGCTGCCTACCTCGGCGGCGCCGGGACAGGCACCTTCAAGGCTGGAACCGGCGGTTCGGCGGGCGACGGCACTACCTACCTGCCAGGCTACATCTCGGTCAAGTACATCCCAACCTAGACGATAGGCTGCCCGTGGATGGGGGCGATGGTGAATGACCAGTGGGGGAGGGCTCTCCGCGAATGGATCCTGTTCACGGTGGGCGTCGCGATGATCTGCGTCTTCACCGGGAAGTGGTTGTGGACGGGTGATCCGCCCGACGTGACGTTGGGGGGGATCGCGTTGATCCTGGTCGGCGTGGGGAACGAAGTCCTGAAACGGGCTGGCGGGTCGTGAGGGCCGTCCACGCCCTCCGGCTGAACCGGGCGTCTACGGCGGCGGTCGTCGTCGGCGTCGTCCTTGTTGTCGGCGGCGTCTTCAAGGTCTACCAGACGGCCGACAACGTCCATAGGAGTCTGTGCGCGCTGCGCGCAGAGCGGATCCGCGGTATCGTCAATGGCAAGAAGTTCCTCCAGGAGCACCCGCAGGGTATCCCTGGGATTAGCCGCGCGGACATCTTGCGCAGCATCGAGACGCAGAAAGAGACAGTCCGCGCGTTCAGATTCGCGGACTGCTGATGAGACTGATCCACTGGCCTCGCCTCTTCAACTTCTTCTTGATCGCCGCCGGCGCTTTGATCCTCGGCGTCCGCGCCGCTAGCGACGTCGCGCCCGGCGTGCCCGGCGTCGAGACCGTCCTCGAGCCCGGCCAGACCAAGACGTTCGTGTCGACGCACGTCGTGACGAGGAAGGTCAGGGGCAGGATCATCCACGTCGCCGACAAGGTCTACGTCACCGTCCCGGTGATCCGCGTCCACGTCGACCATCGCACCATCACCGTCGCCGCGCAGCGCCTCCCGCTCCGCTCGGCCAGTGCGACCGTCGCCGCGAACGCGAACGTCACCGTCTACATCCCCGTCCCAGAAACGACGTTCGTCCCCACGACCGTCACGTCGACGGAGACCGTCGAGCTGCCTCCGTCCACGACGACGATTACAGTTCCGACTACCATCACGCTCCCCTTGATTCCGACCACATCCGACCAGTAGGAGGCATTGATGGCCCACGTCTTCATCGACCGATCGAACGTCAACGGCAGCGACGACTACAAGGCCGCGCCGACGACCCACATCTACCTGAAGGTGTCGGAGGGCGCGACGTTCGTCGACCGGACGTACCTCGACCGGAAAGCGCAGGCCCGAGCCGCGGGAGCGAAAGTCGGCGGCTACCACTTCGCCGGCCACGCCGACCCCAGAGCCGAAGCCGACTTCTTCCTCTCCAAGCTCGGCACGGTCGGCGAGCTGCGGCCGTGTCTCGATCTCGAGTCGGGCCAGTCGCGGCAGTGGGCGGAACAGTTCGTGCTCCGCTGCAAGGACAAGCTCGGCTACATGCCCGTCCTGTACGGGTCGACGAGTTTCATCCAGCCGATGCGGTCGGCATCTGCGACGCTCAGGGCGTGTCCGTGGTGGCGAGCCGAGTTCGGCCCGAACGATGGTCAGCGCCACGCCCTCACCGGCGGCGACCTCGGAGCCGTGGCGCACCAGTACACGTCTGTCGCCCACGTGCCCGGCATCTCGGGGAACACGGATCAGAGCCACATCCTCGACGAGTCTGCGCTGCTCGTCCCGGATGGGAAGGTGTTCAAGCCGTGGGGCGTCTACAAGGACGGCGAACACGTCCGCAACTATCGCCGCTACTCGCGAGCGTTGATCTGGATGGCGCGAAACAAGCCGCGTCATCCGGGGCATCAACGCGCGATCAGGCACAGGGAGGACTCGTGAACATTAAGTGGTACGAGATCATCTGGAACGCGATCTTTATGACGATTGGGTGGGGAATCGGCGTCACGAATGGAGGTACGTCGCTTTGGTGGGCGCCGCTCATCTGCGTTGGATTCCTGTCCGGCTTCCTGCTCGTCGAGCTCGTCGAGTGGGCTGGCGGCATGTTCCTGCGCCGCGTGAGGGCTAGCCATGACTGAGGCTCAGACCGACATCTACGTCCGCGGCTACAACCAGGGCCGCCAGGACGAAGCCGCCCACACCGCCGCGACGAACGGAGGCCCACGCTTGTTGAAGACGCCCGACATCACTCCCGCACAGGTCGTCGCCATCGTCGGCGCCGTCCTCGCCGTCGCCGCCAGCTTCGGCTTCGACATCTCGCAGGACTCGAAAGACTCGATCATGCAGCTCGTCACCGTGCTCGCCTCTGCTCTCCTCGTCGGCGACGCGGCGATCCGGCACGGCCGCGCGACCGGCGCCGCGAAGAAGAACCTCGATGCCTAGCATCACTCTCGACGAGCTCCAGCAGGAGTACGCCCGAGCGACGCGGGACGGCATCAGCCGCGAGACGCTGCCATCGGCGCGAGAAGGCCAGCTAGACGGCTACCTCGCCGGACTCCTGTGGGCGATCAACCACGCCGACCACCAGGACGATGAGTAGCCTTCTGAATCGTCCGGCCGGTTCTGGTCGGAGCCGGCCGGACACCCACTACTGCGCCAAGTGTCGCAGCCTCAATCCGACGACGATCATCCGCGGCTACAACGGCGCCAGCGACCATCGGCGGTGCGAGGTTTGCGGCAGGACGTGGCCGCGGTAAGGTAGCGGGGCGTGGGGGAGCGGCGCGGCCAACAGCTGCCACCGGAGCAGGGCCGCGCGGCCCGCCTCCCCCACGCCCTACCTCCTCCTTGACAACCCCTCGCGAGGGGGGTACAGTGAGGGGTATGAAGTTCTCTCCGTCAGCACTCCGATGCGCCAGGAAGCGCCTCGCCCTGTCGCAACGCGAAGTCGCGACGATGGCGGGCCTCGACCAGAAAGTCGTCCAACGCGCCGAACGCGGCAAGACGACACCGAAGACTGAAACGCTGGGCCGTCTCGCCACGGTACTTGGAGTGGAGATGGACAGCCTGTTCACAGAGGGGGAAGCATGAGCCTCACGTCCACCATCTTCAAGATGGCGCGCCTCTCGGCCGACGCACGCTCGGTCAAGACGGGTCGCGTGCCGCAGCGCCTCGCCAACAAGGCAATCGGCCGCTCTATCCCGTGGCGGAGGATCTGGCGATGATCTGGGACATCCCCAAGCGATACCGCCAACGCATCGCAGCCCTCGAAGCGCGGCTAGCCGAACTCGAAGGTTCGTATCTCAGCCTGACGCTCGACCAGGCCGGCGTTGACCGCCTCGCGCGGACACTCAAATCCGCCCAGAAGGCCCACGGCGACTGGTCTGCGATCTCGATTCCCGTGCAACTCGCAGCGACGAAGAGGCGACCATGATCCTGCTCCAGTCCTTCTCGCTCGTCGTGCTCGGCGTCGTCTGCTTCGTCATGGGTCGCGTCTACGAGCAGCGCCGCTGCGACGCCGACCTCCAACTGCTCGCGGAAGAGTTCGCGTACCAGATCCGCGAACACCAGGCCGCCATCAAGGACCTCCGATGATTTGGAAGCTCGCCACCGCCATGCTCCTCGTCGCCGTCTCCCTAGCGTTCGCGTGGCCGTGGGTCACGCCTCATCTCGAGCGTCGCGACCAGCCACAGCGCCTCCTAGACGCCTTGCGCGAGGAGTGGGAACGGGACGACGTGGACGCTCCCCGCTACGACGGGATGCCGTGGTGATGGACGTCTTCGAGCACTTCACGCGCGTAGGCGAGTGCTGGGAATGGACACGTAGCCGCACCACGGCGGGCTATGGAGACTTCTGGCTCGACGGCGCCCATCTCTACGCTCACAGGATGGCCTACGAGGATGCGAACGGCCCGATCCCAGCCGGATACGAGATCGACCATCTCTGCCGCAACCGGGCCTGCATTCGACCAGACCACCTCGAGGCCGTCACCCCCTCGGAAAACCGCCGGCGGCAGCGCCACCACAACCGCGAGAAGACTCACTGCCCTAACGGCCATCGATATTCGGGCGCCAATCTCCGCGTCGTCTACTTCAAGGGACAGATCAACCGCGTTTGCCGGGCCTGTCGCGCCGAACGCGACCACGTTCGGTATCTGCGTCGGAAGGCCAACCACGATGCCATTTGATCTCTCAGAATACGAACCAGTGGAGGCGCGCCTCGACCGGTTCTGGCGCGACAACCCGAACGGCCGCATCTTCACTGAGCTCGTGAACGGCAGCCACGCCGGCGAGTCGGTCGTCATGCTCGCGTCTGTCTACAAGGACAAGGCCGACCTCTACCCCGACGCGACTGGGCACGCCCAGGAGACGCCAGGTTCGAACCCCGTCAACAAGACGAGTTGGGTCGAGAACTGCGAGACCAGCGCCATCGGCCGTGCGCTCGCGAACCTGAACTACGCGCCGAAGGGCCATCGTCCCAGCCGGGAAGAGATGGCGAAGAGTGCGGCTCCCCGATCCCATACTCCCCCTCGTGCGCGGGCGGGGAGCCGCGCTACCTCTAAGAAGCTCAGGGCAGCCCAGATCCGACTCGTCACCGCCGCCAAAGACGCCGACGTCGACGACACGCTCCGACACCGCATCATCTATCGCCTCACAGAGGGCTACACCGAGTCGGTGCGCGACCTCGACGACGACGCGTGCGACAAGATCACCGCCCAACTCGGCTACTTCAAGACGAACCGCGAAGCGTCGATGCGGCGCCTCGAGGAGTGGGAGAAGAGCCATGCATAGGCCCTGCGCCGCTTGTGGCAAGCCCGTCCTGCTCCTCTCAGAAGCAGAGCCGCCCGCCTATTCGAAGGCGTGGCATGGCGAGTGTTACCTCGACTATCTGCACGGCATCGTCGAACCCGCCGCGCGGCTCGTGATCGGCCACTCGAGCCATGACGAGCGAGTAGCGGACGGATTGGAGCTGCCATGACGGACGCGATACCGACAAGCGCGGCCGACAAGTTTCCCAGCGCGCCGGGCGATGGCGGCAACCCGCGTCCGGGCTGGCACTCCTCGGACGCGAGTAGCAATACCGCGGCCAACCAGCCGATATGCCAACGCGAACGGTTCGCCTGCACCTGGCCGGAGTGCGACTGCCCCTATCCCGATCCGAACGCAATCCCCAATCGCGTGGACAAGTACGCCTGCCCCGGATTCGACCCCGAAACGCAGGCGTGTATGCGCCAGACGTGCGAGTGCGAGGCTGCGGACGCTACTGCGAATCGCGTCCGCTATGCGACCGTCGTCGTGGATCCCCCTTGGCCGATGCCTGCAACCGGCGCCACGTCGCGTGGCGAGACGGACACGAAGGGCGTCTACACCGCGAAGGGTGGCCGCCAGGTCGACGGCACATGGTGGGGACGACACCGCGGCGGATCGGTCACGCTGCCCTACGCGACGATGACCGTCGCAGAGATCGCATCGCTCCCCGTGGCCGAACTCGCGGCGCCTGCTGCGCATCTCTACCTGTGGACGACGAACCGCCACCTCGAGGACGCCTACGCCGTCGCCCGCGCATGGGGGTTCCGGCCGGCGCAGCTCTTGACGTGGTGCAAACCGCCTATGGGCATCGGGTTCGGCGGCGCGTTCACCACGACGACCGAGTTCGTCGTCTTCGCTCGGCGCGGCTCGTTGCCGCACGCAGAACGCCAGGACTCGTCATGGTGGCAGTGGAGCCGCCCCTACGAGAACGGGCACATCGCCCACAGCGCGAAGCCGGAGGCGTTCCTAGACCTCGTAGAACAGGTGAGCCCCGAGCCGCGCGTCGAGCTCTTCGCCCGGCGGAACCGCCTGGGCTGGCACACATGGGGCGACCAGAGCCTGGAGCATGTGGAGATGCCGGCGTGACTGGCCACGCGAGCACCAGTCGCGTCCGCTGCCCCATATGCAACCGCTACCCCCAACTCACCCAGAACGGCGCACTCAGAAACCACACCTACGCGTGGCCACACCCCCAAGAAGGCGAACCATGCCCCGCCAGCGGCAACCAGATCCTGCCACTCCCCGGCCAAACCACGTTGGAGGAACTATGCGACGACTCATCCCCATCGGCCTCATCGCAGCGCTAGCCATCGCCGGCACCACCACCATGACGAACGCGGCTAGCGGATCGTGCGCGAACAGCTTCCCCAACGACGGCCACCCCGGTCCGTGGCGCACCACGAACAACGGCGGCACCCTCCACGGCAACACCGTCCACATCGACTGCCCCAACCCGTCGACGCACTGGAGCATCCAGTACCGCGTCCAGGGATCGCCGCCAGGCACCGGAGCGTGGGCGAACGTCATCGTCGCCGACCGCAGCGGCAACGGATCGCCGCCAGACTTCTCGTTCAGCGAATCCCCCATGTCCTGCTCGACCGCCGTCTACCGCACCCACATCGTCAACGTCGTCACCAGCGGCACGATCAACAAGCCGAGCGGCGGCGGCGGCGTGGGCCTCACCTGCGGATAACCCCCGGATGGGGGATGCCCAGACCACCACCCCGACCGATACTCACCCCGGCACGTCATCCGACCAGAGGAGCTCCGACCATGATCCGTCCCATCACCCTCGCAGCCGTGGCGCTACTCGCCGCTCCGGCCGCCGCGCAGGCCAGCCCGGCGAACGCGCTGCAGCCCGCCAACGTCTACTTCGGCACCGTCCAGTCCGGCGACCATCCGACCGCGTTCGTCACCGTCAAGAACGTCACCGGCCACAACCAGCACCTCCGTCGCTTCGACCTCGCAGGCGCCGGCGGCCGCAAGTTCACCTTGACGTGGAACGGCGCGACCTGCTCGGTGAACATGCTGCTCGCTCCGAAGGAGACGTGCCTCCTCAAGGTCCGCGTCGCCACAGAGAAGCCGGAGTATTGGCAGACGACGTTGTCGGTCTACTATGGCCGGTCGACTGCGTTCCACAAGGGCGGCCGCGGCCAGTTCAACGGCTCTGTCTACGCCCACGTCGTCCAGTGAACGAGGGGCCAGCACGCCGAGCCCAGAAGCGGCTCGAGGAGTTGGAGGCGGCTAGGACGCTCGCAGCGACGGCGCTCGAAACGATCCCCGTCACCCACACCACGGTAGACGCGAGCGTCATGCTCAAATACAGGCCCGTCGTCGCCTACAACGGCCCCTGGGCCCAGCGTGGCGACAACTAAGCAGGCAGACGGGCGCAAGTGGAAGCACACTTGCGCCCTCTGCGGCCTCCCGGTAAAGGCCCACACCAGCTACAGCCAACAAGGCGACCAGATCACCCACTTCGCCTGTCGCTACTCCAAGACCGCTCCGACAAGCGGGCCCCGACCACCCCAAACGGAGAGGCTCTTCCATGACCCGCATCCACTCCAGACCGACGCAGCACATCCAGCTTCTGGGCGTTGAATACGTCTACGCCAGCCACGACCTGCGACCCATCCGAGCCACAAGGCACTGCCCGATCTGCGGCGCCCGGCTAGCCCGCGATCGGGCCTTCTACGACAGCCTTTGTTCTCCGTGCGAGCTGCGGCACACCCAGAACCTCGAACCAGAGGCGTTGCATCCCGAGACGAGCTACGACCGGCAGAAACGTCGACCCACAGGGAGCAGGCCGGCGAGTGGTAAGGTTTGGGGCGGCGAGGACGGAACCCCCGCCGCCCCTATGGGGCCTCAACCTGGATAGGAGGGAGGCGCACCACATGACAGAGGATACCAGCAGGCTCTACCTGTACGTCAAGGACTGGGAACGCCACCAGCCACGCAGCGACCGGCCTAACCTGCCGTGGCTCAGACTCCACACCGACCTGCTCGGAAACGACGCTTGGCTCGAGCTCTCAACCGCCGACCGTTGTCTCCTGATCGGCATCTGGATGGTCACCCAAAGGTACGGCAATGGTCGACTATTGGCCGACGAAAGGTGGCTGAAAAGTCAGGCAAAAGCCCACAAAAGTTCGCTCGATCGGCTTGTCCAAGCGGGTTTCATCACTCTTTCCACCACCAAAGCGGAACCATTTGGTGGCCTAGAAGAGAATAGAATAGAAAGAAAAGAAGAAAAGAAGCCGGACTGCGGCGCCAAAAAGGCGCCCGCCCGACTTCCAGAAAACCCACGTGACTGGATACCCGACGATTACAAGCAGCACACAAGAGAAGGTCTAGCTCTCATGGGAATCCATCTCACAGAGCAGGAGTTCGCAGACGCCACACTCGACGATCTGCATGCCCTGCGCCGTGAGCGCAACGCTGTCCACGACAGCAACGGCGAACGAGCAGGCAGATACGAGCCGATGTCCAAGGAAGAACTCAAGGAAGCGATCGCTGCCATCCGACCACAGCTAGGAGAACCATGACGCCGCTACTCGCCATCACCCTCACCATCCTCACACCCACCACCCCACTCGCTACCATCAACCACGCAGCAACCACAGCACCGACCACCGAGAGGACCAGCACCATGGCCACCAGCTACCCCACAGGCTCACCCCCCACCTTCACCACCAAAGGACGCGGCAACCCACGAGGCACCACCTTCCAACGCATCGGCCTCGACGCATCCAACCCCAACCCAGCACGACACGGCTACCCCAGCGCCAACAACCAGAACCGCATCACCAACAGCCGACCGGGTGGGTTCACCGACACCAGGACAAGCCGCTGATGCTGCTCGTACTCGGACTCTCTATCGCAGCATGGCTCGCCATCATCCTCCTCATCATCGCCGTCGTCTTCGTCGCACGCCACTACCTATGACCCACCCAAAACATGGAGTCGCACCACGATTTTTTAGGCACGACCCCCCGAGACACCACGCCAGTTTTCGCATTTACCCCCG
>Ga0207702_10001328_pt1 | contig 24749 bp, 22 predicted proteins | sample KBSCornC62_FD_184302 | JGI IMG/M metagenome (GOLD analysis project Ga0207702, IMG submission 184302) | Corn rhizosphere microbial communities from Kellogg Biological Station, Michigan, USA - KBS Corn C6-2 (SPAdes) (version 2) | ecosystem: Host-associated > Plants > Roots > Rhizosphere > Soil ...
CGTGATTTTCATCGCGCAAATTCAGGCTGGGATACTGGCCGGTAAGTTCGCCGTTCACCAGCCCGTTTTCGAGATCGAAGGGAAACGGGTCATAAGGGACCTGGTAGTAGTCACGCCGGAATGAAGTGACGAACCGAAGCTGGTCGGAAGCGTCGGCGTTGAAGATGACGGATCCAAATCCCCCATAACCGTTCGCCGCATCATGCACAACTTGCGGTACCGGCGTCTCAATGCCCAGATTGCTGCGGTTGCCGTTCAGGCTGGCATAGTAAGCGAGCCGCTCGCTGTGGTTGCCGAAGCTGAACTGGTCGTTGGTCTGATAAAAATTGCCCGCGCTCAAAACCAGTTCCGCTTCGCGATTGCGCTCAAAGCCGGTGCGGGGCACGACATTGAAGACGCCATAGGTGCGATCCCCAAACTCAGCGCCATATCCGCCGCGGCTCACTTCGAGATAGTCGATGTCCTTGGGATCGAACTGCGGGCCTATATTAGATGCGATGTTTGTATTCGGCACCGGCACGCCATCCACCAGCCAACTCGTCTGGTGTCCTCCGCGAATATGAAGCTGGTCATGCACCATGTACGCGCCCGGAACATAGTCGGTGATCATGGCCATGCTGTTGGTGCGGGCCGCGCCGGGCGTGAGGGCGATCTGCTGGCGATCTACCACCGTGGTTGGAGTCTGTGAATCTGTAGGCGCGCCTTCGGCAGTCGCTGAGACATTCACCGTCTCCTTGGTTCCGGCAACATTGAGTGCGAAGTGCAGCACCGGTTGCGAACTGGAAGTCACCATCACATCCTGCTGTGTCTGCTCGAATCCCAGGCCGGAGACGCTGACAACAAATTCTCCAAGCGGCACAGCGTTAAAGACGAAGTTCCCGTTCGCGTCGGAATTCGTCGTGGCTACCCAGTCCGACGTCTTGGCCTTGATCATCACCATGGCGTCGGCCACAGGACGATGTTGGGGATCATGAATCACTCCGCGCACCGTCCCTACGACAGCCGCAGACATAACGGCAGTGATGAACAGAACTTTTGCGAACAGCACAATTCGAATCAGACGCATGCACTCTCCAGAAAACGTGACTGTGGAGGAAGAAAAAACTCATTGCGGAAGGTCACACCGTCACCGTGCAAACTTCAGGCTGTCACGGAGCTTGCGCCGCGGTATTGAACTTTCCAGGTTGTAGCTTGTTGGCTTCAGCCGATGGAGAACTGTGGAGGAGCACGCGCAGAAAGCGAACAGCGAAGCGGATCGGCGGCAATTTCTATGTGGAACACGGTGCCGCTCATCGTGACGGTCTGCTTAAAAAGAGAGGCGCGGAGTGGTTGGGGATTGGCCCAATGCGATATGACTAGCGCCCGGCGGCAGTTTTGCGAGCAACCTGGTCCATGTATCGCAGGCTCGTCCGGATTCGTGTTTGCATAGCTATGGCACTGATGCTTCGCCATCCGCCTGCAACACAGATGGCTGGGCGCAGCCGTGGCTTGCAACACGGGCGGCAATAACACGCCAGCAGCTGCAAACAGCAACAGAAATCGCGCGATCAGGCGCTGCATGCTTTGACCTGGAACGAACCCCAAGTGATCTCAGAATAGATGACAGGCGCGAATGACCGCAAGGAAAGCTTTACAAAGTGGTGACATTTTGACGTACGTCTTTGACCTTCAGCAAATGCGACCGGTTCACTTGACGAGCACGTATCGCCCACCATTACTAAACGCGATCACCGCGTTGATCAGCACAAAGATCAAATCGTAATGCCAGCCCGAGGACTTCTCTCCCCAGAAGCCGGTATGCCAAACAAAAATCTTCTTCTGGATCGCGCCCAGCATGATGAGAATTAGCCCAAAGGCAGCTAGTTGAGTGAGCACTCCGGCCGCAACGCCAAGACCTCCAGCGACTTCAGCTATGCCTAGCAAAATGGTGAAGCCCTTCGGCATCCCGATGCTCTTCGAACGAGCTTCCGGATCTTTCAGGTGGCTGTATCCGCTCGTGACGAACACCAGCCCAACCATCAACCGCAAAAGAAGGAGTCCCAGATCGAGGAAACGAAAAAGCGCGGGAAACATCGGTCCTCCTGGATCAACTCAGGATCCGGCCCGGCGGTTCATCTTGGCCCACCACCAGCGCACGCCGACAAAAAGGAATCGCCAGTCGCTGAAAAATTCCGGAGGCTTGCCCTCAAAGGCATGCCCGATAAACTGAAGGATCCAGCCGCTCACGAACAGCGCCAGCGCAATCCACCAAAGCTTATGACGGAGAAAACCGATCAGAAAAAATGCCAGCGAAACAAGAATCGTCGGAATGCCAAGTGTGTGGCAGAGCCGGTTCACCGGATGCTGATGGCTGCGAGCGTATTGTGCGACCCACTGTTCGCTGGTGCGTCCGCCTAACATGGCGATGAAAATCATACACCGGTTGTGATGGCGAGTTCATGCAGTGCCATGATTGCGGGCACCTGCTGCTGGGGCAAAGTTGCGGCAGCAGGCGTCCACAGAAAAACGTCTCGTAGTTACGCCAGGTCGAACAACAGGACTTCGCTATCTTGCGCGCCTTTGATCGTCAGCTTCCGTTCGTCAGTTACCGCCGCGCCATCGCCCTGGTTCAACTTCTCGCCATTCAGTTCGACTGCGCCTTTGGCGACTTGCAGCCAGGCGTGACGTCCGTTCGCGAGTTCATGGCTGACTTCTTCTCCTGGCTTCAGCAGGCTTACGAAGAGTTTTGCATCCTGATTGATTTTTACTGAACCATCGCCGGCGTCGCGCGAGGCCATCATGCGCAGCTTGCCACGCTTTTCCTCTTCCGGAAAACTCTTTTGCTCGTAGCTGGGCGGCAGAGCGGCTCGCTCGGGCTGGATCCAGATCTGCAGCAAGTGCACTGGGTCCGTGGTCGACGGATTGAATTCGCTGTGGCGAATGCCGCTGCCTGCGGTCATGCGCTGTCCATCGCCGGGAAGAATCACCGAACCGGTTCCGAGGCTGTCTTTGTGCTCAAGCTTGCCTTCGAGAACATAGGTGATGATTTCCATATCGCGATGGGGGTGCGTGGGAAATCCGGTATTGGGCGCAACCCAATCTTCATTGATTACGCGCAGCGAACGGAATCCCATCCACTTCGGATCCCAGTAGTCGTTGAAGCTGAAAGTGTGGTGAGTTTTGAGCCAACCGTGGTTTCCGCCACCACGCTCGTTGGCCGAACGAATCTGAATCATGACGTGCTCCGATCTCCCAGCAATTAATCAACTGGTAACTATTAGATGCTGGAGGGATGCGGAATGCTCCGAAGAGCGGAACGCACCAAAGCTTGTCGGAACAAAGAAGCAGTAGAGTTCCAAATTGGGAATATTTGCGCCTTGAGGGTGCCCCCTCCCCCTCCGCCTGGTCCATTATGATCAGCTAGTTAGCGGGAATTCCGTTTTAATTTATCCAAATCAACTACTTGCGGGCAAAATCTTGAGCCCTAAGGCCTTAGCGGTGCCGGGCATGCTTTCCTCGGAAATATCCACGGCGGCGCCGGTGAGAAGGATGACAGGAACAGAGGAACCGGCGCAAGATGTCACCGGAAACGGCGGTGCGCCTGTGGATCTCTGGTTACTTTGCAGTAACGATCGGATCCATGCTCCCGCAGCCGAATGCAGGCGTACAGAGGTCTTCAACTCGCAAAAAACGCGGGTTTCAGGATGACATCGCCCGTTGGTTTTCGGCGCAAACAATTACCCTGCCTCTGGCGTGGCGTCCGAAAAGGGGTTCGTGTGGCACACTGAATTGATGCATCGGATTACGCTTGGCGATTTTGAACTCAGCATTTTTTCAGACGGAACGTATCTGCTGGATGGTGGGGCGTTCTTTGGGGTTGTGCCCAAGGTGATGTGGTCGAAGAAAGTTGCTGCCGACGAGAGGAACTACTGCACCGCCGGACTCAACTCACTGCTTATCCGCACGGGGACAGAAACCGTCCTGGTTGAGACCGGGATGGGGAACAAGCTGTCCGAGCGGATGCGGAAGTTCTACGGGCAGCCGGCGCAACTTCTGAACAATCTTGCGGCGGGAGGAGTTGCGCCGGAGGACATCGACATCGTTATCAATTCCCATCTGCACTTCGATCATTGCGGATGGAATACGGTGCGGGAGAAGAACGGAAAAATTGTCCCGACATTTCCGCGTGCGAAGTATTACGCGCCTTTAGGGGAATGGGAGTACGCACGGCGTCCGAGTGAGCGGGATGCAATCAGTTTCATCCCGGAGAACTATGATCCGCTAGTCGAGAGTGGGCGGATGACATTGCTGAAAGGCGGGGAGCAGATTGTACCGGGGATTTCGGTGAAGACTTTTCCGGGACATACGGCGCATATGCTGGGGATCATTGTTCGGGGCGGGAGTGGTCGGCACAGTCAGAATCTTGAAGATCAAGGCCATGAAGGTCCAAAGCATGAAAGTCAAAATCCCCACCCTGCCGCACAAAACGCGACAAGGCTGGGGCACCCTCTTGATCCTTCGCTTTTTACTGCTTGTTACATTTCGGATCTGATGCCTACTACCGCGCACATTGATTTGACTTGGGGGATGGGCTTTGATCTTTATCCGTTGCAGACGATTGAGAGCAAAAAGGAGTATTATTCGCGGGCAATTCCTGAGAAGTGGCTTACAGTGTTTACCCATGATCCGATGACTCCCTGGGCCTGCGTGGAAAAGGATGAGACCGGCAAGATGATTGCGAAGGAGGTTTGAATGAAAGCATCGCTAGTGAACTTTGGCCGAGCGGGTGCAGTAGTGCTGGTTTTGTTCGCAGCGTTTGTTGCCGGAGCGCAGCAAAGGACGAGCAAAGCAGATTTGACTGGCCGCTATGAGGGCTCAGCGAAGAACGCCGCGGGCGAAGTTATAACTGTGACTCTCGACCTTGCCGAAAAAGAGGGGGCAGTCTCGGGAACAATCAGTTCGTCGCACGGAGATTTTCCCATTACCAGCGGCTCTCACCAGGGAAAGACAGTGACGCTTCAGTTTGACGCGCAGGGAACTTCCGGCACCATTGCAATGGAGCTTTCCGAGGACAAGTTAGCGGGAACGTGGAAAGCGGGCGACGACGGCGGCCCCGTGGATGTCAAAAAGGTTGCTGCCGGACAAGGGACCGACAAGGGGAAATCGTGACGCCCATCTTGCCATTGTGCATCGATCTCTATATTCGCGCCGCCGCGAGGGCGCCCGCATCGTAGAGCCGCAATCTCGATTCAAAGAAATCCTCAACGCGTGAGAGGACTTCGGGGGCGCTCCTTGATTCGTAGATGGCCTTTCGTAGGCCTGCGCCGCCGGGAACTCCGTGGGTGAACCAGCTGGCGAACTGCTTCATCTTGCCGACCGCGTCGGGCAGTTCTTCTTCAATCAGCATCTGAAAGTAGGTGCGGATCATCTGGTATCTGTCAGCTTCGGAAGGCTGATCGTAGGCGCTCGTGTAGCCCCCGCTTATGTAGCCCCGGACGCCCTCGTCCGGGGTGGCCGCAGGCCATGTAGGCTGTCCACCGATCACAGCATCGAGAACAGTCGAGCTTCGCTCGACCGGGCGGACAATGGCGTCCGCCCCTACACGAGCAAGTGCGGCGCAATACTGCTCGATTTGGCGAAAGATCCAGGGATTGGATGGCGCCATCCGGCCTATCATTACCGCGTCGCATCCCGTTTGAGTGACCATGGCGCACGCGTCTTCCGGGCTGCGGATATCGCCGTTGCCGATCACCGGAATCTTTACGGCGTCTTTCACGGCGGCGATCCATTCCCAACGGGCGTTTCCGCTGTAGCCCATCTCGCGGGTGCGGGCGTGCAGGGCCACGGCTGCGAGGCCACATTCTTCGGCCATGCGAGCCAGTTGCACGCAGACGATTTCTTCGTCATTCCATCCGGCGCGGAATTTTACGGTGAAGGGGATGTTCACGGCTGCGCGCACCGCTTCGAAAATCTTGCCTATCGCCGGAAGATCGCGTAGAAGGCCCGATCCTCCATTGCACTTCACCACTTTTTTCGCGGGACATCCCAGATTGAGGTCGACGAGATCAAAGCCCAAGCCTTCGACCATGCGGGCCGCTTCGGCCATTACCTTAGGATCGCTGCCGAAGAGTTGGGCGGAGATGGGGTGCTCGTCTTCGTAGAAATGGAGATAGCGTTTGGCTTTTTGATCTTTTTTGCGCAGGACGCCGTCGGCCGAGGTGAACTCGGTCATGATCAGGCCGCATCCCCCAAGATTGCGAATGAAGCGGCGGAACACGGTGTCGGTGACGCCGGCCATGGGCGCCAGGACCGTCGCGGGGGAAATGGTGACAGAGCCGATTTGGAGGGTTGCGGGGACGGGTTGCAGTCGCGCTTCGGCGCTGGGGGGCGCGTCAGAGAGTCCGGAGTTGTCCCAGAATTTGCGCATATCATGCCCTTGCTCTAACTGACAAAGAAAGGAAGTCAAAGTCCCCACCCTCTCGCACTCGGCGCCAAAAGGGTGGGGCACCCCCTCCTTCAGGTGCCACTGATTCCATTTTACCGAGTGCTTCAAGTACAAAGCCCCCGCTTTTGCGAGGGCTGATTTTGATGTATCCGGGCGAATCCGTGTGGATCCGTGGCTTACTTCTTCGCGGTTTCGACCTTGGCGTACTTGCGGCGGAAGCGCTCGACGCGGCCGGCGGTATCCATCAGCTTCTGCTTTCCGGTGAAGAATGGATGGCAGTTGGAGCAGATTTCAACGCCGATGTCGCCCTTATGGGTCGAGCGGGTTGTAAAGGCGTTACCGCACGCACAGTGCACACGTACTTCGTGATAATTCGGATGAATGGCTGCTTTCATGGGACCCTAACCTCGGTTCAGATCATTAGATTCTACCGGAATTCGCCAGGATTCAGCAAACAGCGAGGCATCATGCGATGGGCTCTGCTTGCCCTTTGCCATCTAGTTCTCTGAGCCGTTCAATGAGAGCGGTAAGTCGCTGACGGCGCGCGTCGTAGGTCTTTGCTTCCTCGGCCGTCATACCCACGTAAGTTGCTGTCATCAATGCGTTGCTCAATTCCTGGCGGAGAGTTTCAATTTCCCGGCGAATGCCTTGAATGGTATCTACGAATTGGGGGGTGTCATAAGAAGGCATTACGAAATCGGTTATGCAGTTGCCCCGCCAAACACGAGAATCATTATGTGATTGAAATCACAATGTTGAAATTTAGATCGGGCAATCAGCAGGTGTTTTTTCGCGCTTCCGCCGCGCGAAAATCCGCATTTTCACACCAGGTTTCCGGCACGAAGGCCTTTAGAAGCGGAACATGTAGCTGACTTTCACGAAGAATTGGCGGCTATCGTTGATGTACGCGCGGGCAGTGTTGGTCACATAGCCGGGGCTTCCGGGGAGGGCTGGCACCACGTTAAGGTTCTGCAGATCGCTGTTATACCCGACGTAGATGGCCGTGCCGGGGTGGACCAGGTACGTAATCAGAAAGTCTGCATTGAATTGGCGGGATGTTGGGAGATATGTGTAGGGCGAGCCGATGCCGGGGGTACCGGCGAGAAGCGCGTTGTACTGCAGAATGACGCGGGCGGAAAGCTTGGGCGTGAATTGCCAGTTCCACTTGCTGCGCAGGATATGGTCGTTGAAGATGCTGCGGCCTGCGCCGGGACTTTGGGAAACTGCAAAAAGGTAAGTGCTCTGGTTCGGCCGAAGGCGTTCGAACAGGTATGTGTTTTCAATTTTCAGTGGCTGGATGGGGCGAATCACGAGGCTGGCCTGGGCTGTATCTTGCCGGGCCAGGTACGGGTGCCCGTAAGGATTAACGGTGGGATCCGCCGAACCTGGCGCCGCTACGAAGTTCACTCCACTGCCCCAGAGATAGCTGGCAAAGATGGTGACTTTTTTGAAATACCCGGTCTGGAATTGCGCTCCGCTGAAGTGCTCGTGATAGTCCTGGCTGGGCAGAAGCATTGACGAACAATAACCGTAGAAACAAAAATCCCTGGACCGCAAACGCTCCCGCATTTGTTCATAGGGGCGCAGGATGATCACGGTTTTACCGCGGCCTTGAATGGCGAGATAGGGAAGGTAGTCTGTATCGAGGCGCAGTCCGGTGTGATCGAAGTCGTAACGCAGGTTCAGCGAAGGTCCCCAATCGACAACCCAGCCTCTTCGGGGACGGAATCGATAGTCGAGTTCCTGCGTGGTCTCCCGAATGTCGACACGGTTGATGAAACCGGGCATGGAAACAAAGCCGGGAGAGATGTCGTTGTAAGTTGCGTCGTAGGTGAAGTGCAGGCCATCGTGATGGAGCTGAAGCTTTTCGGCGGGGCCGGCATAGTGATTATTGCTGGTGTTGCCGACATTCCCGGAGCTGAACGGGTAATAGTTGGCTTCGCAATTGTTAGAGGAGTAATTCGGATTGAAGAAATCGCCGAGGATCGTGCTGGAACTGGTGACGGCTTGACCGTCGAACGTCCAGTTGGGGCTGAACTTCAGTCGTGTGTCGACGCCGCCGATGCGGTTGTACTCACCTGTGGTCGGGCATTCCCAATCGGTATAAAGCACGCCGACGCTGGATTGGCGAAAGATGTCGCGGCTGACGCGAGCGATGGTGAAGTAGGAGCGCAGGTCGGAGAGTGGATAGTAGTCGGGAATAGCCAATCCCGGGCTGCGATCGTCGGAGCTCATTATGCCTAGCGAGTAGGGGCCGTCTCTTCCGGTAAGGCGGACTCCAGCCGAGGGATCGCCAATGTTGCGGGTGAAAAACAGATCCATTGGGGTGCGGAAGAAATCTTCATTTTCGAGAAAGAACGGGCGCTTCTCGGGAAAATAGACCGCGTAGCGCTGGTTCACCGTGATCTGGGGATCTTCGGATTCAACCTGGCTGAAATCGGGATTCGCCGTGAGATCGAGAGTGAAGTGATCGCGGAAGACGAACTTCGCGTCCATTCCAGGTTGGCCCTGAACTGTAGCTTTTTGAAAATAGGGGTTCGCGGGATCACGCGTATCCAGGGCTCGAAAGCCGCGAGTGAGGCCGTACGGCATGAGTTCAATGTCGCGGCCCGGAGAAATACCTTCCATGCCATCGAGGATCGCAGCCTGCCCGAGCCTGCCTTCAATCTTGTAAGAGATGTGAGGCCAGAAAGAGTCTTCGGTCTTGCGCGTGATCCCGCGGTAGAGGATGATGCCCCACTCCTGCTCATGCCCCGCAGGAAAGCGGAGGCTCTTGAAAGGGATCTCCATCAAGACTACATAGCCCCGGGAAGTAACTTTCCCTTTGGAATCCCAGACCGTATCGAAGGAAGTGTCGAAGTGACCTTGCGTCTGCTCGTCTCGCGAGGCTTCCGTCCAGATCGCGTCCCACTGGACGCCGAGTGGGGTGGTCTGGAAGGCGTAGGCGCGGCGGCGGTCATGAAAGGTGTCGAGAATGACTTCCACCTGGTCGTCGTCGAAAATATCTTCACGACGAGACATGCGGGCGCGCACTTTTTTAGCGTCATCAAAGCAGACGAAGGCTACGTAGATATTCTTCTGGTCGTAGCCTAGATAGGCGTCAGTGGGCTCGGTGACCGGCTCGCCATCATGCGGATTGCGTTGCGTGAAGCCGGTAATCCTCGTCATATGCAGAGCGATGTCTCCACGCGGCTGCATGGTTAAGAAGTCGTCGAGGGACGGCGCACGTTCGAGGCGCGGAATTGTGACTCCCGGCGGAGCCACTTCCGCTCTGGGAGCGGGCTGGATGCCGGGATCCTTGATGGCAGGCTCAGGCTCTTGCGCTGAAGGTGAAGGATACTGCGGGGAAGGTGGAGGCTGTTGCGCTGGTTGTTGGGCAGGGGGAGAAGACGGTGAATGCTGCGGAGATGACGGATTGGACGTCTGCGAAGTCGTCGAGTCCCCGGATTGAGGCGGCAAAGCTGCGAGCGCTGGCACGCGCAACGCTGCCAGCATAACGATCAATGCCGCCCGGGCAAAATGGCGGCTCATGAGACTCGACTCAGACGCACGACTTCCCGTCCTCCAGCGACCCCTCTGGAATTGAGCAAGATACACCATCCCCGGGATGGCGAAACAAAAAAGAGTGTTTTGTCGCGATAACCGGAAATCGCGGGACTTACAACTGAGGCAGGATGACGTCAGGTATTCAGCGCGCGTGCGCATGCGGAGTGAGTGTACGTGTGAGCAGAATCGAGGCGGCGAGCGCAGGGCGTTTGTAGTCCTGGGTCCAGGGAGGTCCGGCCAGACGGCCCAATTCTTCTATTTTGCGCAAATGGCGCTGGGTGTTGCCGCCGAACTCTGATTTCGCTTGCTGAGCGAGTTCGCTCTCGCGGAATCCAGTGCACGCCAGCCCACTTCGCTGGCAGGCCTGCTGAACTGCTTTGCGGAAGAATTCTCCTTCGGCGGTATGGATGAGGGGATGAGCACGCAGAATGTTCGCAAGTGGGGGCAAGGGACGCGCGGAAGCCAGCAGCATGGCGGCAGCGACGACATCGTAGCCCCTTGTCCGGAGAGCCGTTTGCGTTTCACTGATAGCTTTGAGAGCGAGATCCCCTGAGGCGTCGGCGCACCTCCGCAGGTGGTTTTCAGCCTCGGGAAGACAAAGACTTTCAGCGAAGTGATAGGGCTGTTTTGTTCCAATGACTGCGGGGTCAATGATCGTAATACGCCTTCTTTCGATGAGCTCTGGGCTGGCAGACGAGCCGGAAATGACGACCAGTGCGCCCCATCCAGAATGCATGCGGAAGGCGGCGACTGCGGGTTTCATTTAAAACAGGGAAGCCTGGCGGCGATTCGGAGTGATTCCGAAATGCTCGTAGGCAAGGTGGGTTGCCACGCGGCCACGGGGAGTACGGTTCAGGAAGCCGATCTGCATCAAAAATGGCTCATAGATTTCTTCGATAGCGTCGGGTTCTTCCGCCAGAACTGCCGCCAGGGTATTCACGCCGACGGGGCCTCCTTGATATTTCTCGATAATGGTGAGGAGCAGGCGCCGGTCGACCTCATCGAAGCCGTATTGATCCACTTCGAGCATCTGAAGTGATGCTTTCGCGGTCGGCTCATCGATTTTGCCGGCACCGCGCACCTGGGCGTAGTCGCGCACGCGGCGAAGGAGACGGTTCGCGATTCTTGGAGTCCCTCGGGAACGGCTGGCGATTTCGCGGGCGCCTGCATCATCGATCGCAACGCCGAGGATCTCCGCCGAGCGCTCGACGATCACTTGCAAATCTTCGGGAGTGTAAAACTCCAGCCGCAGCACAATTCCGAAGCGAGCACGCAATGGAGCTGAAATCAGACCGGCGCGCGTGGTTGCTCCCACGAAAGTAAAAGGCTTCACTTCCAGCGTGTGCGTGCGAGCCGAGGGACCCTGGCCGATGATGATGTCCAGCTTGTAATCCTCGAGCGCGGAATAAAGCAGTTCTTCCAAAACCGGCTGCAGCCGATGAATCTCGTCGATGAACAAAACTTGCTTGTCTTGCAGGTTCGTAATGATTGCAGTCAAGTCGCCTTTAATCTGCAGCAATGGCGCGGCGGTAGGCTGAAAATGAACGCCCAACTCGTTGGCAATGATATTGGCCAGCGTGGTCTTGCCCAGGCCAGGAGGGCCGTAGAGCAAGACGTGGTCCATAGCCTCGCCACGTGAGCGGGCGGCCTCAATCGCCACCGCCAAATTTTCCTTGACCTTCTTCTGCCCGATGAACTCGGACAGGCGCTGGGGACGCAGCTTCAGTTCGAAGGAGGAATCGTCACCCACCGGAGCCGCTGAAACCAGACGCTCGCGATTCGGATCCACTTCGAGATTATTTTTGGCGCTGGCCACTGATCCGGATAGTAGAACGAAATGCGAAAGCGCGCAATTGCAGTTTCTTGAGGTCGGCCGGTGCCAAGGCTGAATCCATTTCCGTCCTGCTTGCCCGAATTCAACCAATCTTAACGATGCTGTTACCGAAACTTAACAGACTGGCTTTAGCGTGTGTACGTTGACTGCCGACGTTCATCGGGCGGCCGCCAACCTGGCCAACAACTATTTCGCCGTCGGCCACCCAGCCCCGCGGTGAACACTTGTCGAACAAATCCGTCAGCAGCTTCACATTCGGATCTGCGACGTGGTTAATGTAGCTCAGCAATCCGGCTTCGATCGTCTTCAGCAGTGAGAAGTATCTGACGTTGCTCGTCTTCCGCCCCCGACTCGAACGAGACTTCTCGCTATTGCACATCCCTGATAGGGTGAGCTGTTCGTGTCCGGTTTTCCATCCGAGACCGGCCCAATTATCTTGCCCCGCCGGTCACATTTGGCGGACTGCAAAGACTTGGCCAAGCTGCCATGCGTCACTCGGTAAAACAGAGTCAAAATCCCCACCCTCCCGCGAAAAGTGTGGGAAGGGTGGGGCATCCTCTTCATTGTTTTCGGCATTGGTGTTACTGCTTGGGATACCACTCCAAAAGGCGCACTTCGATGCCGGTGCCTTGCAAGGCTTTTTGGAACACCGTGAGATCTGATCCTCGATAGTGATATGGGATCACGATTTTTGGATGGAAAGCCTTTACCGCGTCGGCAGCTTCTTCGGGCGGCATGGTGTAGGGCAGGTTCATGCAGACGAAGGCCACGTCGATATTTTTGAGGGCGCGCATTTCTGGCACGCCTTCGGTGTCTCCTGAGAAATAAAATCGTTTGCCGCCATAAGTGAGGACGTAACCGTTGCCGCGTCCTTTGTCGTGGAAGAGCTTTCCGGGAGCGGGACCGCGTTTCACGTTGTAAGCAGGAATGGCTTCGATGGTCCACGCTTGCCAGGTTTTCGTTTCGCCGTTAGATATGGGCTTGGCCGTGGTGACGGTTTGAGCGACTGCTGGTGAGGAAATGATTTCTGTCCCAGGCTTGCTGATTGCCTTAATTGCGTCTGGATCCATGTGATCGCCGTGAATGTCGGTGATTAGGATCAGGTCGGCTTTGGACAGGCCGGAAAAGTTCACGGGCTTGGCGGGATCAAGATAGATCACCTTTCCGCCGGCTTCGAGGAGGGTGCTGGCGTGGTTCAGGGGGGTCACTTTGACGGGACCCGCGGAAGTGTCAAAGACCTGCGGCTGAGCAGCACCCCAAGCGGGGCTCTCTGATGCCAACAGGCCGAACATGCCAAACAGTATGTGAAGAGCCAGGATTTTCATGCATTCTCCGCGAATCTGACTACTATACGCGTGACGGAGTGCCACTTCGTGGTAAACGCCGTTGAAATGGCCAGAATTAAAAGAAGAATTCCCACTTGTTAATTGCTTTGATTCGTGGCTCGTGTGGTTCGTATTGCAGGAAGAGAAAAGCGGCCCCGCGGGGGCCGCTTTCAATCTTGCCCCAATGCTGCTGTTACTTTCCCGCTCCAGCCGCGACCGCTTTGGCTGCTGGCATCATGCCCGCGATCTGCATGCTTTCAATCCGGCTCAGGACGTTCTCAATGCTCGCCCCGGTGTCGACGCACGCGTCCACATAGGGATGTCGCGTGCCGTCCGCGTGCAGCACCAGCACGCTGATCTCGCCATTCGCCCTCTTCGCCATGTACGGCAGGTGATGCCGGTCGTTGCGGGTCAATGTCGCACCCAGTACGAGCAGGTCGAATGTGGACTTCTTCAAAGCCTCATCCACTGCTTTGCGCCCGATGGCTTTCTGCACCGTATGCCCGGCCTTTTCCATAGCCGTGCCGTGCTGCGCTAATACGTCCTCTTCTCCTTCGCCGTAAAGAATTCTCAATTTTGATTTCCCCATGGACTCCGTCCTCGCTTGGCACCCGACGCACCGGCACCTGCCAGTCACGGTAACAACCGCCGGGGCCTCGGAAAACGTCACCGAAGACGCATGACGAACGACACTGCTTTGCCACTATTGGGACCCTAACTCGTTAAAATTCTTCCCCTGAAAGCCTTCCGGGCGCTACACTTCTGCGCGGAGGCTTTCCACTCCCATGTCCGCCACATTTGTCTGGAGAGCAGTAGTCATATCGTTATTGTTGACGCCCTCGCTTCTGGCCCAATCCGACCCGCCTACGTCCACTACTACTTGCAATCTGGATGACGGTCGCCAAGTCTATGTACGGTATGCCCCGGTTCCTGCTAACAAAGAGAGAATTCAAAACGGCAAACCTTTGATTCCCGGCGGCACCGCCATGACGTTGTTTACCGAAGCGCAACTCTCGCTTGGAACCTCCACCATTCCAATTGGCGCGTACACGCTGTACCCGATCCCGGCGCGCGGAAACTGGAACTTGGCGGTGAGTAAGAATGTCAGTGCGGCCGCCACATACGACGAAAAACAGGACGTCGCCAAAACAACAATGGAGACGGTGCAGGTTGAGCAAGCCTCCGAGGCTTTGGAGGTCGCCTTCGCCCATGTGGGAGCGCGTTGCACTTTGCGGATTTATATCGGCAAGTCAGCCTCCTTCGCCGACTTCACCGCGAAGTGATGAAAGTGAATGAGCGAGTCTTCAGAAGACAGCTGTGCTTTCCTCTGTGCTCCTCACCGCCCTCTGTGGTAAGAGTTCTTCCATGCGTTCTCTGCTTCTTGTAATCGTCGCCTGCAGTGCAATGGCACAAACCGGACCTCGCATTCAGATCTCTCATACTATTGAGAACTTGCGCGGAGTAAGCGCCGTTTCCCGCCAGATTGCCTGGGCCAGCGGCACTCACGGCACCTATCTTCGCACCATCGATGGCGGGCGCAGTTGGACCGCTCACCAGGTCCCGGATGCCGCCGCACTCGACTTCCGCGGAATAGCTGCGCTCTCAGCAGACGAAGCGTTCCTGATGTCTTCCGGACCGGGCGAACAGTCGCGCATCTATCACACTGCCGACGCTGGCCAGCACTGGCAGCTTCAATCCACCAACAGCAATCCCAAGGGATTCTTTGATTCCATTGCCTTCTGGGATGCCAAGCACGGCCTGGTGTTGGGCGATCCCATTCCAGACGACTCCGGCAAACTGAAGTTTGAATTGCTGGAAACAGAAGATGGCCAGTCGTGGCATCGAATGCCATCGTCGCAACTGCCGGAAGCCGCCGCAGGAGAAGGCGCCTTCGCGGCCTCAAATAGCTGTACCTTCATTCTTCCTGCCTCTGATGATCGCCACATCTGGTTCGCAACCGGCGGCAAAGCTGCTCGCGTTTTTCACTCGCCCGACCGCGGTCAAACGTGGCAGGTCTTCGACACGCCAATAATGCAGGGTGCCGATTCCACGGGAATCTTCTCTATCGCCTTCCGCGATCCGCTGCATGGCGTAATCGCCGGAGGCGACTACAAGCATCCGAAGAAGGATGGCCCCAACCTCGCCTTCACGGAAGACGGAGGAAAAAACTGGAAGATCGCCACCATTAAGCCTCAGGCATATTTCTCCGCCATTGCCTATGATCGCCGCGTGAACCAGGCAGCCGCTCAGCAAAAAGCAGCTGAATCAGCTGCCGAAACTGCCGGAAAGCGAATCCGTATGAAGCCCATCTCCCCGCAACGTCTCTTCGTCATCGGTGAAGATTTCATCTTCGACTTCGAGTTGCCCAATAACCCACACCGCATCGGGGGCAAGAAAAAGCAAGGCTACACCTTCAATTCAGTGAGCACATATCCAGAAGGCGGAGCGCTGGTGGTAGGCCCAAAGGGCACAATCGCCTTTATCCCCTGATCAGGCCCACGTAGGCACAGCCCCTTGGGCTGTCCAGGTGTTACTAAAGTCCCATCCCTTCCCGTCCTTTTCAATCGCCGCAACATCCCGCAACATATAAAGCATTAGAAATCTCTCAATCTCCCCCAGATCGAGAACACAGTGAAACAGCTATCTCTTGCCCTGATCTTTGCCGCTGCCGCGCTAACCTGCGCGCAATCGCAAACGTCCAACTCCTCGGCTACCGCAACCGTGTCACGTACCACCAAGGCGATGCATTACCGCCTGCAAGGTGGATCGACAAAGGTCGATTTCCGGGGAACCGACCTGCTGCAAGGCTCCAGCGGCGACGCCAAGGTCGAAGGCAAGAAGACCAATCTCGAAATTGATGCCAGGTTTGCCGGCTTTGAACCAGCCACCAAGTTCGGCCTGGAATACCTGACTTACGTGCTCTGGGCCGTATCGCCGCAGGGGCGTCCAGACAATCTTGGCGAACTTACCCTCGATAAGAATGGGAATGGCCACGTGAAGGCCTTCACCGATTTGCAGACCTTCGGCATGATCGTGACCGCCGAGCCGTACTTCGCGGTGACGCAGCCGGGCAACATGGTCGTCTCCGAGAGCGTAACCATCGACGGCGCGGCCACCGAGAACATCGACGCGAAATACGAGCTGGTCACTCGCGGCACCTACTCCTCTAGCAACACGCACATTCAGGACGCCATCTTCGGAATCGACAGCAAGACTCCCTTGGCATTATTTGAATCCCGCAACGCTCTGCGCATCGCCCACATCGCCGATGCCGATAAGTACGCCGCGTCGATCCTGGCTAAAGCCAGCCAGCAACAGATGCACGCGGAAGATTTGTACCGGCAGAAGCAGAACAAGGCCACCATCGAAGCCGCTGCCAAGGAAGCGACTCAGACCGCCGAAGAGGCGCGCGTGATGGCGGTGAAGCAGAAAGCCGAAGTTGAAGCTCAGGCAGCCGCTGCCGCTCGTGAAGCCAGAGCTCGTGCCGATGCTGACGCCGAAGGACGCCGCCGCGCCGAGGCCGAAGTCGCCCGTCAGCAGGCCGAACAAGCTCGCATGCAAGCTGAACAAGCAATGGCGGAAGCTGAACGCATGAAGCAAGAAGCTCTGGCCGCCGCGCAGGATGCGGCACGCCAGAAAGAAGAAGCTGAGAAAGCGAAGGCCGAGGCGCTGGCGCAGCAACAGGCTCTCGCCGTGGAAGCCGACAAAGCGAAAGCTGCGGCCGCACAATCCGAGATCCTGCGCCAGCAAGCGGAGAAGGACAAGGCTGATCTCCGCGCCCGTCTCTTGCAGCAGCTCAATTCGATTCTCGCAACGCGAGACTCGGCCCGCGGACTCATCGCCAATATGTCGGACGTGCTGTTCCGCAGCGGGAGCTACGAACTTCTGCCCGCCGCCCGCGAGCGCCTGGCGAAAGTTTCCGGAATTGTCCTCGCCTATCCCAGCCTGCACCTCGCCGTGGAAGGACACACCGACAGTGTGGGCGGCGACGAGTACAACCAGAATCTGTCAGAGCACCGGGCAGAATCGGTGCGCGACTATTTCGTGCAGCAGGGAGTCCCTGCTGGTGCCATCGAAGCCAAAGGGTTGGGCAAGACCGAACCCATCGCCTCCAACGAAACATCGGAGGGTCGCGCGCAAAACCGGCGGGTAGAGTTGGTCCTCTCCGGCGACGCAATTGGGAACAACATGGACGAGTCCGCCCCCGCGCAGACCGCCTCAAGCCACTAATTAACGATGTCATGTAGGGGCGGACACCTCGTCCGCCCCGCTCGCGAAGCGAGCGTGGGATAGCGTAATCCTCCCAAGAACGCCGATCGTAACCCAATTGCGCGCTTCGCGCGCAACCCCGGACGAGGCCTCCGCGGCTACACGATCCGCGCTTCGCGCTAAACTGAACCTGGAAAGCTCCCGGAGGCCCTCCCGTGACGAAGGATCACGACCAACACCTGCGCCAAAACCTCGCCTACTTGATTTCCGGCGGCGGAGCCCACGCGAAATTCGACGACGCTATCAAGAATCTCTCGCCCGATCTACGCGGCGCCAAGCCCCCGAATTTCCCGCATTCCGCCTGGATGTTGCTTGAGCACCTCCGAATCGCGCAATGGGACATCCTCGAATTCAGCCGCAACCAGAAGCACATCTCCCCAAAGTGGCCGGAAGGATACTGGCCAAAGACCGAAGCACCGCCAACCGCCGCAGCCTGGAATAAGAGCATTCAGCAATTCCGAGCCGATCAGCAAGCAATGGTCGACCTAGTGGAGAATCCCAAAACCGACCTGTTCGCCAAAATTCCATGGGGCGACGGCCAAACCATCCTTCGCGAAGCGCTGCTAGTCGCAGATCACAATGCATACCATCTGGCGCAACTAGTAGACGTCCGTCGCCTGTTAGGCGTCTGGAAGAACTAAAGGGATCGCAGGGTGCCCCACCCTTCCCGCGCAGTTCGCGGGAGGGTGGGGGTTTTGACGTCCAATAACCGAGCAATGAACTCGTTTTCGCAACTCAAGCGGGTTTCGCCGCGTGATCTGATGAATCCCCGCTAAGTTCGCCCTCATCTCCCCGCTGGAAACGACTCAATGCCCGCTTACGAAACACAACCCTGACCCCCTCTCTCCACCTCTCGTCAATGCCCACGAATGCCCACTCAATCTCCGGCGAGATGTATTTCAAAATTGTGTCGGTTGACGGATGCACACGCAAAGCGGGAGCGACGAGGAACAGCAGTGGCGATTGCTGCGCCAATTCTCTCCCGCCGAAGTATCCAAACTGCAGAAACTCGCCGCGTTCATGGTGCCATTGCACCCGCGCCCAATAATCCAGACCCTGCAGTGGCAGATGAATATCCTCGTCCGCTTTCAATTCCACAACCGCGAGGCGTGCCTGGCGCGTTAAGGTCAGGACATCAATCATCGCCCGGTCCGCAGCCGAAAATGCCGGCACCTGGGAATACGCGGACTCCGCTTCGAGCCGTTCATCAATTGCGCTCACATCTGCCATCACCAGCGATTCCAGCCAGCGTTCCGGATGCATGCGGAACAAGCGATCCTGCCGTGGCCCATAGGGATGCCGCGTATCGCGCAAGGCGGCCAGCAACTGCACAAAAGTTGCCCAGTTGCGATCCTCCAGGACGCGTTCTTCCGGGCCCACGCCGAACACGATCTCCTGCTTGCTGCGAAATGTGGCCGCTTCGGCTCCCATGCGCGCACGGGCAAACTCCAGCCCTCGCCAGCGAAAAGCGATCTCCGCCGGAGACAGGACGGCCACCTCGCAATTGGCCAAAATCCCCCTCACGCGCGTGATGGATTGCGCGAATCGCTCCAGCGCGGCCGCTTCATTGGTGGCATGGACCAGTCGCGTCGCCACGTTCCCCCGGTCCGAGCAGTCGATCTCGACTACAGCATCATGATGCTCATCGAATGCAAACAGCCTCCATTTCGCGGCTGCCCGGTTCAGGTTCGCCATGCGTTCCCGCGCCAGTGCTGAACGATCGTGGGGCACGAATAAAACGAGCCCCTCAATTAACGTCCCAGCGTGCCCCGCTCCCCCTCGATTTTGCGCGACATGGGGATTCTCGCGGCAAGCATCCAGCCACAAAATAGCGAAAGTTAAAGCCGCATCGACGGATGCCTGAGTCTCCGATGCATTCACTCCCAGAACTGCGAACCCCGACTGTCCCCGGCGCACCACCCCGCGTGCATAAATCGGACCAAACGACTTCTCCAGATCGACTCCGGTGGTCAATCGCGTTATTCGATATTCGGGCAAATGCCTCTCAATGGCGCGGCGCAGCTTCTGCTCATAGCTTCTTCGCGCCACCTTCTTCTCAGAAGGAGACCGCCGGTCGTGCTCTCGGCAAATTTCCAACTTCGTTGGACGACTCTGGCCCAGGCGCTGCACCGCCAGGCGCAACGTTCCACCTTTTACCTCGGCATCCAGCACCCGCCGGACCGCATTTCGCTCCGCCGACCATATATGCAGCAAGCACTTGTTGTACTCCCCCGAAATGGAATACTTCGCCTGCGCCAAATCAAACGTCGCCGCGCCATCCTCGAGCACCACGGCTCCCGCAGCTTCGGCCAGGAAATCCTGCATCGTTCGGTTGAGGCTCTCTGGAGTCACCCCCAAATTCTCCACATCCTGGGGCCGCCAGTCTGTGACAAATGAACATCCCCCTGTGGACGTTCGCGACCTGCCGCAAACCACTATGGGATAATGAACTCGCAGGAGCGCCTCCGAGTCCTCAAGGAACTCGCGGGCATCTAAACAACGTGGAAAACATTAAAGACAAAGCACGTTTCTTCTTCGAGCACTATGGCCTGACGGATCGCGACCTGGAGCACTATCTTTCCGCTGCCCTTTCCGCCGGAGGCGACTACGCCGACCTTTATTTCGAATATCTCTCCTCGACCTCGCTGATGGTCGACGAATCCATGGTGAAGTCCGCCAGCCAGGGCATCTCTGCCGGTTGCGGAGTTCGCGTCGTCTCGGGCGAGCGTACCGGATATGCTTACACCGACGATCTCTCCGGCGACCGCATCCTGCACGCCGCACGCACGGCTGCGTTGATAGCCAGTGCGCCCGCAAAGGCCAAAGTGGCGGGGTTCCAGAAGTCCGCCGCCCGCAGTCTTTATCCCGTGACGCTGCCCTCGGTTGACGCCGAGATCAGTGCGAAAGTGGAACTCGTAATGCGTGCCGACAAAGCTGCCCGCGCCTACGACTCACGAATCAAAGAAGTCCGCGCCAGCTACGCCGACGAACTCCGTAACATCCTGGTGGTTGCCTCCGATGGAACGTTCGCGGAAGACTCCCAGCCACTGGCCCGCATGAATGTTTCCTGCATTGCCAAGACAGACGGCAACTCCGCCCGCGGCACCGCCGGAGGCGGAGGCCGCGTGGCCCTGGACTTCTTCTTTGGCGATAAGAATCCCGAATACTTCGCCAAGGAAGCCGCTCGGCAGGCGCTTTTGCAACTCGACGCCCGTGAAGCCCCCGCCGGAGAAATGGAAGTCGTCCTCGGCCCCGGTTGGCCCGGCGTCCTGCTGCACGAAGCGGTAGGCCACGGCCTGGAAGCCGACTTTAATCGCAAGCAGACATCCGCTTTCGCCGGCCTGATCGGGAAGCGCGTGGCTAGCGAGAAATGCACGGTGGTAGACAACGGCACCATGCCTTGGCGTCGCGGATCGCTCAATGTTGACGATGAAGGCGAGCCCACGCAAGAAACCGTGCTGATCGAAAAGGGAATCCTGAAAGGCTATCTAAGCGACAAGCTTTCGGCGCGTCTCATGGGCATCGCCGACACCGGCAACGGACGTCGCGAAAGCTACGAGCACATCCCCATGCCGCGAATGACCAACACCTATATGCTGGCAGGGCAAGATCATCCGGAAGACATCATTCGCTCGGTGAAGCATGGCGTGTACGCCGTTAATTTTGGCGGAGGCCAGGTGGATATTACCAACGGCAAATTCGTTTTCTCCGCCAGTGAAGCCTACATGATCGAAGACGGCAAGATCACGGCGCCGATCAAGGGTGCGACCCTGATCGGCAACGGCCCTGATGTTCTGACCAGAGTATCGATGGTCGGCAACGATCTGAAGCTGGACGAAGGCGTAGGCACCTGTGGGAAAGACGGGCAAGCGGTCCCCGTTGGTGTTGGGATTCCAACCCTGAAAGTGGACCGCCTCACGGTTGGCGGAACCGCCAGAAAAGACCCGGGCGGATTCATGCAGTAGCGCCCTGACATCCTGAAGGAAGCGTTTTCAACGAAGCCTGTCATCCTGAGCGAAGCGAAGGATCCCTGCACTTCCTGCGCGTGCTCTGCAATTCATAATTTCTATGCCGCCAACGAAACTCGAAACTCAGCAACCGAAACTCGCCACCGACCTTCGCGAAGTTGCCCAGGACATTGTCCGCCGCGCCATGAAGGGCGGCGCCACAGCCGCCGAATGCGTCGCCCGGGAAGGCGACGAATTCTCCACCCTCGTTCGCCTGGGGCAAGTCGAGACCCTGAAAGAATCGGGCTCAAGATCCATCGGAGTGCGCATCTTCTTCGGACAGCGCTCCGCCAGCACGTATTCCAGTGACTTCTCCCGCTCGGGCCTCGACCGCATGCTGAACTCCGCGCTCGAGCTCGCGAAAATTACCTCCGAAGATCCTTTCGGCGGAATCCCCCCAGCCGATCAACTCGGCCAGGTCCACGGCGACCTCGACCTCTATCACCAAGACGTGTACTCCCTCCCCGGCGCCGACCGCATTGACTACGCGCGCCGCACCGAAAAAGCCGCGCTCGATTTTGATCCGCGCATCAAAAATTCCGAAGGCGGATCTTTCGATGCCGCCACCGGACACAAAGTTCTGGCGAACTCGCACGGATTCGTTGGAGAATTCTCGCGTTCCTATTGCTCCGTAGCGGCCGTTCCTATCGCGCAGACAGATGAAGGCGCCATGCAGCGCGATTTCTGGTTCTCGGTCGCGCGCACCCTGAAGAAACTCGACTCCCCGGAAGAGGTTGGCCGCATCGCCGCCGAACGCACCCTTCGCCGCCTCGGCGCCCGCAAGGCGAAAACTGCGAAAGTTCCGGTCGTCTTCGATCCCATGGTCTCGACCTCAATTCTCGAGCACATCTTCGAAGGCATCAACGGAGACTCCGTGTATCGCGGCGCATCATTCCTCGCCGGAAAGCTGGGCCAGAAAATCGCCGGCGATAACGTGACTATCATTGACGATGGCACGATCCCTGGCGGATTCGGGACCAGCCCCTTTGACGGCGAAGGCATCCCCACCCGCCGCACTGTGGTAATCGAAAACGGCGTGCTGAAGTCTTACCTTCTGAACACCTACACGGCAAGAAAACTCGGGCTGCAACCCACCGGCAATGCCTCGCGCGGATTAGCCGGCACTCCTGGAATCGGTCCAGGAAATTATTTTCTGCAGCCGGGCCCAAAAGTCCCGAAAGACTTGATCGCAGGAATCAAAGAAGGCCTGTACGTAACCGAGTTTCTGGGTCAAGGCGTCAATCTTGTTACCGGGGACTACTCCCGCGGCGCATCGGGCCTTTGGATATCCAATGGCGAACTCACTTACCCAGTCGAAGAAATCACGGTTGCAGGAAACTTGAAGGATTTGTTCTTCAACATTTCTGAAATCGCCAGCGACCTCGAATTCCGAGGCTCCGTAGCCGCCCCCACAATCCGCGTCGATGGACTCATAGTGGGCGGCGAATAGTTCTCACGCAGGGACGGCCCGTCGGGCTGTCCCAGGCGCGAAGCAGCTGTATCTCCAACGACAGCCGACGGCTTCCATCGGCGGTTCTCCTCCGCACTTGCCGCTTGCCTTCCAACCGCATAAGGTTTAGACATTCCTGTTCGATCACTGTGAACCCATACGGAGATTCCATGAACCGCCGTTCCTTCCTGAAATCCGCGAACCTTGCTGGACTTGCAATCGCAATTCCTTCTTCGACGTTTGCGGCCGAAGAAAAAAAATCACCTTCTCCGCAAGCAACGTCCCCGAATCCGAAAACCATCCTGCTGAAAGACTATCGTCCACGCTCCATCTACAAAGTTCCTGTAACAGAAGTTGCCAAGGCCAAATACCCCATCATCGACATGCACTCGCATCCCTACGCGAAAACTGAAGCCGAGATCAATACCTGGCTGAAGAACATGGACGAATGCAATGTCCACAAAACCATGATCCTCACCATGAGCACGGGAAAGGAATTCGACGATATCTACGCGAAATATTCGAAACATCCCGAGCGCTTCGAAGTCTGGTGCGGCCTGGATCTGAATGGCTACAACCAGCCCGGATTCGGCCCGGGAGCAGCAAAGGAATTGGAGCGCTGCCGGGAAAAGGGAGCTCGCGGAATCGGCGAAATTCACGACAAAGGGCAGGGCCTGCGCTCAGGGAAGTCGAGTGCACCCGGAATGCACCCTGACGATGCCCGCGTGGATGCGATCTGGCAAAAGGCCGGCGAACTTCGCATGCCTGTGAGCCTGCATGTCGCTGATCCCATTTGGATGTATCAGCCCATGGACAAGCATAATGATGGCCTGATGAACGCATTTGAATGGCGCCTCGACAATCAGCCGAACATCGTTAAGCTGTCCGGCATGGTCGATATTCTGGAACGCACGGCGAGCCGCCACCGCAACACCACATTCGTAGCCTGCCATTTCGCGAATCTGGATTACGATCTGAATCACCTGGGCGAGGTCTTCGACCGCAATCCCAATCTGTACGCTGACATTTCCGCCCGCTACGCCGAGACTGCGCCCATCCCCCGTTTCGCGGCGCAATTTTACGCACGGCATGCCGGCCGCCTGGTCTACGGAACCGACATGGGATTCGACTCGAAGATGTACCGAATCACCTTCCGCATCCTCGAATCCCAGGACGAGCACTTCTATGAACCTGAGCAATTCTCCTATCACTGGCCCCTGTATGGCTTAGGTCTAAGTGATGACGTCCTCAAGCAGGTCTATCAAGAAAACGCCGCAAAACTCCTGGCCGCCCGTGAAGCCTGATTGAATCACTCTGGGATGCCCCACCCTTCCCGCGCTTTTTGCGGGAGGGTGGGGGTTTTGAATCTCGATTTTGAATCTCGATGTTCGAATCTCAACTTTGAACCTCGACCCTGGACTCGGTCACTATGAGCCCTGTTTCGTTTGATGAGGACCCGCGTTCGAATCGACATTCAAATTCCGACAGCCTACAATCAGCTTGATGAACACCCTGGACCAGCAGAGTCCGGCTACCGAAGAACACGACAACAGCCGTGTGATTATCGCGGTTGCGGTCACACTCGTGATCGGAATCGCGCTGGCCGCCGCCTTCCTGCTCCGTGAACCGCCGAAGCCGGTAAAAGCTCCGTCGCCCTACATTGCCAATCTCAAGCTCTCAGATTTCAAGATGAGCGCGGCCGAAAATTTTATTGGGGCTACAGTAAGCTACATCGACGGCAAGATCACCAATGCCGGAGACAAGACGGTCACCCATGTGGTGGTGCAGGTCAATTTCGAAGATTCCATGGGCCAGGTTGCCCAGCGCGAAGATCTCCCGCTCAGAGTAGTAAAGAGTAATGGCGCCTACGAAGAACCCGTCGATCTAAACGCGG
>Ga0207702_10001349_pt1 | contig 24469 bp, 19 predicted proteins | sample KBSCornC62_FD_184302 | JGI IMG/M metagenome (GOLD analysis project Ga0207702, IMG submission 184302) | Corn rhizosphere microbial communities from Kellogg Biological Station, Michigan, USA - KBS Corn C6-2 (SPAdes) (version 2) | ecosystem: Host-associated > Plants > Roots > Rhizosphere > Soil ...
CATTTGAGGGCTTACATAGCTGATCGTGGGCGCCTGCGCCAACAACCGGCAAGGTAACATTACTGCGAACGCAAGGGTAAATATTAACAGGATCGCGGGCTTTGCACCAATTTGGACTGATTGTTGCCCCCGCTGTTTAGAGGTGTAAAATTTTCTCATAATACAGTATTTAAAAACGGCTTAATATAATTGGCTCCCCAAGTTTGGGGCATTAGTGCTGAGAAAAGACTGGCCGGGCAGCGAGCGGTGCCGAATAAAACCCTGCTCCTGTTTAAAGAAACTCCGTCTTCGGCTGATCTCATGAAACCGTTTTATAAAAGAGATTAAAAAAGACAGATTCTCACTCCGCTCAAATACCAGGGAATTCTAAATAAAAATAATTTAAAATATTTTACAAAAAAGAATATTTTTTTATTAAGTAGCTGATTATCAATTATTAATTAAAAGTAAATAATAATTATCGGGCATTGAATATATTAACTGGCAATGACGCCTTGTGTATCGGAAGGAAATTTTTTACGCTGAATAAAAAGCGGCGATTCGTTGTAATTAAACTTAGTTGAAGGATTTAAATCCAGCTTTGCAACAGGAGTGGGAAAATTAGGCAGACAACGATCTGTTTGGGGGCCGGGATCAAGCCTAACGGCTGCAAATCACACTTAAAGCGAACGGCATACCTGCTGGCTATCCTCGCGGTAAAATGCAAATCCCGGGTAACCCGCAAATCCCGACCGTTTATTATTGGAATGGCCTGGTTACCTTGCCAACAACGGTGAAATTGCTTGCCGAAAGGCCCGTTTGGGTCGTAGTGAAAGTAACAGCATATGCAACCGTATAATTGGAAACCGGGTTGGAGCCTCCATAGGTAATATTAACCTGTGCGGCGGCCGGCGTTACTACTCCCGCAAACAATAAAAAAGCCACCGCAAAAAGCAGCAGCTTTTTTATCTGTGAAAATGGTGCAATCTCGCTTATAAGGTGATTTAAGGCTTTATAAAGCTTTTCGGCAGCATTGCTGCGAATTTCAGTATAAAAAATTGTCATGATGGTTGGGATTTGAATGCAAATTACCTGTGCCTCGAATTTATAATAAAAAACAGGGCATGTCTATAACATCTTTGGGGTATGGCGGGGGGGGGGCTAGAACCAATAATCAAGAGCCAGGAATCAAGATAGAAGCTCTTGTCTTGACTCCTGGCTCCTGGCTCTTACAACTAACGGAACTCGTTTATCAACTGCACGCGACTGTTGATCTGTAGTTTGCGGTAAATATTTTTGATATGCTGTCGTACGGTGTCGGGTGAGATATTTAGCCGCCAGGCAATTTGTTTATATGTGTCGCCTGTAATCAGCAGTTTTGCCACCTCATGTTCGCGAACAGTCAGTTGCTCGTTCGTATTTTCGTGTACAGGAGCCGTTTTTGCCGAAAAGTATTCGACAACCTTTTTGGCAACCAGCGGGCTCATCGGTGCGCCGCCTTCGGTTGCTTCCAGAATAGCTGCGCGCAGCCTTATCAAAGGTGTGTTTTTTAACAAATAACCTGTTGCGCCGGCCTGGAGGGCCTTAAATATCCGCTCACGGTCCTCATAAACGGTCAGCATTAAAATATTAGTGTTTGGATGTTCTTCCTTTATCCTGAATGCCCCTTCCAAACCACTGACGCCGGGCAACTCGATGTCAAGCAATAGCGCATCGGGGCCAAGGCCCGTCGCAATAAAGGCTTCAACGCTGCCGAATTCGCCTGACAGTATAAAATCAGGCTGCATCTGCAGAAATTCCGCGATGCTGCTCCTGATGTATTCATCGTCCTCTACTATTGCAACGGTTATCATTATTCAAATTTGCGGATTATAAATTGTGCATACCATAACATCTTTGCGGTATTTGGAGCGGAAAGCTGAAAGGCGAAAGCTGAAAGCTTTTACACGGTTTTTTGCTTTTCGCTTTGGTCTTTCCGCTTTTAGCTCCCCTCACCATCTTCGCATCCTGATGATAATGCAGAAATAATGTCCGTCATTACTGATATCCAGCGATGCTTTTATTCGTTTGGCCCGCATTTGCATATTACGCGTACCCTGCCCGGTGTAGGGCGATCTTTCTTTACTTATATCAATCGTGTTTTTTATGGTGATGGTCATTCCGCCGGGCCGATTTTCCAGGCTGATCCAAACTTCTGGGCTGATATTATGCCGCGCGATGTTATTAATAGCCTCCTTAAATACCAGGTAAATGTTTTGCCTTACCAGCTGAGGCATCGTGGTTACCTGTTCCAGGCCTTGTATGTCAAAATGCAGCGCCGCTGCGTTTTCGAGCATATTGTTGGCGTGCTCCCTGATACGCAATAAAAGGTCGTCGGTGGTATCGTTCCGCGCGTCTACCGACCAGATAATGTCGGATATCGAGGCGATCGCGCCTTTGCTGTCGGCCGATATCTTTTCAACTACCTTACTGTCCATTTGCTGCTTGATATTCATCAGTTCACTGCTGAACGATATGCGGGTGAGCGCGCTGCCGATCTCGTCGTGCAGGTCGCTGGCAATAGTAGTGCGCAACTGGTGCTGTTCGCGTATCTTTCGCAGCCGCCAGAGCCAGGCGAGGTAGATCAAAAGCGCAATGATCAACCCTATCAGCAATTTAAAAAACAACGTTTCGTAAAAATGCGGAATAACTATAATGGCTGCACTAAGCCAGTAACGGCTTGCAGTAACTGAGGGAAAACGAACTTCGAGCGTGTATCTGCCCGGCGGCATTGCGAATAACGAAACCTCGTTGGCCAGGTTAGACTGCTGCCATTTACTCCCCAGCTCACGTATCCGAAAGAGTATGGAGGTTTGGCCAGCCGGCCCCGAAAACTTTAGCCCGGTGAAGGTGTTACCCGGCAAAATTTCTATCGCATCATCCCCGGATACAAAGATATCAGTAGTGGTAGGCTGTGCGGTGTTGTATCCTCTTTTTATATAAGCCAGCTTCACTTTGTCATTCGGTCTTCCGCCAAGTGATTTTAGATAGTCCTCGTCCAAAAAAGTCAGCCCCTCGGTTCCGCCAAATATAAGCCGTCGTTTGGCCGTGTCCTCAAAAACAGCTGAGTGGTTAAACTCCTGGTAGAAGTTGCCCGCATAGGGCGCCAGTTCCGGGTAAGCAACCGGCTGCATTCCAGCCGGCTGATCGAAAATGCTAATCCCGCCATTGGTGCCGGCTATTACCAATTTATCCAGTTTAAACAAGGAATAAACGAATTCGCCGGCAATCCCATCGCCAAAATGTATTTGCCGCATTATATTGCCGGCAGTATCGATCTTAACCAGCCCCTCCCCGTTTGTGCCCAGCCAAACTGCGGCATTATCCTGCAGGATAGCGTAACAGCCAAGGCTGCGATTGCGGGGAAATATTCTTTTTTCGCTGCCATCAGCAGATACCTTGAACAGGCCTTCTGTTGATGCTATCCATAAGTCGCCATTTATAAACTTCAGGTCTTTAACAATGCCCAGGCTTGCATCGGCAAGCCAGGTCTCTATTTTAAAATCGCCGTTGGCCAATGGCGTTAAATAATAGATATACCCCGCCGCTCCGGTCAGAAAACCATCCCCATACTTTATTATTTTGGTGGTACCTATCGTGCGCAAGGCATTAGGGTTTATATGCCATTTATCCATGCGGGTATCTAAAATATAAAAGCCCGCTCCGCCTTCCATCCCAACCAAATCCTCATCCCCATCAACCGGCTGCAAGGTGTAGGCGATGAGATTGTTTATTTTTTTGAAACTATTACCGTCATACACAAAGTGGCCCTGGTAAGTGCCTACATATAATTTATTGTTTAACGGCGACCTGTAGATGCTTCTGACACTTTTGTCTTTAAAAAAATCTACTATTCGCTGCTGTGAATTCTCATCTTGCGGCGTGGTGAATGAGGGGGATATTTCCAGCAGGCCTTTGTCCGTTCCCAACAATTTTTTATTGGTTCCAGGTTCGCTGCAAACGCATTGCACACGCAGGTTAGGTACAAGCTTAAAAACGGGTACTGCGCCGTTTTGGGTTGGCAACGATACATTATAGGTTTCGTCAAACCGTTGGAATACAACCTGTAACGTGTTTTTATTATACACTATAATAGCGTTGCCGGTATATGCAAAAATATATTTTGCGGTACAGTACGCTCGTCTTACAAAGGACAGGGTTTTAGGCTCGGTAATAGGTGCGCTCCAAATCACGCTGTCTTTTTCGATCCTGCCGATCTTTTTATGGGAAAAAACGTAAGTGGTCCCGTTTGGGTCGACCGTATAATATTCCATCCCGTCATTTTTTATCCATCCCTTGCGGGTATAATACTCGTCCGTTCGCTTCAGGCCGCCATCATCAGTAAATATCCACCTGCTTCCGTCGGTAGTCATAAATGACAAAGCGCCGTCATTGTTTACCAGGTAGTTCATCGGCCTGCCGGGCATGGGATATTGATTTATGGTTTTTTTGACAAAATTGTAACAGAGCACATGAAACGAATCCCCCGAACCACGTTGTATACTGAAAAATAAAAAATTGTGATACCGGTATATGCCGTCGGGCACTGAATTTTGCGGAAGGGCCCGGTTGTGTATGTCCACAGGCTGTACATCGGTGCCATCAAAACGCCATATACCCTGGTTGGTTACAAACCATAAAAAACCTTCGTCGTCCAGCATCATGTGCTTGATCTCGGAGTGTTCAAATGGCCTGGGAAGCCTGATCGGATTTACCGTAATTGAATTTTGAGCTAGCGAAGTTGCCGGCAGACAGACTGGTATCAACCAACAACAACTTTGAAAAAACAGACACAGAATCCGCAAAAAAAGAAATAACCCCGGCCTCGCGCCGGAGTCAACATCATAAAAGCGCTTTGGTTTTTGTTTCATCCTGGCTGCCAGACAATAAAGATAGGCGTCCGGACGAGAATATTAAATTTATTTGTGCGTAGGGCTGGCGGGCTTTTTAAAATTAATAACCAGGGGACGGAAACAACACCGGTTGCGTTGATCCCGGCCCCTGGTTACTTACTCTGGTTACTCAGTACTTCAGCACTACGAAACCTGTTTTGTGCCTGGCGGCCCCAGTCGGTAAACCGCCTAAATTCGGCAAATCCGGCCCCTTCTCCACATTTTAAAAAACCTTTTCCACATTTAATTTTTATCCTTACATTTGCGGGCTAATTGTTGCTCATTGAAATCGCTAAGGATATATTCGATCCCCTTTACCGGCCTTAAGCTGGGGAAGCATCAGTTTGAATATGATATAACGGATGCATTTTTTGACGAATTTGAATATTCGCTGGTAAAAAAGGCCGACTTAAAATGCCGGGTGGAACTGGACAAGCAAGAGACGATGCTGATCCTGAATTTCGATATCAAAGGTTCCATTTTTGCCAATTGCGACCGCTGCCTGGCGCAGTACCCGCAGTTAGTCCATGTTCGCGAACAACAGATCGCGAAGTTCAGCAGCGAGGATGCTGATGACGATGAGGAGATCATCATCCTCACCAAAAACGACCACGAGATTGATATTTCGCGGTTGATTTATGAATACATAAACGTTGCTTTGCCGCTTACAACGGTTTGCATTGACGAGGGCAGGACCCCGTATTGTGATAAAGAAATGCTGGAAAGCTTAAGCAAGCTGACAGTAAACACTAACCCGGAGCAAATTGACCCGCGTTGGGATGCGCTTAAAAAATTGAATTGAAAACAAAGGGTTCACGACAGGCAATCGGTCGCCACCCCAACCCCTCTCCAAAAGAGAGGGGCTAAAAGCGAAGGGCTAAACGGATTTCAAGTCCTCTCCTTTGGAGAGGATTTAGGTGAGGCCAACGTGATGATTGCGCTTAAAAAATTGAATTGAAAACAAAGGGTTCACGACAGGCAATCGGTCGCCACCCCAACCCCTCTCCAAAAGAGAGGGGCTAAAAGCGAAGGGCTAAACGGATTTCAAGTCCTCTCCTTTGGAGAGGATTTAGGTGAGGCCAACGTAATGATTGCGCTTAAAAAATTGAATTGATTATTAAAAAAAAGGATTATGCCACATCCAAAACGAAAAATATCCAGATCAAGAAGGGATAAACGCCGTACACACGACAAGGCCACAGCGCCAACGCTTACTACCTGCAAAACTACAGGCGCCGTACATTTGCCGCACCGCGCGTATACTGTTGACGGTAACGTTTACTACAACGGTAAATTACTGATAGAGAAAGCCGCCGTAGCCTAAGTTTAATTTTCTGCAATGAAGATTGGCCTGGATATTATGGGTGGCGATTTTGCCCCGCAGGCTACCCTGCTGGGTGCGATAGCTGCGCATAAGCTACTGAAGCCCGACGAAAAACTGGTGCTTATTGGCGACAAAGATGTTGCCGAAGCTATTCTTCGTGAACAAAATTACAGCCCGGATCACTTTGAGTATGTACATACCACAGAAGTGATAGGTATGGGTGAACACCCCACTAAAGCAGTTGTTCAAAAACCCAACTCCAGCATTTCGCTGGGCTTTAAGCTGCTTAAAGAAGGGGCTATCGACGCCTTTTCTTCCGCGGGTAATAGCGGCGCTATGCTGGTCGGCGCCATGTTTAGCGTAAAAACCATACCTGGCGTTTTGCGCCCGGCGATCACGGCTATCATTCCACAATTAAAGGGCACTTTGAGTGTTTTGGTAGATGTTGGCGCCAATGCTGATTGCAAGCCTGAATATCTGCCGCAGTTTGGTGTATTAGGCAGTTTATTTGCTGAATATGTTTACAATATGCCCAATCCCCGGGTGGCGCTGATGAACATCGGCGAAGAGGAAGAGAAAGGCAACCTGCTTTGCCAGGCCGCATATCCTTTAATGAAGCAGAATAAACACATTAATTTTGTGGGTAACGTTGAAGGCCGCACCGCTTTTGAGGATCGTGCTGAAGTGATCGTTTGCGACGGATTTACCGGGAACGTCGTTTTAAAACTCGCGGAATCGTTTTACGAAGTGTCGGCTGTCCGGGGCATAAAAGACGCCTTTATCGACATGTTTAATTACGAGCAGTACGGCGGCAGCCCGATATTAGGGGTAAATGCACCGGTACTGGTGGGGCATGGTATATCGAGCCCCGAAGCCATCAAAAACATGGTGATGCTATCCAAAAATATGGTGGAAAGTGGCCTGATCGAAAAGATCAAGCAGGCTTTTCAGTAAATCACAACAATGAGTAAAATTCACGCAGCTATTACTGCCGTGCACGGTTATGTACCCGATTATGTGCTGACTAATCACGAGCTGGAAGGCATGGTAGAAACCAACGATGAGTGGATCGTTACCCGTACCGGCATTAAAGAACGGCGGGTTTTAAAGGGTGAAGGCCTGGGCACATCAGATATGGCCGTTCCGGCTGTAAATGCACTCCTCGAAAAGCGCGGCATCAGCGCGGAGGAAATAGACCTGATCATTTTCTGCACCACTACCCCCGATTTTGTTTTCCCTGCTACGGCAAATATCCTGGCTGATAAAATTGGCGCAATAAACGCCTGGGGGTACGACCTGCAGGCAGCGTGCTCAGGCTTTTTATACGGCCTGGCCACTGGGTCGCAGTTTATCGAGAGCGGCAAGCATAAAAAAGTTTTGGTGGTGGGCGGCGACAAAATGTCGGCTATCGTTAACTATAAAGACCGCGCCACCTGCATTATTTTCGGCGACGGCGCAGGCGCCGTTTTGCTGGAACCGAATGAAGAGGGCAATGGGGTGATCGACTCGATTTTACGCAGCGATGGTTCAGGCGCGCCATACCTGCACCAAAAGGCAGGCGGATCAGTAAACCCGGCTACGCACCAAACGGTTGACGCCAACCAGCATTTTGCTTACCAGGAAGGGCAGGCGGTGTTTAAATTCGCGGTAACCAAAATGGCCGACGTAGCTGCCGAGGTAATGGAGCGCAACAGCTTAGTGGCTGATGATGTTGCCTGGCTGGTGCCTCACCAGGCAAATAAACGCATCATCGATGCTACCGCAAATCGTTGCGGGATAAACGAAGACAAAGTGATTATCAATATTGAACGCTATGGCAATACCACTAACGGCACATTGCCCTTATGTTTGTGGGAATGGGAAGACAAATTTAAAAAAGGCGACAATTTAATACTGGCGGCCTTTGGCGGTGGTTTTACCTGGGGCTCGGTATATTTGAAATGGGCGTATTGATGTGCGGATATGCAGATGCGTGGATGTGCGGATTGGTTTTGAAAATGACGGGTGCTTCAATTTTCAAATTGACACCTCTTCAAATTATCAAACCGAAGGAATATATTTGCACCCGGCAAGCCGAACATTATTAAACTGACTTTGTTATTATCATTCATTAATAAAAACTAAACAGCGCATTTGCGCATTGTACGAATATGCTGAGCACTGATAATTTGCACATCCGCACATCTGCACACCTGCACATTAAACTTGCACATCTGCACATTTAAATAGTAACTTTATCGACCACACCAATTTAACCAACCGGCATGGATATTAAACAAATTCAGGACCTTATACGCTTTGTCTCCAAATCGGGGGTAAACGAAGTTTCAATTGAGCAGGAGGGTTTTAAGATCACCATAAAAACCAACCAGGCGCCAACTTTTGTAAGTGCTACGGTCCCTGCCGAATATCACCCGGCTGCTGTGACACCGGCACAGGCACCTGCTGCCCCGGCTCCTGCAGCGACCCACTCCGCAGAGGCGCCTGCGGCCGACACCTCAAAATACATTACGGTACGGTCGCCGATGATCGGTACCTTTTACCGCTCTGCCAGCCCCGAGAAGCCATTGTTTGTTAATGTTGGCGACGAAATTAAACCAGGAAGTGTGCTTTGCATTATCGAGGCCATGAAACTTTTCAACGAGATTGAATCCGAAGTTTCGGGCCGCGTTGTAAAAATACTGGTTGACAATGCCTCGCCGGTTGAATATGACCAGCCTTTGTTTTTGGTTGAACCGTTATAGGGATTACACCGATTTTTTAGAACGATTACACCGATTAAAATCAGTGGATCCCGAATAATCGGTGAAATCACAAAAAGCAATCGGTGAAATCACAAAAAATAAACCATGTTTAAAAAGATCTTAATAGCTAACCGCGGAGAGATTGCCCTCAGGATCATCAGAACCTGTAAAGAAATGGGCATCAAAACCGTAGCTGTATATTCCACCGTCGATCGCGACAGCCTTCACGTCCGTTTTGCGGATGAAGCCGTTTGTATCGGCCCGGCGCCAAGCCGCGATTCCTACTTAAATATCCCGAACATCATTTCAGCAGCCGAGCTTACCAACGCGGATGCTATACACCCGGGCTATGGCTTCCTTTCCGAGAACGCAAAGTTTTCAGCGATTTGTGCCGAATATGGCATCAAGTTCATCGGCGCTACCGCCGCCCAGATCAATGCCATGGGCGATAAAGCTTCCGCTAAGGAAACCATGAAGAAGGCCGGCGTGCCGACCATTCCCGGCTCAGAGGGATTATTGACCAGTGTAAAAGAAGGCATAGATATTTCCAAAAAAATCGGCTACCCGGTTATCCTGAAAGCTACCGCCGGCGGCGGCGGCAGGGGCATGCGTATTGTTTGGAAAGACGAAGAATTTGAAAACGCATGGGACTCCGCCCGTGCCGAATCAGGCGCGGCTTTTGGAAACGATGGCATGTACCTTGAAAAATATGTACAGGATCCGCGTCACATCGAAATACAGGTAGTGGGCGACCAGTATGGCAAAGTGTGCCACCTGTCCGAAAGGGATTGCTCCATACAGCGCCGTCACCAAAAGTTGGTTGAGGAATCTCCCTCGCCGTTTATGACGGAGAAGCTGCGCAAAAAAATGGGCGACGCCGCGATCAAAGGCGCAAAGGCGGTAAAATATGAGGGCGCCGGAACAGTAGAGTTTTTGGTTGACAAGGACCGGAATTTTTATTTTATGGAGATGAATACCCGTATCCAGGTGGAGCATCCGGTTACCGAAGAAGTGATCAATTTCGATTTGATCAAAGAACAGATAAAGGTGGCCGCAGGCATACCCATTTCAGGCAAGAATTATGAGCCCCAGATGCATGCCATCGAATGCCGCATCAATGCGGAGGATCCGTTTAACAACTTCCGCCCTTCGCCGGGAAGAATTACCAATTTCCATTCGCCGGGTGGCCACGGCGTACGCATTGATACCCATGTTTACACCGGATATGTAATTCCGCCAAACTATGATTCCATGATCGCTAAAGTGATCTGCGTAGCACAAACCCGCGAGGAAGCGCTTAGCACCATGGAGCGCGCGCTGAGCGAGTTTGTGATAGAAGGTGTTAATACCACCATCCCCTTCCACTTAAAATTATTGCAGGACCCAAACTTCCGCGCGGGTAATTTTACGACAAAGTTTATGGAAACCTTTGAATATGCTGAATAACAAAGGCTGTTTTATCGTTTACACATACTTATATTTGCCGGTGCCGCACACCGGTATTTTATTTTAAAAAAATGGCAAGTTGGGGAAACAAGCTGATCAGCTCGATCAGGGAAAAAGGTAAGAATATGCAATCCGAAATGTCGTTTTTTGAACATTTGGAAGCATTGCGCTGGCATATTATACGCACGGCCCTTTTTATCCTCGTATTTGCCATCCTTGCGTTTATTTTTTTCAAAGATGTTTTTTTTAAGGGGATCATCCTGGCGCCCACCAAGCCCGATTTTTGGACCTACCGGATGATGTGCCATATGGGAAACTGGCTGCATAGCCTGATGTCTTTTATTAATCCGGACGATTTTTGTGTGCACGCATTCAATTTTAAGTTGATCAATACCGAGATGGCAGGGCAGTTTACGCTGCAACTTAACACCTCGATCATGATCGGACTGATATTGGGCATTCCCTACCTTTTGTTCGAGCTCTGGCGCTTTATACGCCCGGCGCTTCACGCAAATGAACGCAGGGCCGCCAGCGGATTCGTTTTCTATGCTTCGTTTTTGTTTTTTTTAGGTGTGATGTTCGGTTATTACATCGTTACGCCGCTTTCCATCCGCTTCTTCGCGACCTATAATGTCAGTGACACCATCACTAATATGTTCGATATCGACAATTATATTTCGTCGGTTACCTGGCTTACCCTGCTGGCAGGCATTGTCTTCCAGTTGCCGATGGTGGCGTATATCCTGGCGAGCCTTACCATTGTTACCGCTAAATTCATGCGGAAAACACGGCGGTATGCGACCATATTGATATTAATGCTGGCTGCAATTATTACACCTTCGCCTGATGCCCTGACCATGCTGGTAGTGGCAGCTCCTCTGTTCCTGCTGTATGAATTCAGCATCATGGTGTCTGCGTTTGTCGAGCGAAGACGGGCAAAACGGGAGAAGGCGGAAGAGCTTGCTTAATTGCGAAAGTCCAGGATTGTTGATCATTTTTCGTGATGTCGCGAAAATGATTACGATTTCGAAAAGGGGTAAAAGAATGTTGAAGATATTTGAGTATTAACGTGGACATGCAGCGCAGGATCCCGTGACGGAAACGTGCGAAAACGGAGATCTGGCAAGTTTTAAACAATTGGTGCAGCAGACTGGGGTTTATGGATTCGTTTGGCCATCATTTGTTCTTCTTTTCATTTTTCGGCATCGGCTCGCCAAGTACTTCCTTCAAAGCTGCCCAGCACTGTGTCTGAAAGTTTTGATTAGTTGCCACGATACCGCCATAAGTTGTCAATATATATTCGAGGGTGTTTAGGGCAAAGTCGACGGCGCTCCATTTTGGGGTAAAGCCATCGCTGGACATGATATTGGGATCTGAGCCCGCTATCAGCAATAGTTTTACCATCCTATCGTCTCCCCTCAATACCGCCCAATGCAAAGGAGATTGGCCTTGCACATCGAGTTCGTTTAATATAGCGCCCTGTAAAATAACGGAGCTGACAGCGTCATAATCTGATCGAAGAATTGCCTGGTGAAGCGGGTATTTATTCATAAATAAATATAGCGGTGAAATGCTAATCTTTCAAATTTCGTTTCAACATGGGGATCTCACTGCGGGCATCCTGGGTTTGGATATCAAAGTGCGTGTAGCGCAGGGTCCCTTGCGTGTTTAAGTTAACCCACAAAAATGAGGTGCACATATCCCTCCGCTACCTTTGGGTCGGCGATCACCAACGTTCCTGCCTTTGGTCTTAAGATGCCTTTTTTAATCCATTTTCTACCTGCCAAGCGTTCTTAAGGAACGCTATTCCTGTTTTTTTCGCTCCATCGGGGGGGCTGGTTGGTAGAAAAATATAAATTATTATGAGTGCGCTTCATAGGAACGCCTTGTGAAATAGTCGCCATGCCAGCATGGCCGGGTTTTATGGGTTAACTTAAACTTGCGTGCGGCCCCGCGAAAACAACAAAGCTATGCCGTCAAGGCGAGGAACAGAGCAACCTCTACAGCTGACATTTAACGAAACGCAAATGCAAGGGTGACGGGCGGGCGTCTGATAGGTAACCCGAATACAGGGTTCATTGATGAGCATGTGCAGAGGTGGCTTCGTTCCTCGCCATGACGATGTTGTGGAGTTTGCGGGTTGGGTTAAACGTTCATCAGACCTGTGACAATGGAAAACGGAAAACGAATGTATCCCATTCCAGCCTTTCACCTTTCTCCTCCCTTCCCCTACTTCAGCCCATAAACCACCACCATTTTCGATAGCGTAGGTACATACACGTGACCGTTTACGACGGTTACGGTGGAAAACTTTGCGAAGGCGCCGGGGCTGTCGGCAGGGTTAAGGCTGCTGTTCCAAAGCGTTTTGGTGACATCGCTGGCATCAAAGGCCGCCAGCATGCCCTGCGTGCCGCCGGAAGGGGCAATATAATAGGCCCACACAATGCCGGTACCGGCGGTGGTTCCGTTGGATGATACGGACAAAAACGCGCCCATTTGGTCAATGGGGCCGGGCAGGGTGCCCAGCACCTCGTTGGCCGAAAAATTTCCGGCGCCGGCATCAAACGGCAGGGCGCGCAACTGGTCGTTCTCTGACCATACATATACAAACTGGCCGGCGGGGCCTTTGTAATAGGCCGGCTGGCAGTGCAGGCTTACGTTAAGCGGGATGGTTTGCTGCACGGCATTTACGGTGGTTGAATAGCCGCCCATATTATCCTTATTCAGCAGGAATAAATTGCCGTCTTTGGCGCCGGTTAAGTAATAATTGGAGTTGGGGATCAAAAAGGCGCCCATTACGCCGTAATCGCGGTCGTTCAAATCCAGGTGGTAATAATTGGAAGGGGTAAAAAAGCTGCTTACCTGCATGCCCGCGCCCGAGGGGGTGAGTTTGATGGCGCTTTCGCCCCGGCCCTTAAGGTCGGCGGGATTGGCATTGACCGTACCTGGCGTGGTACCGTTTACCGAAGCGGTAAAAGGATCGTCGCCCACGGTTCCGTTACCCGATACCACGTACAGGTTGCCCTGCGCGTCGGCGGCAGGGCCCTGGCCGCTCTCCCACAGGCCGCCGGCCTCGCCGTCGGGCGTATCGTTATAAATGGTTTTCAGCTGCAGGGTTTGGGCGTTATAGCCAAAGATCCAGCCGTGGTAAGGGTTCCAGTCACAGTGGGACGCATAAGTAATATAAACGGTGCCGTTAACCAGTGTGAGCGCCTGGCGCTGGTTGCCGCGCAGGGGGTCGAAACTGACGGTGTTATTTACGCTGCCGTCGCCGCTGCCCGGCACGCTGCCGGTGATGAGCACGGGGCTGCCGGGTTTTTCAGCCCCGGTAATGAGATCGACGGCATGCAGGTGCTGGTAAAAATTGGTGCCCTGGAAGCTTTTAGCCACAAAATAGATGGTTTTAGCGGCCGAATCGATCACCGGCGTGCCGGTAATGCCGATATGAAAATTAAACCCGGCATATGGGTTACACCATGACGAGTTTAATTGCGTATCATTAGGAGGGTCCATGCCCGGCTGCGTATAATTGACTTTCCAGTACAGGTTTCCGTTATCGGCATCGTATGCGTAAACCGTATTGTTTACCGTGGCGATAAAAACCACGTTATGTTTGCCGCCGCCGATAGTTAAATTGCCATACACCAGCGGCTGCGTATAAACGTCGTCGTCCACCGCGAGGTTAAATAGCTGACCAAAGTGGCCGGCGTTTACGTTGGCGGTGGTGAGCGCGGTTTCCTGGTTGTTTAAGCCCGCGCGGGTGTTGTTATTATGCTGAGTAAATACCGAGACGTGCTGCGGGTTGGTTTTTGGGGGGATGCCGCCGCCGCCGGATGGATTGTCTGCCTCCTTTTTTTTGCAGGCCGTTAGCAGGAAAGCTGCCAGGAGCGCCAGGGTAAAAACCTTTGACATATAGTTTGATTTAACGTTTTAACCGGCGCTGCTTATTTTACGGCGCCGCAGCCTTTTTATGATATCCCGTAACTGACGCTAACAGGTTTAATACAAATATATCAGATAAAACCTCAAAAAAAGCCGGCAAAAAGCGTTCACGGAATGAACAAAAATGAACGCTTTTTGAGGCTTAAATTTTTTTTTTGATGCCGTTTGTGGCGTTTTGATAGTGGTTTGAGGGTGTTTCGTGAACATTTCGGCGCCGGTTTGGCGGGTAATTTTAACCACGAAGTGCACGAAGATTACGCGAAGATCACAAAGTATGTCGCTTTAAAAATATTTTTTATTTGGTTGCGGGACGGTTAGATCCAGGTTGGCCGCATACAGGGTACCTTTGTGAAAACCTTAGCGTTCTTTGTGGTAAAATATAAATTTACTGTCACGATCATTCACGAGAAGTGTCAACTTATTCCAGAAATAAGCACCCGCGAAAGCGTTCATTTTAGTGTTCAAAAATGAACGTTTTTTGCCATTTCAACTATGAAGTAATACTTCGCATATTGCGTATAGATCGTTTGCTGTCAGCTTTTTAAACCCCTGACTATGAAGTGAAAAAAACGGGGTGTCGTAAAAAAATGAACACCTGCCTTTTTGGGGCAAAAACCAGGGCTGGAGCGGGTTGGCAAGGGAGGCTGTATAGGTTGATTTTTATCGGCTGGCACGGCCAAAATTGGCCCATGGGTCGTCCGTTATGTGAGTGATTATACAACGGTGTTTTGTAAATAATTTGTTTCGCGGCTTTGCTTTTACAAAAAACCGCTAACTTTAAATTCTACTAAGCATTTGTTTATGGAAAACAAGAATAACCCGCCGGAACCGGATACCCGGCCGGATGTGAAGGACCCATCGCGTCGCGATTTTCTGAAAAAGTCGGCGCTGATCACCGCAGTCGCCCTTACCCCCGCGCCCGCCGTCGTTGCCGCCGAAAAACACATGGATGAGCGGCTGGCGGAAGCCTTTGAAAAGATGCCGCTGAGCGTAGAGATCAACGGCAAAGCGCACAACCTGATGGTTGAGCCCCGCAGCACCCTGTTAGACCTCCTGCGCGAGCAACTCGACCTTACCGGCACCAAAAAAGGCTGCGACCTGGGCCAGTGCGGCGCCTGTACGGTGCATGTTGACGGTCACCGGGTGCTCTCGTGCCTCACACTTGGCGTTATGGCGAACGGCAAGAAAGTAACCACCATTGAAGGCCTGGCCAAAGGCGAGCAACTGCACCCCATGCAGGAGGCCTTTTTAAAACACGACGGCTTCCAATGCGGCTATTGTACGCCGGGGCAGATCATGTCGGCAGTGGCGTGCATACGCGAGGGTCATGCCAATTCGGAAATGGAGATACGCGAATACATGAGCGGCAACATCTGCCGCTGCGGGGCCTACCCCAATATTGTGAATGCCATACAGGAGGTTAAGGAAGGAGGGTTGCCGGTATGAAACAGTTTCAATACACCAAAGCAGCGTCGCAGCAGGCGGTTTTGGAAGCCATTGCCAAGCCGGGTACGAAGATCATTGCCGGGGGCACCAACCTGGTCGACCACATGAAGCATGGCCTGATCGCCCCCGATAAGCTGGTCGACATCACCCACCTGCCGCTAAAGGCCATCACCCCGACCAAAAGCGGTATGCATATTGGCACCCTGGCGCTCAACAGCGTACTGTCTGAAAATGCGCTGGTGCTGCAAAAACAGCCATTGTTAAGCATGGCCCTCAAGGCCGGCGCATCGCCGCAGCTACGCAATATGGCAACCGTTGGCGGCAATATGATGCAGCGCACCCGTTGCACCTATTTTTATGATACCACCATGCCCTGCAATAAACGCGAGCCCGGCACGGGTTGCGGCGCCATGGAAGGCTATAACCGCATGCACGCCATTTTTGGCGCCAGCCCGCAATGTATAGCGGTACACCCCAGCGATATGTGCGTGGCCCTGGCCGCGCTGGACGCCCAGGTGATCATCACCGGTAAAAAGGGAGAAAAACGCATGCCTTTCATTGATTTCCACCGATTGCCGGATGATCACCCGGAGCTGGATAACCACCTGGCTAAGGACGAGATGATACTGGGTGTGGAAATACCCGAAAATAATTTCGCCAAAAACAGCTATTACCTGAAAGTGCGCGACAGGGCGTCATACGCGTTTGCACTTGTTTCAGTAGCGGTTGGATTGGATATGAGCGGCGGAAACATTCGCTCGGCACGATTGGCAATGGGCGGCGTGGCACACAAGCCCTGGCGGTTATACGACGCGGAGAAATTCCTGGCAGGCAAAGCCGCGACGGAAGAAAACTTTAAACAAGCGGCTCAACTCGCCATGCAGGGCGCCAAGGCTTATCAATATAATGCGTTTAAACTGAAACTTGCCCCTGCGGCGATAGTAGAGGCGCTCAAGCATGCTGCCGGAATTGTTTAAAAAACCTCACCCAACCCTCTCCAAAGGAGAGGGCTAAAAAGGCAGTAGGGTCAGAATTAAAACCAATAAAAAAACCCTCTCCTTTGGAGAGGGCAGGGTGAGGCCAAAAGGCGTAATGAATCAATAAGTCAGTAACCAATGAACATTCCAAAAGAAGGTATCATACGTGTCGACGGCCGCTTAAAAGTGACCGGCTCGATCAGGTATGCTGCGGAATACTCGTTCCCAGGCCTGGTTTATGGTGCGGTGGTAAGCAGTACCATTGCGAAGGGCGTTATAACCGGCATTGACAGCAAAGTCGCTGAAAAGGCGCCGGGTGTAATTGCTGTAATATCCCATCTAAATGCTCCGAAAATTCCCGGTTATGAAGGTGGCGGGCATGAAATAAAAACATTTAACGACAGCAGGATCTATTTTAACGGCCAGCCCATAGCGTTGGTGGTTGCCGATACTTTTGAACGCGCTAAATATGCCGCATCATTGGTAAAAGTACAATACAGTAAGGAACAGCATCAAACCAATATAGATGCCGGTCTCCAAAATACTTATAAGCCCTGGGGCGATGGCAGCGACTATCTCCGCGGCGAGGCAAATGCATACCAAAATGCGCCGGTTAAAATAGAGGCGGAATATCAAACGCCCATTCACGTGCACAACGCCATGGAGCCTTTTGCGATGACCGCAAAGTGGGACGGGGATAAAGTAACGGTTTATACCAAGGCCCAGGCCATCAAAAGCATGCAGCGCGACATCATGACGATGTTTAAGCTGCCCGTTGAAAATGTGCAGGTATTTTCAAAAGTGATCGGTGGCGCATTTGGCAGCGGGTCGCCGCTTTGGCCGTATGCAAAGGCTGCATTGATCGGTGCAAAAATGGTTGGTAAGCCACTAAAGGTGGTAATCGACCGCGGACAAATGTTCACGATGGTGGGTTATAGGTCACCAGCCAGGCAAAAGCTGGGAATGGGCGCAACCGCCGATGGCAAACTAATCGGCATCACCCATGACGCCACCGGCGAAACCGCCACTTATCAGCAATTTGCCGAGGGAATAACCGAGACCACCAAGTTTTTGTACGAATGCCCCAATGTAAATACCTCTTACAAATTAACGCGGCTGGACCTGAGTGTTCCAACTTATACGCGCGGACCGGGAGAAACAACAGGAGTTTTTGCCCTGGAATCTGCCGTGGACGAGTTGGCTTTTGCGCTAAACATGGATCCTGTCGACTTCAGGAAGAAAAACAATGCCGAAAAAGACCCATCCAGCGGCCTGCCATGGTCGAGCAAATATTTAATGGACTGTTTGGAACAGGGAGCAGCACAATTTGGATGGAACAAACGCCAGCAAAAACCGGGCTCAGTGATGAAGGACGGCTGGTTGGTCGGCTATGGCCTTGCCTGTGGCGCTTATGGCGCGGGGCGTGCCAATTGCACAGTGAAAGCAAGACTAAGCGTGGACGGGAAATTATTGCTCCAAAGCGCCAGCAGCGACATGGGCCCGGGCACCGCTACGGTTATGGTGAGGATCGCCTCTGGTATTATTGGTATCCCTGTCGAAAATATCGGGTTTGAGTTGGGCAGCTCGGCTTTGCCCAATGCACCGGGCGAATATGGCTCGATCACTACTTCATCTGTTGGTTCGGCCGTGTATGATGCCTGCACAGCCCTGAATGAAAAATTTAATCAACTGGATGGTAAAACAGGTGCCGCCGACCCGGATTATGTCCGGATATTAAAAGATCATAACCTGCCTTACCTGGAGGTTACGCACGAATCGGGGCGACCAGCAGATGGGAAAAATTATTCATCGCACGCTTATATCGCACACTTTGTAGAGGTGCATGTGCACTCCACTACCGGGGTGGTAAAAATAGAAAGGATAGTTTCCGCAGTGGACGGCGGCAAGATACTCAACCCCCTTACAGCCCGCAGCCAGATCATCGGCGGTGTGGTTTGGGGAATCGGCATGTCATTAATGGAAGACGCGGTGCTTGATCATCGCTACGGCAAATATGTAAACAACAGTTTGGCGGACTATCATGTTTCCTCAAACGCGGATGTGCCGCAGATCGAAGTGATATTTATCGATAAGAAAGACCCCATTACCAACCCGATGGGTTCGAAGGGTATTGGGGAAGTGCCCATCGTCGGCTTTGCCGCGGCGGTAGCCAATGCTGTATTTAATGCAACCGGGAAGCGGGTTAGGGATTTGCCTATTACGCCGGATAAATTGGTGTGAGGATTTGTTGGAATGAGGATTTGTTGGAATGAGGATTTGTTGGAATGTTGAAAAGTTGTAAGGTTGAAATGTTTTTTAGTACGAAGATTTCACACTATTTGTAATAGATAAAGATTTAATAATTATACACCAGAATAACTTTACAACATTTCAACTTTACAACATTCCAACCTTACAACAGGAAATAAATGAACGACAAAACATTAAATAAACCATCATCTTCAACCGGCATGAGCCGGGTTGACGGCCGGTTAAAAGTAACCGGTGCGGCAAAATACGCGGCGGAATTTAATGTTAAGGGCTTAACTTACGGGGTGCTGGTCTGCAGCACCATAGCAAAGGGAAGCATTAGGTCGATAGATAGTAAACAGGCCCAAAACGCACCGGGTGTTTTGGCGGTTATCAGCTATTTAAATTGCCCGAAAATACCCGGCTACCCGGCTGAGCCGGCAATGGCGCCGATAAAAATATTTTACGATGATAAAGTATTGTATAATGGTCACCCGGTTGCGGTGGTGATCGCCGATACTTTTGAAAGGGCGCAATACGGCGCTTCGCTGGTTAAAGTCGACTATAATGAAGACAAACACGTCACCAGTTTAAAAGACAATTTAAGCAATGCCGTAGCCCCGCATGATGATGCCGAATACAAACGCGGCGATCCGAATGCCTTGGCCTCCGCGCCGTTTAAAGTTGAACAGGAATACATTTTGCCCAGCGAGGTGCATAACCCTGTGGAGCTGCATGCCATTGTTGCCCGGTGGGACGCGGATGACAAGATCACCGTTTGGGACAAGACCCAGGGGGTTAAGGACACACAAAGCAATATCGCCCGCATTTTTGGCATCCCGGTTGACAACGTGCAGGTACATTCAAAATTCGTAGGCGGTGCGTTCGGCGGCGCCCTGCAGGTTTGGCAACACGAGGTAGCGGCTATTATCGGCGCAAAAGTGGTTAAACGCCCGGTTAAGCTGATGCTGACCCGTGCCGATATGTTTACCTCTGTAGGATATCGCCCGCTCACCTGGCAAAAAATAGGTATCGGGGCCACGGCCGATGGCAAGCTGGTTGGTATTAACCACCAGGCCGTGGGTCAAACTTCTACTTATGAAGATTTTGCCGAAAGCCCTGCCGATGTCAGTCGGCAATTGTATGCCTGTCCGAACGCGTACACCAGCAATAAAATTTTATCGCTGGATATTGGCTCGCCCACCTGGATGCGTGGGCCGGGCCCGGCAACAGGCACTTTCGCATTAGAATCGGCAATGGATGAACTTTCCTATCTGCTGAATATTGACCCGATCGAATTAAGGTTAAGGAATTATGCTGAAACCGATCCGGAAAGCGGCAAACCATTTTCGGGCAAGAATTTGAAGGACGCTTATAAAATGGGCGCCGAAAATATCGGTTGGCATAACCGGCCGCAAAAACCCGGTTCAGTAACAAAGGACGGCTGGCTGGTTGGCTACGGCGTTTCGGGAGGCACCTTCGGCGCCGACAGGGAGCCTGCAAGCGTCAAAGCCATGATGATGGCCGATGGCACGCTGATCGTACAAACTGCTGTAAGCGACATCGGCCCCGGGACCGGTACAATGGCAGTATCGGTCGCCGCCGAAACAATGGGCATATCCGTTGAAAAGATTAGGTTCGACCTTGGCGATTCGGCATTGCCGAATGCACCCCAACAAGGCGGCTCGACGATCACTTCCAGCGTGGGCTCTGCCGTATATATGGCCTGTAATGCCCTGAAGGAGAAATTTCAGCAGCTAATTGGCAATGGAGGTTCGGACAAACCGGATTACGTACAGGTGTTAAAACAGCACAACCTGCCGAAACTTGAAGTAAGTATCGATTCAAAAGCGGGAGCCGAGGTAGACAAGTATGCCATGTATTCCTGGTCGGTGCATTTTGTGAAAGTTTTGGTAAATCCTTTAACCGGCGTTGTAAAACTGGATAAGGTAACCTGCGTAGCTGATTCCGGGCGGATCATCAGCCCGAAAACAGCCCGCAGCCAGATTGTAGGTGGCGCTATTATGGGTATAGGCATGGCGCTGACGGAAGAGACGGTGATCGATCATCGTTACGGTAAAGTGATGAATGCCAGCTTTGCCGATTACCACGTACCCGTAAATGCAGATATCCCGCAAATAGAAGCGCTGTTTGTAAACAAACCCGACTATAATATCAACCCGCTCGGTGCAAAAGGCATGGGCGAGATAGCCCTGATCGGCATGGCTGCTGCCGTAGCTAACGCCGTCTATAACGCCACCGGGAAACGGGTAAGGGAATTGCCGATCACACCGGATAAGCTGGTGGATTGGGGTGTGATTAGTTGATTTAATGATTATGTCACTTCGAACGCAGTGAGAATCTTGTACACGTGACATTACCGCCTGCAAAGTTCGGATGTATAACGTTTAAGATTTCTCGCTAACGCTCGAAATGACATTATGCTAAAACGAATACCATGGAAAACATCAAAAAAAAGAAAGCATCGGCTGTAGAAGGATTAGACCGCGTAGATGGGCGGATGAAAGTTACCGGGAAGGCGAAGTATTCAGCGGAATATAACACCAAAGGCTTGGTTTATGGTGTATTGGCCGGAAGTACCATTACCAGCGGAACCATTAAGACGATCGATACAAAAGCTGCCGAAAATGCGCCCGGTGTATTAGCTGTATACACTTATTTAAACACGCCCAAAATTCCGGGGTACCTGGAGCCGCCCGCAACGGCAAAAGGAGCGTTCAGGATATTTGACGATAATAAAATTTATTTTAACGGCCAGCCGGTAGCGCTGGTGGTAGCTGATACTTTTGAACGCGCCCAGTTCGCCGCTTCGTTGATTAAAGTTGATTATGAGAAGACCGCTTTTCAAACAGACCTAAAAAGCAATATCGGTACCGGTTTTTCACCGCGCAACGGGAAAGATTACCTAAAGGGACAGGAAGCGGCTTACCAGGCTGCGCCGGTAAAAGTCGAAGCAGAATATATCGTCCCGACGGATGTACATAACCCTATGGAACTTCACGCCATCATCGCCAGTTGGGACGGCGACGATAAGTTAACGGTTTGGGATAAAACACAAGGCATAATTAGCACCCAGCGCAGCATTGCCCAGGCCTTTAAACTCGACCCTAAGAATGTGCATGTGATCTCGCCCTTTGTGGGTGGGGCATTTGGTGCAGCTTTACGTACCTGGCAGCATGAGATCGCCGCGGTAATGGCTGCAAAAGCTTTAAAAAAGCCGGTTAAACTGGTGCTCAGCCGCGCCGACATGTTTACGGCAGTCGGCTACCGCCCCTACACCTGGCAAAAGATAGGCTTAGGCGCAACCGCTGATGGAAAGCTGGTGGGGATTACCCATGAAGCCTCTGGGCAGACATCTGTATATGAAGATTTTACAGAAGGAACCGTAAACATCAGCCAGCTGATGTATGCCTGCCCCAATGTCAATACCAAATACCGGTTGGTTTCATTAAATGTGAATACGCCAACCCCCATGCGCGGGCCAGGTGAAGCAACCGGGGCCATCGCGCTGGAATGCGGTATGGATGAGCTGGCTAACGCGCTGAACATGGACCCCATTGAATTGCGTGTGGTTAATCATGCCGATACCGACCCCCAAACCGGGAAACCCTATTCGAGTAAATTTTTGAAAGATGCCTACCAACTTGGGGCAGATGCCATTGGCTGGAAAAACCGGAGCATGAAGCCTGGTTCGGTCATGCAAAACGGCTGGCAGGTGGGTTATGGAATGGGGGCCGGCATGTTTGGCGCGCATCGCGGCTCGGCCACGGTAGTTGCAAGGCTGCTGGCCGATGGGACATTGGACATAGAAACCGCTGTAACCGACATCGGCCCGGGCACCGGCACGGCGATGACGACCATTGCTTCGGAAGTGATGGGCCTGCCGTCAGACAAAGTGAACTTTAAACTCGGCGATTCGGCTATGCCGCCTTCGCCTACGCAAGGCGGCTCTTCCGTTACCGCAACGGTTGGTTCAGCGGTTAGCGATGCATGCCAGCAAATAAGAGATAAATTGAAAGTACTGGGCGGCGTGGCCGAAGGCGGAACGGCTGATTTCGCGCAAATACTAAAACAGCACAACCTGCCCCAAATTGAAGTTACCGTAACCTCAAAGGGCGGCGCCGAGCAAAGCCAGTATGCGATGTACGCCTGGTCGGTACATTTTATGAAAGTATTGGTGCATCCGACAACCGGTGCGGTAAAAGTAGATAAGGCCGTTTCTGTTGCGGATTGCGGCACCGTCATCAGTCCTAAAACTGCCCGCAGCCAGATGATCGGCGGTACCATTATGGGAACCGGGATGGGTTTGATGGAAGAAGCAGTGATCGATCATCGTTACGGCAGGTTGGTGAATAACGATTTCGCTAATTATCACGTCCCTATTCAAGCTGATATACCTCAATTGGAGGCTCTTTTTGTCAATAAACCCGATCCCTATATCAATCCAATGGGGGCCAAGGGTATGGGAGAGATCGCAACCATTGGAGTAGCTGCTGCCCTGGCAAATGCAGTATTTAACGCAACCGGGAAACGGGTTAGGGATTTGCCGATAACGCCTGATAAATTGATTTAAGAAAGTTGAAAGGTTGGAATGTTGGAAGATACAACCAAATTAACATTACAACATTTCAACATTACAACATTACAACAAATCAAAACCCATCGCTGGCGCCGCCGCCGCCAAATTCGCCGCCACCGAATTTTGCGCCATCGTTTTGTGGCGTTTGTGTGTGCCCGAATGTTTGCGTAACCACAAGCGATTCTATTTTCAGGTTATCCATCAAATTTGCTTCATTGGCCTCTTCCAGCGTAAAACCATGTTTCGGGTGTTTTAGATATTTGGTGATGGCATAAACCAGCCCCAATACAATTGCACCGGATAGCGTCAGCATTAAATCAACCGGTAAAATATGGTAATATGTTCTGAAAGTAAGGGCGGCTGCGGCAATTAACAACAAGGAGATGCGGATGAGCAAAATATCTTTTCTTTTTGTACCGAAACCTAAATAAGCCAATGGTATCAAAAAAGTCCACATCCAAAAAAATGGCGCCAGGGCGATAGGTTTGGCCACGCCGTTTATTTCGTCGCTTAAAGTCTGCACGATATAGTAATTCCCCGCAGCATAAAAGGTCAGCTGGCAAACAACTACCGTGGCAGCCAAACAATGTTGGTAATTGATCAACCGTATATCATTTTTTATACGCATTACCGCCAGGTAAACCAGCGCTGACGCGATGATCATCACAAATGGGATCACCGCCAAACCGGCTGATCCGATCTTTTCAACCCCAAAAAATACCACCGAGAAAAATGAGAAGACGCATATCGCAGCCGTCAGCGTATCTAAAAACCGGATGGTGAGAAACAATGTCGTTAAGCATATGATGGCCGAAAGCGCCAGGTAGTTT
>Ga0207702_10001352_pt1 | contig 24448 bp, 19 predicted proteins | sample KBSCornC62_FD_184302 | JGI IMG/M metagenome (GOLD analysis project Ga0207702, IMG submission 184302) | Corn rhizosphere microbial communities from Kellogg Biological Station, Michigan, USA - KBS Corn C6-2 (SPAdes) (version 2) | ecosystem: Host-associated > Plants > Roots > Rhizosphere > Soil ...
CCATTTTTTATAACAACAAAAATTCCGCCCTTGCGGCGTGGCAGACCCAGGACATCATCGCGAAGGAAGATTTCCTTCCCACGCCCTTCCAAAGCAAGTTTCCCACCCCTTACTTCAACGAGAATGATCTTGGCGCATCTTTTGGCGGCCCGATTCCCAAGCTAAAGAAGACCTGGTTCTTCATGGCGTACGAGCGAAACTACAACCGTGCGCCAGTCAACTTCTCGAGCACCAAGCTGCCGCATCCGTCGCTGTGGACGGGTGATTTCTCGCAACTGGATCCCGCCGCGTTACCGGCCGTCCCCGCCGACATTCAAAGCCAGCTTACTCCTACCGAAAAGGCGAACGACACTTATCAGGGAGCTGGCAACCAATTTCTGATCATCCCATCCCGCTTCCTGAATCCCAACGTGCAGCAGTTGATTCAAACCTATTTCCCCAAAATCAGCACCGCCGTGGGCATTGATCCAGCAACCGGGCGCACCGCGGACCTCTTCCAAACCCTAGTTCCGGGAGGCTCCACCCGAGACTTGGGGACACTCCGCATCGACCACGACTTGTCCGACAAGGACCACGTTTATGGTGTTTACAACGCGCAGGCCTCTGTGGGCGGCACCACTCCTGTTTTCAATCCAATGCCCGGACTTGGGCTGGCCCAAAGAGACATTCGCGACAATACCATCTCAGGCTCGTGGGTACACATGTTTAGCGGTACGTTGATTAACGAAGCGCGCGGGGGATTTAACCGCGAAAACAACTTTACCCACAGCAATACGACGCTTGGAAGTTTCCTTTCCAGCATCGGATTTGACCAGAATGCGATCGATGCCTATGCAGCAGTGGTTGGTCAGTCACAGCTTTCGACGCATGGCCATCCATACATCAATATTGCGGGTAACTTTACTACTTTCGGGAGGAATGGCGACCGTAACACGGAGCGCCAGGCCAACCAGTATCTTGCGACTTTCGGCGATACGCTGACCTGGGTAGTGGGTAAGCACAACTTCAAAATGGGTGGCGACGCCGTCCGCAACGTAGCCCAGGATGGTTTCGCGGCCTCGCGCGGCAATCCACGCGGCCAGATCGCGTATCGAGGTACCAAAACGACTCCGTTTGCTAATTTCCTGTTGGGGGAGCCGGCTTCGAGGGTCATCTTCGTCCCGGCTGCGCGTCCGATCATGGACGTGCACAACTGGGAGCAGGGTTATTTCTTCCAGGATGACTGGAAATTCAGTTCCAGGCTCACACTGAATCTTGGCCTGCGCTATGAAGTCGTGACGCCGTTTGTAGACACGCACGACATCATGCTGAACTTCGATCCGACTTTCAACAACAACACCGGACGGTTTGTGGTCGCCTCGGACAAGACTTTCCAGTACCTCGATCCGGTGGTCGCGCAGACGCTTCCGGTCGTGACAGCCGCCCAGTCGGGGCTGGGGATTGGACGCGGTCTGGTCCGCACGGACAAAAACAATTTCGCGCCACGTGTAGGCGGTGCCTTCCGGTTGACCGAGAATTCTGTGTTGCGCGGCGGTTACGGAATCTATTTCCCGACCAGCGCCGCCCAGGGAATCCGCGATCCACTCTCGACCAATTCGTTCAATATCACCAGAACCAAGACCAGCGCGGGCATAAACCCGGTACAGTTGCAGCCCTGGCCTTTCCCCATGACGGGCGGGGATATTCAGACCGTTAGCGGCGCATTCTCGACGAACTCGGTGCCGGTCGGTCTTCATGCACCGCTTGTCCAGCAGTACAACGTGACGTTTGAACGAGACCTTGGGCTCAAGACCGCGGTGCGTTTCTCGTATTTGGGAACCACGGCGCACGGCTTGATTGGCGGCGTGGATTTAAATGAAATTGCCCCCAGCAATGATCCCTGGGGTACGGCGCTAGACTCAGATGGGGACGGCATTGCAGATAACCCGATTACGGCTTGTGATCCTGACGCAGGCACTTGTGTTCCCTCACCGGCCGATTATGCCCGGTTACCGTATCCCAATCTCGGAGACTTCGCGCTCGCCTTTGGAAATTATGGGCACAGCCAATCGAATGACTATCAGGTTCAGTTCGAGCGTCGTTACAGCACAGGCCTAATGTTTAACGCCTCGTACACTTATGCCGACCAAAAATCCACCGGCCTGGACGGCGGCAACTCCAGCCTGGGTGGAGTTCCGTATGATCCATTTAATCCACAAACCGACTACACCCGTGATGCCTGGGTTTCGCGTCACAGGTTTGTGCTGTACGGCATCTACGATCTGCCGGTTGGGCGCGGAAGGAAATTAGGAAGCGGAATGTCCGGGTGGGCAGATGCCGTGGTCGGCGGATGGCAAACCACGTTCCAGATGTTTGCCAAGACCGGCACCCCATTCACGCCGTATTGGCAATGTGAGAATTGCGGCAGCAACAACAACCTACGCGCCGCCGGTCCAGGAAATATTGCTGTGGATTCGGTCAGTGCCCTGGGCGATTTTGATGATTTTATTGGGTACAGGCCAATTGTCAACGGAAACTACAAACAGCATGTAGGAGACGCCATATTCGATGCGGCAGCATTTTTGCCGCCTCCCATGGGAGCGGATGTGTTTACCAACCCCGGAGTCGCGCGAAAGAATTTCCTCTGGGGACCTGGAGCCTGGGGAGTGAATTTCGGCTTGCACAAAGACTTCAAACTAGGAGAGCGGGTGACGGCGCAGCTTGGCGCCGACTTCAACAACCTCTTCAATCACCCGATTCGCATGCCGAACCAGGATTTCGCCGACAGCAGCTTCGCCTATCTGGGGGGATTTAACATCCAGGTGGATCCAATTACTCGTCGGCCGCAGCTTAACCCTTCGGAAATGGACCCTAATCCTGACTTTGCCCGGCCGTTCTCAACATTCTCACAGGAAGGGGTTGACAGCCGCCGCACAACCCGCCTACGGCTGCGTATCACCTTCTAACGCTTTTCAAACCGCCACGCTTCGTCTTTGCCAACCATGAGGGCTCCTCGTAAGGGGAGTCCTCGAACTTTCACCACCAGCCGAGGGCGAGTCGTCTTGTCTTGCCAAGCTGTCGGCTCGCGCTCAGAGGAGCCGTTATGCGAAGAGCGATGTTTGCTGTTGCCATAGTGGTAGTGTCGATATTTTCAGTGGCCGCTCTGGGGCAAGCGGGCACATGCAGCGGAATGACAGCAGGGCAGTTGACCAGTCTCAACGGGTTCGTTCCATTCCCATCCGATAATTTGTGGAACACGGACATCTCCGCGCTTCCGGTCGATCCCAATTCTGCGAACATCATCAACTTCATAGGATCGACGGTTTCCCTCCATCCGGATTTTGGAGCTGGAGAGATCAAGAATCAGACCATCGGGATTCCGTATCAGGTGGTCGCCGGCACTCAGGCGAAAGTGAACGTCACCCTGAATGCGTTCGCCGATGAGAGCGACCCTGGGCCCGAACCGATTCCCGCGAATGCTCTGATTGAAGGCTATCCGAAACCAGGCAATGGCGACCGGCACGTTCTGGTACTGGATAAAGACGGGTGCTGGCTCTACGAGTTGTATAACGCCAGTGTGAAGAACGGAAAATGGAGCGCCGATCAGGCCAGCATCTGGGACATGACCATTGATGAGCAACGCCCATATACCTGGACCTCCGCGGATGCCGCCGGTTTGCCGGTTTTCGTTGGGCTGGCGCGTTTTGACGAAGTGGCCGCCGGTTCGATTAATCACGCGTTGAGATTCACCGTCCCGACCTCACAACGCGCGTTTGTGCTGCCAGCAACCCACTGGGCTTCGACCAACACCAGTGCGAGCGCGCCTCCGATGGGTACTCGGCTGCGTCTGAAGGCGAGCTTTGACATGTCGGGATTTCCTGCCGATGACCAAGTGATCCTGACTGCGCTAAAAAAGTACGGAATGATTCTGGCGGATAACGGCAGCGCGATTTTCATTAGCGGTGCGCCCGATTCTCGCTGGAACAATAACGACCTGAATCTCCTGAAATCAATCACGGCTTCAAACTTCGAGGTCGTGCAGCAGGGAACAATCTACACACCGGCGAATGTGCCGAGCGGGCCATCGCCGACGATATCGGGCTTCACGGCTAATCCGATGACCGTGAGCGCAGGGCAGCCAGTGACTCTCAGTTGGAGTACTTCGAACAACATTTACAACATCATTACTCCGCTCGGACCAGCGCGTGGGACAAGCCTGGTGGTGAACCCAACCGCTACGACAACATATTCGCTGAATTCGACAAACCAGTACGGGAGAACGACGGCAAGTGTGACAGTCACCGTGCACTAGATTGTGAGGGGCCTACTTCTCGCAGGGAAAGGCAGAAGTGGGCTTTTTTGACTCCTTCCGCGATACGCTAAGATGGGGTTTCTGCTTTGACGGCGGCCCGCCCGGCTTCCGCCACATTCTTTCGGCCGTGAATTGAACTCAGTAGCAGGCTGACCAGCAGCGTTATTCCCGAGAACCACAAAATAATCAAGCGGTCGCGGCCAGCAGTTGCGACGAGCAGCAGCAGACTGAGCACCGCGATGCAGGCGATCGTCCGGCTCAGGAAGCGGAAGACTTGCGAGGTGAAGTCGGGGGAGTCTTTGAGTTCGACCGCGACGTCAACCGGCGTGTTCAGGTCGTTGAAGAGCAGAGCGCGCTCTTGCGTGTCGCCGCGGTCGAGCAACATGCTAAGAAAAAAGGCGCCGAACGAAGCCGGAATAATGATGACCACTTGCTCGATTAATCCCCAGTGATAAACGAACGCACCGAGAATGCCGAGAACCAGCCCGACGGAGAATGAAGCGAGCCCTGACCACGGCGGTGTGCGGCGAATCAGCAGGCCGAGCAGCGCGGGTGGGCCGTAGGCGAGTGAGATAAGAGTGTTGAACGTAAGCATCACGGCGAAGACACTTTGGCCAGTGGAAGCCATCGCAGCGGCGATCGCAATGGTGAAGCCGCTGACGAGGAAGGTCATAACCCACCCGACGATGAGCAGTTCTTTTTCGTTCGCGTTTTTGCGAATCAAGGCCTGATAAATATCCTTTGTGAGAATCGCCGATTTCACATTAAATGTCGCACCGACGTTGGCCATGGTGGAACTGAACATGGCTGCGAGCATGATGCCGATGAGACCGTGGGGCATGAGCGTCAGACTGGCAACGGCGTAAGATGCCTCGCTGACATTGGTGACGTGCGGCCAGACCGAGTGCAGGTCGGGATAGATGATACGCATCGCGAAGGGCGGGATGAACCAGATAAAAGCGCCGACGACAAATAATCCCGAACAGAGCAGCGCGACTCGGCGCGCCGAGCGCTCGTTGTCCACACTGAAGTATCGCTGCGCCATGGCGCTAGTGTTGTATCCGAAGGAGACCATGACCGTCCAACTGAAAATGTAGATCCAGCCGAACTCGCCAGTGAGATGGATCGTCTTTAGCTCTGGCGGGAGAGAGTGGACTAGGCCGGTGAGGCCACCCACCCGCATGAGCGAGGCAATCACCAGGACAAGGCAGAACGGCATGAGAATGGAAGCTTGCAGAAAGTCGGTCACGACCACCGCCCAAAGGCCTCCCACAACGCAATAGAACATGATGATCGCGCCAGCGCCGATAACCGTCCACAGAACGGGGAAGCCGCAGGCTGACGACACGAACAGACTCAAGCCATAGAGCACGCTGGCGCTCATAAAGAGCTGGATGATGACCGTACTCCAGGAAAAAGTCTGGCGCGTGGCTTCGTTGAAGCGAGCGGAGAGATACTCCATCACTGTGCTAATGCGGCTGCGGCGCCAGCGCGTGGCAAAAAGGAAGTATCCGAGCAGGAAGCTGAGCGAGTTACCCACGTACAGACCGACGACTGCAATGCCGGCCCGATAGGCGACGCCGGCGGCGCCGGTAAACGTCCACGCACTGAAACCGGCCATGAAGGAACTGAGTCCGGCAACGAGCCACGGTATTCGATTTCCTCCGCGAAAGTATTCAGCCGCACCGCGATTGAACTTCATCACGTAAATGCCGGCTATGACCATCAGCACGGCGTAGCAGCTGATAACGGCGTAGTCAACTGCGTTGGCGGTCTGCATCTCAGTTTTATACTTCTTCAATGGTAGAAATGAAAGGTAAAAACAAATAAACGATAGCAAAAGACATCCATAGTAGAATGCGCTGTGTGGCGAAACCAGATCTCGTGATCTCGGCTCCCGATGCCTTATTCAGCTCGTTTTTTACGTCCGCGCATCAGCGACGCCTGGCCCGGGCTTTCCAGTGGAGAAAGATCTCAGGGTCGGTGTTGACTCTGGCGCTCAGACGCGGGTTGGCGGATGCGCAGGCGATGATCACGACGTGGGACAGCCCTCGATTTGGGGATGAGCTGTTAGCGATTGCGCCGAAGTTGCGTGTAATTGCCCATTGCGGCGGTGAGGTGAAGAGCCGGTTTCAAGCTTCGCTACTCGAAACCCTTACGATTACGACAGCGCCAGAACCAATGGCCCGGGCGACGGCGGAACTGGCAGCAACGCTCCTCCTCTATTGTTGCCGCAACGTGGACTTCTATCGCGGGAAGCTGCGGAAACCTTCGAACCGGATTTATGACGACGTGCATTCGAATGGTACCCCGGAGTCGCTAATCGGCGGCGAAGTGGGGATGATCGGTTTCGGCAGAATCGGACGCACGCTCGTGGATCTGATGCGCGGCTTTGATCTTGGGTGGCGAGTTTATGATCCCTATGCGTCAAGTGAGCTGGCAAAAACGTACCCGGTAAAATTCGTCACCCTGCAATCGCTGTTGAAGGGATCCCGCCTGCTTGTGCTGACCGCGGCCTTGACCGAGGAAACGCGCGGCATGCTGAGCCCCGCGAACCTCGCCCAACTGCCGGATGGGGCTTGTGTCATTAACGTTGCGCGCGGTGGATTGCTTGATCTGGAGGCGCTCACGCGTGAGGTTCGCAATGGCAGATTACGATGCGCAATCGATGTTACCGACCCAAATGAGCCGATGCGACCGAATCATCCCTTGCGGCGATTGCCCGGAGCGATCGTGACTCCACATATCGGTGGGGGAGCGGTCAAGGCGCGGCATGAGATGGCGCATGATCTAATCGACGATTTGGAACGCTTCTTTCGAGGACGTCCGGTAAAGCACCGAGTTACGACAGCAATGCTTGCGCGAATGACGTGAGAAACATGCCTGAGCACAAAATCAGCTTCTCAACCCTCGGATGCCCTGACTGGAGGGTGCAGCAGATTGTGGAAATGGCAGTTCACGCCGGATACGACGGCATCGAGTTGCGTTTCGTCGAAGGAGAAGCCTCGCTGTGGAAGCTGGCGGCATTTCAAAGCGAAGCGTTGCGGGAGACATGTGCGAGGTTCGAGGACGCGGAACTTGCGATCAGTTGCGTGGATACGAGTTGCCGCTTCGATTCTCCCGACGCCAATGAACGCGCGCGCTGGATGGACGAAGGGGTTCGAATGGCAGAACTCGCGGCGGAACTGCGGGCACCAGGCATTCGCGTTTTTGGGGACAAAATTCAGCCGGGTGTCGAGAGAGAAGCGACGAGAGGGTGGATTCACGACGCGATCAACGGGGTGTCAGAAAAGATATCAACTCTCGGAGTAGAAGTCTGGCTGGAGACGCATGGAGACTTCTCACGCCAGGAAGAAATGCTCGCAACCGTGCCTCTGCTACACGGGGTGGGAGTGGTATGGGACCCCGCATCTGCGTTCGTCGAGTGCGGCGAGCGCCCGCTGCAGAATGGCAAGCAACTCGCAGCCCTGATCCGGCATGTTCATATTAAAGACCTGCGAGGAGACAGAACCAAATTCATTCCCGTCTTGACGGGAGAGGGTGAGTTTCCCCTGGCCGAGCTGTGCGTCGCTGTGAAGACGATTAATTATGTTGGCTTTCTTTCTTTCGAGTGGGAGAAGAAATGGCATCCGGAAATCGAGTCGCCGGAGATTGCCCTTCCGCATTTTGCGAGGTGGTTTCGCGAGCGGTGGCAAATTCTGGATGACGAGGGGGCCTTGGGAGCGTGCGAATGAGAGTTCTTGCCGGAATGATTTTATTGTTGCCCTTTGTCTCCGCCGCAGCGGGCGAGAGTCCCGCCACAACCCAGAGTAGCCGTGCTCCTCACGATGTGAGTTTGAGCACTGACCCGGGTACATCATTCTGGCAAGGAGCGAGCCGGGTTTATGCGCTTGTTGACAAAGAGGGCCACGCAGTGGCTGGTCTGCGTACCGAAATCCTCTCACGCTGGACGAACGACAACATCTACGTTCTGTTCATCTGTCCGTATGAGCACCTTTACGTGAAACCGAACACCGATGTGGAGCATGAGACTTACGAGCTGTGGGATTGGAATGTGGCGGAAGCGTTTATTGGAACGGACTTTACAGACGTAAAGAGGTACAAGGAATTCGAAGTCTCACCGCATAATGAGTGGATCGATCTCGACATAAATCTGCACAGCCAACATCACGAAGACGGCTGGAAGTGGAATTCGGGATTTGAGCATGCCGCGCGGATCGACAAAACTGCGCATACCTGGTATGTCGCGATGAAAATTCCATTTGTGGCGCTAAATGTGCAAACACCTACGCCGGGAATGAAATTCCGCGTGAATTTTTATCGAACAGACGGCGGAGGCTCGGATTCGAAGGAGGTTATGTGGCAAGCCGTTCGAAGCAAGACGTTCCACGCCCCGGAGCGCTTCGGGTTGCTTAAACTCGCAGGCATGTAAGTTTCAGCTTCGCATTCTATGAGCTCGCAGAATTGGGCCGCGAGGTTTATCAGCCAGTGCCAGTCATCATTACGGACAAGGACACCGAGATCGTCAACGACGTGTCAGTGAATGTAAGCCCCGCCGGGAAGGAGATCCTGAATGGGCCACAGTTCGCGCTTCTGATCCACAAGTTGTGACCAACTCACCATGTGTTCTGACTGCTCCAGAAGCTTCAGAGAAGGTAGAGCTTCAGCTGCCGCGGCTGCCAAGGGGGACGCGTCACTTTCGCCAACAATGAAGAATTGTCCCGCGCCGACCTTCATCTTGGCAAAGCGCCCAGCGATTTCCACGTCCTCGATCATCTGCAGAAAATAGGGTCGTCCGATGAGTAGAGAGTTGTAGACATAATCGGCGAGCACGCTGGAGAGCGGATTCACATAGGCTTCGTCAAAACTTCTTTGAGCAAGCGAAGGGTCGTCCTCGGAAACAGCTTTGTAAGCCATGCGAGTCTCACCGAGTCCCCGCGGATCTAAGGAGATGATGTCATAACCACCACTGAGAAAACGGTTCAGTCCCTGCCAGTCCCCCGGTGCAGCCTTTCCGTATGAACCGAGCCAGAGCAGGACTTTCTCGTGACTTGCACCGCGCTTATAAACATGTAGAAGGGGCATTTCGAGATACCGGCTGTGGCGAAGCAGGTAGCGGTCAATGGTCACCCCGTTCCACTCTGAACGCCCGACTCTTTCCCAACGAATCTCTTCATCACCTGGCATGGAGCTCTCGTACTGCTTCACGGACCACGTATTGATGTTCGGATAATGCGACGAATAGTAAAGCTGCCTTAGCCCAGCGAGTGGTTTCGTTTTGCGCTCCATGTAGTAGTCGCGAATTACATCCATTATTGAACGCGCGTTGTCGAATTCGAGCATGACCTGCCCGGTACGAGTGCACAGAAGTTGTTTCCCGTCGAGTTCCTGGACATCTGGAAGCTCATGCTGCTGCTTTAATCCGTTGAAGTGGTCGAGAAAGTTGATGGCTGCTTCCTGATTCTCAAGCGAATACTGATGCGCGTTATAGCTCTCGTGCATGGAGATGCGGTCGGCATGACCGAAGCGCGAATAGAGTTTGGCGACTTCACGGAACGTCTGGTGCGTGCCTTCAATGGGAAAGAAATCCAGCACGGCTGCAGCGACGAAGACGGGTCGCGGGTATATAAGAAGGAGCAGGCCGGGATGGTCGAGGCCGTTGGCTATCATTCCGTACAGGTCCTGCTCCGGATCGCTGTCCGGATCTTTGAAGATGCGGTTGTACACACGCATGGGCAGCGCTGTGATGTAGCAGGAGGGTGCAGCTACCTTGACTCGCGGGTCAAGGGCGGCAATGAGCGCTGTCTGAAATCCCCCGCCGCTTGTACCGGTGATGTTGATTCGATCGGGGTCGACTTCGGGCCGGGTGAGCAGGTAGTCCACGGCGCGAATGCCGTCCCAGACTTCCCAGCGTGCAAGATTTGTGCCGGCGAGATAGGCGAGATTCCCGAGCACAGCGTGTTCAGCGCAGATAAGGTTATACCGGCTCTTGTGGTTCTTCGCATCCCAAAACTGGCTGCGTTCTCCTTGACCAACAGGATCCCACGAGATCACGAAATACCCGCGCTGAACTAAACGTTGGCAAAGCGCCTGATAGTAAGCCTTCCCATCAGGTGAATGTCCACTGGGCACGAGGACGGCGGGGTCCTTCTTTGTATTTCCGGCTGGTACATAAAGTAGGGCCGTAACGTAAATGCCGGGCAGGCTTTCGAAAACTAGCTTTTCGATGTGGAAGCCGTTCATTTGAATGCGGCCAATAATGCGTGGGTTCAGTGGTGTTTTCTTCTTCGGCAGGCCACCCAGCATGGCCAACAGGTTCGCGCGCAGTTTCTTCTGAATACGAATTAAGTCGCTGTTGGTTTGAATCCGGTCCCATATCTTGCGACGATTGTCGTCCTCACGCCATGCCATTTCGGTCTGGTACTTTAGATAAGAAGTAATTTCTGGATGCTCCTCAGAGCGTGTTGGTCGGATGCGAAAGGCATCGGCAGGCGGAGCATCTTGTGCGTTGGCCGTCACAGTGGCGGCGAGTAGAAGAACGGTCAGCAGTCTCATCGAGTTTCTGCGGCGACGAAAGCCCCGATCGATCGAGCGTTGCGCCTGGTTCCGTCGAGATCATGCTCTGGAAGATTCTCGCCATCGCCGCGATTTGCGAACAGCTTGGAATCCCGCCGGGGGTGGAAATCGGGTCGATTGGGGTTGAGTCGCCACCATTTGCCCTCGATGATCACCCACGGTTCATCGCTGTAACGCATAAATTCTTTCGCGGCCTGTTCGCGGGTGATTCCGATTATCGTATCCGTGCCATCGGCGAGATGAACAGCCAGTGACTTCAAGGCGTCTGGCATGGCTCCAGTATCGTCTCCGCCGGCGCTGTTGACGTAGGCGACCGTGTTGGCCACATTCGATCCTGCATCCAAGCGGTAGACGCTGGTGTTGTATATCTCGATCGAAGTTGGCTGATCGTTGATGAAGATGTTGTTGTGCATCTTCGTCCCCCAGCTTCCGTTGCGCGCCTGCATGGCCGAGCGCCTGTGATTGTCCATCAAAACGGTATTGTTGCGAATGATGTCCCCGTGGCACCCCCATAACGGCAGATCATCGGGTCCCTTCACTTGCACCGGGGAAAAGGGGCCCGGGTCAACGTACGCCTCGTCGTACGGATTGGCATCGTTCCATTGCGCGATGCCGTGGTTGAGATTGTCATAAATCAGATTGTTCTGAATGAGCGAATCCTGCAGGCCGGCGAGATTGAGGGAACCGCCCCCAACCCGGCCGTTTTCGTTCATCACGTTGTCTTCAATAATGAAATTAGTGCCACGTCCGTCAGGAAAATTGTTGTCGCCGAATTTCTCGGCGGCGAGCTTTATCAGACCGACTGCCCATTCGCGAGTTGGCTGTTCGGGGGGATAGGACTTCAACTGGGGGCTTTTGATTAGGTCGTGAAACGAGCTGACCGAGTCGAGATTGCACTGCAGGCCCCCGCTGGCGCTACCGAAAAATACGTTGCGGCGAATAACGTAGTTATCTGATCCGTCGCTAACATACGCGGAATGCTCGACAGCAGAACGTGCGAAAAGATTGTCTTGCATTAAGACGGTGTGTGTGTCGCGACTGTGAAGTCCCCACTTGCGATGGTTGTGAGAGAAATTTCCTACGATCACGACATGGTGTGTCTGCTTGCCGGTTTTGCTGAAATCACCATCAAGCATGATGCCTGCGCGCGGGCCAGATGGCTCAACGCCGGGCCCGTTGCGTCCCGCAATGTTAAAACCCTGAATAATGACGTGATGGGTCGCTCGCAGCAGGAGCATCCAGTCAGGGATGCGTGAGGGATGATTGATGATGACGTCGCCGGGTTTGCCGAAGGCTTTGAAGTGTATATAGCGATTGTCGCCGGCACTGGGTTTTTCTTCGAGGACGAAACCAGCGTATTCGCCGGGCATTACGAGAACGAGATCGCCGCCTTCGGCTGCATCCGCCGCGTCCTGCAAAGTTTTGAATGACGTGAAAACCCGATACTCATGCTCCGGACCATCAACTCTACCGCGCGAATTCAGGTTCAGTTCACAGATACGGATGTGGTGTGGCGGATTGCCTGATGCATCTACCACCAGAACACGGCGGTAGCGCCGCTGAGTACGAAGCGAGTGAGTTACCCATTCATCAGAATTCTGCGTGTGAAAGAAAACTGGGGATGGGGGCGCAGCCGCGGCTTGGATTGCGGAAGCACAGAGGGCGAACACCAGCCTCCGACGCGCATTTGCTTTACCCAGCACGACGGACTGAATTTATCAAAACCGTTGAATGATTACCATTAGAAAGTAAACGATAGTATTAGAAAGCAAGCTGCTGGACCTACATCCGTCCGCGCGAGTCAATCATGAGGTCGTGGCTCCATGCTGGACGGCTGGCGATCAATTCATTGATCCACTCATTGCCCGGCCTTTTCTAAAACGGCGGCTGTGGCCCAAACTGTGCCCAATCGTTCGAACAAGGATCGCACAGAACAGCACTGAACGACTCGCGTCCAAGCAACGGAGAAGACGACTTAAGAAGGGACCAGGGCCAGACTTAAAATCCCGAGTCTCGAAAGAGACGTACCGGCTCAATTCCAGTCCCGCACCACTTAAGTCCTGCCCTTTGAACGACTTCACTGTGCCCGTACTTCTTGAGCCTCACAGCTCGATTGCTCGTTTTTGGGACCCTTTGTGACAATCTCGCTTCTAGCCTGCTCCAGTTGGATTCCGGACGACTTTAACCGTGGACCGATGGTTCGACTGTGTTTGCGTGATAACCAGGCGGGACGTTTTCGAATGCGCGTAATGCGAGGCCTTGTTGCACCATCCCACCTCGCGGGCATTCCAGCGCTTTGCGAGGAGGCGATATTTTCAGCTGACATTGCGGAATGCCGGCCGCTGAGTGGAGTCTTCCGCGAAAGGGGAGTGGTTGCGACATACGGTAGGGGCGCAGGTTGCGGAAAAGGCGTCAGATCGATTATTGCAATCCCATCACCTAGCTGCCCAGTAGAGGAGCTGCGCTGACGAAATCATTTAGGCATCGGAATCGACACAGCCTTTCCTGCGCCGCGCTCCGCAATCCAGATCGTATCGCCCGCAGGTTCGACTCCCGGTTGGAGTGTCGAGTCCGTCCTTCAGTACGGCAACACTTGCCTTGTCGCCCCGTACGGTAAGAGCAGATATTTTGCCGCTGCCATTCTCCGCGAGGAGGAGCTTACCGTTCGCCACGCGCATGCCATCCGGGCCTTTTATGGGCTGGTCTATCCAGATATCGACCGGTGTTCCGGGTTTGCCATTCGCATCGACGGGGATACGGTACAGCTTGTTGAATATCACGTTGTTCACGTAGAGCATGCCATCGAGGAAAGTAATGCCATCGACACCTCTCAAAGTCGGATGTTCCAGATAAAGTTCCGCGCTGGAGGCGCCCGCCGGCAACCTGAAGATTCTGCCAGGAATAGTGTCCGTGATATAGAGCGACTTATCCGGTCCGATCGTGAAATCGTTGCAAACATTGCTGTCTCCTGGCAGGTTCCACCGGATCTTCGGCGCGCCAGTCGTCAGATCGAAGCTTCTCAGCGCGGTATGCCGTTGGGGCGGATTGGTGTTCGGTACCGGCGTCAGCTGGCATGTCCACAAAGTGTTAGTGGAGGAGTCGGCCAACATGCCGAGGAAAAACGTTCCCGGACCTTCTGTAGCGACGTCGATAAATTTCTCGGCTACCGTAGAACCCGGACGCACCTTATAAACAAACGGTGAACTGGCGCTTCCGACGATCAGTACGCCGCCTGGCGCCACGGTCAAACTCTCTGGCTGGGATTTCACATCCCCGATCAAAATGTCAGCGGCGGAAGAGGCTTGGACGAAGCTCATGAGCAGAGCAACTGAGACAACGAGGCGTCGAACGTTCGATCTCGACATCGTCAAATCTCCACAGTGATGATCTGTCGCAAAGGATATCACTACATCCCCTGGTACGAGTTCGGTGTTGCTGCTGAAGACATCAAGCCCTGGCATGAACGGAATGAATTGTGACGATTACGCGTGACGTTCCCATCCGACATCGCGAGCCACAGCAGGCAGCGCGTCCCTATCTCGGCTCCCACTTTCTCCTCCGTCGGCATGACTATCATGTCGACGCCTCAAGAGGGTGCGCGCCGGCGCAATACAGGTCTGACCCTTTGACTTCCGCAGCTGGGAAAACAGCCAGTTGTGTCCCGTTCGCCGCTCGATCAAAGCAAGCAGCGAGGTGTGATCGCCAACCGAGTGCGAAACATAACCCGGCTTCGAGAATGGTGAGACCGCGATGAACGGAACTCTGATCCCGCAGCGCCGCCCCAGCAGAAGATGGCGCGGCTTCTGCTAACGGTTCTCGCCCTTATTCTCCTCGTGAATCTTATATGATCGAGCGCAGCCCTCAATGAGTCCAGAGAAGGGTTCTCGCAGGAATTGGCGACGTTCAGAATCTGGAAACTAGAAACAGTCCCAATCCGATTGCGATCAGGTCTTCTGGAATCGCAATCGCAATATCCGGAACGTGAAGGCTTTGAACCAGTCCGACGCGAGCCCGATAGCCGCCGAAACCTCCGGCGATTGCGCCGATCGCCCCGGTCAACGCTCCCAGCCAAAGTGACGCACCTCCAGCAGTGCCCAGGCACGCACCCGTAAGCGAACCCGTGACAATTCGCGCCGCTAGCGGGCCAGCAGTCGTGCGTGCGGGAGTGGTGGGAAGTTGATCAGCAACGAATTCGGCCAGGGCGCCAAGAGTAAAGATTCCGACTGCCCAAACTGAGCCCATGAAAGCCAGGTGAGAGCCGGAAAGACTGATCCAACCCAGGCGTGCCGCCCAAGCTATAATCGCAGGCGCCGTCATGGATCGCAACCCTGCTACTACCCCAATACCGAAGGCCAGGAACAATGCGAAGCCGGTATTCATGAATCTTCCTCCATTAGACTCGCTTGCGTCCAGAAAAGTGGGGGCAGAAGGTCGATGTTCCTAAGCGGAAGATCACTACAGCAAAGTGATGCTAACCTGACGTCCGTCGAGGTATGCGTTTCCGTCAATTCCACGCTCAAACACCAACGTTGTCGGAGCCTCTGTTTCGGGAAGTTCGTACGCCTCCACCCAATATGCAAAATAGAATTCCACCTCAGGCCCGAGTCCTTCCTCGCTATTTGAGAGTACGCGAGTTACTACCGCCTGCCGCTCTTGAGAAGCGTCGTCGGACAATATATTGAACTTGAAACGTTGCCCTACCTTAATTTCAGATTGCATTTGAACTCCTAGCGTGTCCTCAGCTACGTCGTTGGGTGGCCCCAAACATCGGGCGGCAGCTTATCCTTGAGCGCTGCATAACAAAGATCGCAGCTGGAGTGCGCGACTTCAGCACCTTGGCACCTGCTTTTCCGTTGCGAACGTCCGCGACCTGGTCTGGACTCAGGCCAGTGGAGTCCCTGAAGTATTTTTGCAGCTCGGCGCTGGTTTCAGAAGCCACTCGGAGCGACAAGCCAGCCATTAAGATCGCGAGTATGAAAACAATCGCAGGATTCGGTGTCACGAAATCCTTCCTGTCGTGCCCTCAACCGGCGGACTGATCGAGAATTGTTTCACGCAACATCTGCAATACCACCAGCGTGAATGACAGCGCAACTGGTCCGATGAACAGTCCCATAACCCCGAACGCCTTAACGCCACCCAGCAGAGCAAAGAATACCGCCAGGGTGCTTAAATTTGCTCGTTGGCTGATTATGTACGGCCGGATCACGTTGTCAGCCTGTGCCACCACGCCGGCACCCCAGCCCAGCAAAATCAGACCTTTTATCCAGTGTCCACCGATTGCCAGAATGATCGCAGCAGGCACCCAGACAGCCGACGAACCAACTAGCGGCACCAGTGAAAACAGCGCCGTGACCACTCCCCACAAGACGGGCGAAGGCAACCCGAGCATCCAGAAACCTAGACCCGTAAGGGCGCCTTGTGCTGCGCCCACCGCCAGGATGCCGTACACATTGGCGACAATTGAGTTGCTGATTCCCGTGAACAAGCGCTCTACCTGGCTACGCGTCAGGGGAAGCATCTCTGCTACGCGCTCCTTCGTTGTTCCGCCTTCACGAAAAAGAAAGAACAAGGTGAAAAATGCAATTACTGCGGTGGCGATGAAAGAAACGAAGTTGCCGACAACGTGTGCGCCCAAGGAAAACAAGTACTGGCTGACCTCTTGCAACCAACGCAAAGCAGTGCTCCGCAAATCAAGATGGGACAGATCTACGTACCGTCCGGCCCAGTGGAGCAGACGTTCCGTCGAATGTGTCACGTATGGGTTCCATCCCCCTTGCTCGCTGCTCCGCTCGTTGAGGAACTGATACAGCGCGCTAGTCTCTCGACTGATGATGACCCCCAATCCGACCACCGGGATAACGAAGGCAACGATGACCAGAATGGTAGAGAGCAACGCCGCAGCGTTAGGCTTGCGAATGCGTGTGTGGATGCGGATGTGAATGGGGTAGAAAACGATCGCGAGCATGACTGCCAGGAAAATGGGACTCAAAAAAGGGCGGACGATCAGAAAACAGAAGTAGAGCGCGATCGCCGCCAGAAGTAACAAAAAAAGAGCGGTCGCTATCTGCTTCCTTTCCATTGGCATACCTGCCCTCTGGTGAGAGCCTCAGGCTACCACGACTCCCATTCCGAGGTGCGGAGTGGAAACTCTTTCGGTCTACCCACTAGGGTTCAACCGCATAACGAAGAGGGCATTGAGTGTTGCGCCCAAACTCTGCCCGTTCGTTCGAGACAGGATCGGACAGAACAGCACTGAACGACCCACTCAAATATGCAAGTTCTTGTAAATGCAACGAAACAGGGTGCTTGGAAAAGGGACCGGTCCGACTTAAAATCCCGAGTCCCGAAAGGCAGGTACCGGTTCGATTCCGGTCCCGGGCACCAACTTCAACTCTGAAGCCAGGCGGCATACGGTGAACATGTCCATTGGGATGGAAATCCGGCTTAAATGCTGCTGTTTCTCACAACACGATTCCTCTTCCACTCGACGTTCAGGGTGAGTCGAACTGATGATGGAGTGTTCGAGCCATGAAGTGCGCGTATTTGGCGATTCTGCAATGTTAGCGCTTATGGGTAAGGCTTCGGAATTTGCCGGTTCGGCTATAACCTCGAACAGCCCAATGAGCGACCGAATTGGCAGGTTGCTCGAAGATACCTTTACACGCCCCAAAGTCTTGTAAAACAGAAACGTCGCGGCTGTAGAAATTGGGCACTCCAATGATGTCGGCGTGATCTGGCCCGTCCGTGGAGCCGGTCCATAGCCACAGATCGTCACCTGGGGGATAGGAATGGCATCCAACGGCAATGGATTTGTCGCTCCCGCTGTCAGCCTAATCTAAGCGCGAGCCGGCGATCCTTTGGACATTCAGAACAGAAAGCATTCGTTCTGCACGGTTTGACGGCAGGTCAAACCGCCTCATCGATAATGTTCTTGCCCAACACCTTTTAGGAGGAACTATGGCAACGCTGAGAGTCGCACCGAAACCAGAAATAGCCCCCATGAAGGCTGCACAGATTCCCAGGCCCGGAGCGGAGTTCGAAATCGTCGAGCGCCAAATTCCTGAACCCGGTGCGGGACAGGTGCGCATCAAGGTCAAGGCGTGTGGCATCTGCCACAGTGACGTGCTCGTAAAAGAGGGATTGTGGCCGGGAATTCAGTATCCGCGTGTTCCGGGACACGAAGTCGCGGGCGTCGTTGATGAAGTTGGGGAGGGTGTGACTGCGTGGAAGAAAGGCCAGCGTGTGGGCGTCGGCTGGCATGGAGGCCACGACAATACGTGCCGCGAATGCCGCCGCGGCGATTTTCGCAATTGTCGCAACGTCCAGGTCAGCGGGTTCAGCTACGACGGCGGATATCAGCAATACATGGTGGCTCCTGTCGAAGCGCTGGTGCCGATCCCGGATAAACTTACGGATGTCGAAGCCGCGCCCCTGCTTGATGCCGGAATCACCACCTACAACGCTCTCCGCAACAGCGGCGCGATGCCCGGCGACCTTGTTGCCGTCCAGGGCATCGGCGGCCTGGGTCACCTGGGCGTCCAGTTCGCCAACAAATTTGGTTATAACGTGGCGGCCATCGGGCGCGGTTCCGAAAACGCAGTGCTGGCCAAAAAGCTGGGAGCACACGTCTACATTGACAGCCAGGCGACGGATGCCGCCGAGGAGCTACAAAAACTGGGTGGAGCACGCGTTATCATTGCCACTGCCCCCAACTCCAAGGCGATGTCCGCACTAGTCAACGGTCTCGGGCCGAACGGCAAGCTGGTTGTGGTTGGTGCGGCACCCGATCCCATTGAGGTCACGCCCTCCCAGCTCATTTTTGGAAGCAAAACGATCCAAGGTTGGGCTGCGGGTACGCCCGCTGCTTCCGAAGACACTCTGAATTTCTGTGTGCTAACTGGCGTTCGTCCCATGATTGAAACCTATCCGCTCGAAAGGACGGCCGACGCCTATGCCCGGATGCTGACCGGTAAGGCAGAGTTCCGCGTGGTCCTGACAATGTGAGACTCGCAAACGACCGGATCATAGCAAGTGTTTGGGCTCACCGAGCTTGCATGGCAGAGACAGACTAGGACCATTTTCAGCTCAGCCGGTCGGCCCCAAGACTGCCGGCTCTCAGCCCAACACTTGCGCGACAGCCATCCCAGCAGTCCCGGCCAACATGCCAAGAAGACTTCACAGCGAAGCCCCAACCAAAGTTTGATATCAAGGGCTTCCTAACGCCAGACTGCGTCTTTATTGCCCGACATTGCTCGGTCCAGATAAGTCGCTGCACTGATCAAAGCGAGATGGGTAAAGGCCTGGGGGAAATTGCCAAGATGCCGCCCATCGGCACCCAACTCTTCGGAGTAGAGTCCAAGATGATTGGCGTACCCTAACAGCTTCTCAAACAGCAGCTGGGATTTCTCCAATTCGCCAGCGCGCGCGAGGCATTCCACATACCAAAATGAGCAAGGAGTGAAGCTCCCGTCGGTTCCGGGAAGCCCGTCAATGTGAGTGCGTTCAACTCTGTAGCGGCGCACAAGTGTATCTTCGATTAAGTGATTCTCGATCGCTCTCATGGTCGAGAGCCACATCGGATCGACCGGGCTGATGAAACGCATCATGGGCATCAGCAGCACCGAAGCGTCCAAGTCTTTCGTGCCCTTCGCTTGGACGAATGACTGTAGCTCGTCGTTCCAGAAGTTTGCATAGATGTCGCTGCGAATCTCGTCCCGCGTGGCCTGCCAAACATTCAGCGGACCGGGCAACGAACGTTTCAGCGCCAAGCGCAAAGCCCGGTCGAAGGCAACCCAGCACATGAATCGTGAATGGAGGAATTCTCGCGATCCGCCGCGGACCTCCCAAATCCCCTCGTCAGGACGCCGCCAATTGTTTCCCAGCCACTCGAGCATGCGGTGAACGTTCTGCCAACCGTGATGGGACGAAGCGTGGGCGTATTTATTGGCCAGGTACAGCGAGTCCATAAACTCGCCGTAGATATCGAGTTGCAGTTGCTCGTAAGCAGCGTTGCCAATGCGCACCGGACGCGAATTCTCATATCCGGAGAGATGGTCCAGCGCAATTTCATCAAGCTTCAGTCGGCCATCCAGCCCATACATTACCTGGAGCGGCCCGCGCTGGGCGTCGTCACTCAACCGATCTTTCAGCCATTCTATAAACGCTTCAGTTTCATCGACGAAACCCAAACGGATAAGAGCATAAAGGGTGAAAGCTGCGTCCCGCAGCCACGTAAAGCGATAATCCCAATTGCGTACCCCACCTATGCTCTCCGGCAGAGAGAATGTGGGCGCGGCGACGATTGAGCCATGTTTGCGGCTGATGAGCAGCTTCAACAGCAGGGCAGAGCGTTGAACCATTTCCCGCCATCGGCCTTTGTAATTCGACTTTGAAACCCATGCTTTCCAGAATTGAGCGGTATCAAAAAAACGCCGATCGACAAGATCCATTTCGGGGGGCTGGCCCTTGGCTCTGGGAGCGCCAAAGATAAAGGTGGCCCTTTCGCCAGCCTTCAGCGTAAATGCGGCCGTGACGTCCCGCGATTTTTGTTCCAGAGAAACCGTCCCATACAGCGACATCGGGGGACACACGCTGTCAGCTGGGAAAAACGTTGCACATCGATCTGAAATCCGGAGTTCATGCTTGCCAGCTGCGTAATTGAATCGGGGCTCACAGCTCATTTCAAAACGTACGTTCCCGCGGATGACCGAAACAGCCCGGATGATCTCGTTCGGTTGTTCTCCGTCTTGCTCAAGCGGCATGTAATCTGTGACCTCGGCAACGCCTTCCTCGGCAAGAAATCGGGTGAGCAGAATGTTTGTTTCTGGCAAATAAAGCTGGCGCACCCGCATGTTCGAGAGAGCTGGCCGAATCTCGAAACGTCCACCCTTCTTGTCATCCAATAACGCGGCGAACACGGTTGGGGAATCGAACTCCGGATAGCACAGGAAATCGATCGAGCCGTTCATTCCTACGAGGGCAATCGATTGCATATTGCCGATGACGCCGTAATTCTCAATGGGTTGAAAAGCCATCTGCTAGTCCTCCGTTTGCCTAGCGGGTGCCATCCCGTTTGCCCGATCACAGCCATCATCTAAGCTCGGAATGAACCCTTTTCTCGGCAAGGCTTCGGCCCGTTTACCGATTTTCTTCAGCCCCAAGTCAAGTTGCGTCAACTCTTCGACGTCCTAGAAGGCGCGTTTGATGAGTGCGGCGTGACGGCGAAAGAGAGGGACGAACATCTCTCGTCCTTTTCTGTCAGCGACACTGTGCGACACGCCGATCAGAGCTGCTCTCTGCACGGCTTCGACGCACGACGCTTTACCAGAGCGTGGGTAAAGCAGCCAGGGCGCTGGCAATTGGTCGCCAATCATTACTCGTCCAGTACGGCGCATCGATAGGGGTTATTGTCGCTCATGGCTCGTTGAACGACTTGCGGGAATTGCGCAAGCTTGTGCTTTATCTTCGTTTTTTCGGACTCAATGAGCTCTATATAGATCTATCATCAACTACCCGAAGTTTGCGGACTATTCCTCATCCTTGACCGGGACCTCTTTCATTTCCCTGATTTCCCTGATCACGATTGCATGAGTTCCGCTTCGCTCAAACACAATTCCGCTCGCCCGCACGTACTTGCCGACAAACGGCATTAGTACCTGCCGTTGATCCCTATCGGGCATCTTGGCAGAGATGGGGAAATACAGCCGATCATCTTTGGTCAGAATAACGAGCGGCGAGCCACCCTTGACGCAATCCTGTACGCACTTGCCGCCCATACTCGTCGCATGGTTATCCAGATTCTGAATTGGGCAGGCAACGTCCCGAACCAGCCCTTCTATCGTCTCGTTGGAAACATTTGCCCGGGCACCGGCCATGTCCGTGGTCTGCGGAGACTGAGACGCCAAGAGAATCCCGCAGCACGCAAGCAAGCTAATCTTTAAGGGTCGGATCATCAGTTTCCTTTTCATTGCGCATTCTTTTTTTTGCAGTGTTGAGCGTTTAGCGAAGCGTCTAATCATTGCACAATTGGGACGTGCTGCAATCATTAAACAGAAGTGCCACTCATGTCCCGGCAGTTCCTGGATTGGCAGTCCTGACTCTAAAACCCCTGCACCAGTTGGTTCTGCCGACCTCGCGGGCGGAAGTGATGTATTCAGCTACTCAGGAATAGAGTATGGTATGGGCTGCTACCGCAAACAATCCAAACTCCGCAGTTCGCAAGGCCATAGCTGACTCTCATACTTGCGGATTCGAGCTGGTGTCCAGAATCGAACAGCGCTGCCCATGCGCGTACATTTCTCGCCGTCAACGCATAGCAAAGGCCATCAGAATCAACCGTTTATGAGAGCCGTTCACGGCAACCAGCGTGCTAGCAACTATTCGGAACTCCCCGGAGCACTGATGGAAACCCTCATCCAAGATTTACGGTTTTCGGCCCGTATGCTGGTCAAGTCGCCATCCTTCAGCCTGGCTGCGATCGTCGTTCTCGCGCTCGGGATTGGCGCGAACACGGCCGTGTTCAGCCTGGTTGACGTCGTGCTGCTACGTCCTCTGCCATTCGCAAATGCGCATCAGTTGATGGAACTGCGGCTGACAGATCCGAAACAAGATATCAATGGGGAATTCGGCGATGCTGATTTCCTCGCCACTCGCGAACAGCAGAAAAGCTTTTCGCAGATCGCAGCGTACGCTCTTGAACAAAGCGGCTTTTCGTTCAGCAATGGAGGCGAGGCACAGCGCGTGAGGGGCGCCTTTGTGACGTCAGGATTCTTTGATGTGCTCGGGATCATCCCGGAGCGCGGCCGCGGATTCATCGCGGCAGACGATAATCCGACGGCTGAACGGGTCGCTATTGTCAGCGACGATTTTTGGAAAAGGCAGCTGGGCGCCGACGCATCCATCGTCGGGAAAAGCATTACGTTGAACGGACGCCAGGTCACCATGGTTGGTATTGCGCCAGCCAACGTCCGCTTCCCGAGCAATGAACCAATAGATGTCTGGCAACTGATGCGAGCGCAACCAGCGGCAGGGCGTCCACCGTATTACTTGGAGGTGTTTGGGCGTCTCAACCCTGGCGTTTCGCCACAGCAGGCCGCGGAAGAGCTCACTGCAATTTCGAAGAGCGTCGAAAAGCAGTTTCCGAACTCTTCGCCCACAATAGGTCGGGTTGAGTCTTTGCAGTCGCGATTGACCGGGAGAGTGCGGGATGTTCTATATGTGCTTCTCGGAGCGGTAGCGTTTGTGCTGCTGATTGCGGTGGCCAACGTCGGCAGCCTGCTGCTGGCACGCGCGACAGCTCGGCGCAAGGAGATTGCGGTAAGACTGGCGTTGGGCGCTTCCCGCCTGCACATTTTGAGGCAATTGGTCACCGAAAGTGTGCTGCTCGCGGTGATAGGAGCCGGTTTCGGAGTGGTGCTCGCGATTTGGGCGCAGCGCGCTTTCTTGGAATTCCAGAGCACGCTTAGAATCCCGTTTGCTTATGAAGTTGGTCTCGACTGGCGGGTGTTGCTTTTCACGGCAGCCGTGAGCATTGTCGCGGGTGTCTTGTTCGGAATCGCGCCAGGATTACATCGCAGTGTCGGCATACAGTACGAAGTGCTGAAAGATGCAGAACGCGGCAACGCGGGCGGGTCAGGACCGTCTGCACGACGTGCGTTGGTAGTCGCTGAATTCGCGATTGCGCTTGTACTTGTCGTGGGGGCTTCGTTGCTGATCCGAAGTTTCGCGCGCTTACAGGAAGTGAACCCCGGCTTCAGCCCAGACCGCCTCGTTACGGCGCGAGTCACGCTTCCGTACGCGCTGTATCGTGACGAGAAACCGATCGTCGCTTTCTGGGACGAGTTCTTGCGTCGAGCAAATCGTCTTCCAGGGATCAAAGCAGCCTCGCTCACCATGGCGCTTCCTCCAAACCTGCTCCAGCTCACAAATCCATTTACGGCGGAAGGCCAGCCCTATGACAGGTCCCGCCCACAACAACTCGCGGAAGAATCTACAGTGAGCCCCGGGTATTTCGCGGCTCTTGGCGTGCCCATCGTAATGGGGCGCGAATTCACGGATGCGGACGCGACGAGCCCGCTACGACCGATCATTATCAATCGCACGCTCGCGAAACGATACTTCCCAGGACAGAACCCGATCGGGAAACGACTGCAAACTGGTGAACCTCGTCCGGAACCGCCGGATGAGACGATCATCGGCGTAGTCGGCGACGTGAAGTATTCCGGTCTCGACGCTGAGCCCGTGCCGCAGGCTTACAAGCTCTATAGCACGAGCGGATGGACGGACTTTAGCCGGTCGATGTTTGTGGTCTTGAGGACGGACAGCGATCCTGCGACTGCAATCTCAGGTCTGCGAAACGAGCTCGCTGTTCTCGACCGCAATGTGCCGTTGGCGGATGTCTCAACCATGCGCGAACGGATGGGCCAGTCGGTGGGCCAACAGCGATTCCAAACCCTCTTGTTGGGATCGTTCGCGGGATTTGCGCTGCTGCTGGCGTGCTTCGGAGTGTATGCCTTGATCTCGTATTCCGTGGCACAACGCCAGCGCGAGATCGGAATCCGCATAGCGATGGGTGCCGCC
>Ga0207702_10001357_pt1 | contig 24415 bp, 17 predicted proteins | sample KBSCornC62_FD_184302 | JGI IMG/M metagenome (GOLD analysis project Ga0207702, IMG submission 184302) | Corn rhizosphere microbial communities from Kellogg Biological Station, Michigan, USA - KBS Corn C6-2 (SPAdes) (version 2) | ecosystem: Host-associated > Plants > Roots > Rhizosphere > Soil ...
CCCGCCAATACCTGCGCGATCGCGGCGCCGCCGGATTCGCCGGGATACCACGCGTCCAGGATCGCGTCGGCGTGCTGTTGCGCCCAGTCGATCGCCACCGCGCTGCCCGACATCAACACCACGACCAACGGTTTGCCTGTCGTGGCCATGCGTTCGAGCAGCGCGTGTTGCGCCGCCGGAAGCGCGATGTCGGTGCGATCGCCGTGGTCGAAGCCCGGCACGTCCAGCGGTGATTCCTCGCCCTCCACATCGGGCGACAATCCGACGAAGGCCAGCACAACATCCGCGCGCCTGGCAGCCGCTTCGGCCTCGGCAAGTTGTGCCGCCGGGGGCGCCAGCCATTGCAGGCGGATGCCTTGGTCCTGACCGCTGTGCAGCATTTCCAGTTTGATCGCGTGCGGCGACGCGTCCGTGAAATGCATGGTCGCCTGCATGGACTTGCCGTTGCCAGGGTTGTCGATGAGCTTCTTGCCATCAATGAACAACCGCACCGGATCGTGCCCGCGGCAATCGAAACAGCGATCGACGTGCACCACCAGCGTGTAATCGCCCGCGCCCGGCGGAACCAGCTCGCCGGTCCAGCGCACCGCGTAGTGGTTCGGATCGAGCGCACTGCCCGGCGCGACATGATCCCAGTCGAAGTCGATCGTGCGATCGATGCGCGTGAGGCGCGGCTTGCCGCTGAAATCGGCATGATCGAAATACTCGCCCTTCAACCCCGGCTTGCCGTCGCTGCGCAACGCGGTTTCGGGAATCGGGATCGGCACCCCTGTCGCGACAGGCGCGCCTTGCGCATAGGTGACGTGATCCGCGCCGAAGCACTGGCGCAAGCCGTCCAGTGGCGTGACCGGTTCGCGCGCAGTGCCGTGGTAATTGGCCTCCAGCGCTTCCACGGTGTCCGCATCGGGGCCGATGACCGCGATGCGCGTGCCGGCGTGCAACGGCAACGTGGCGTGCGCATTCTTCAGCAGCACGATGGATTCCCGCGCCGCCCGCAGCGCGAGCTTGCGATGCGCAGTGCTGTCGATCTGGTCGATGCCGATGCGCGCATACGCGCCATCGTCGTTGCCGCCCATGATCCCGAGCCGGTAGCGCGCCGCGAACAGGCGCACCAGCGCGTTGTCCAGAACGGATTCCTTCACGTAGCCCTTCTGCATTGCCTCGCCGAGTGACGCGTAAGCGCTGCCGCAATCGAGATCGGTACCGGCTTCGATCGCGGCGGCCGACGACTGCGCATCATCGGGTTTGTAATGGTGGAACTGGGTCATGTCGTCGATCGCGTCGCAATCGGAAACGACATAACCCGCGAATTCCCAATCGTCACGCAGGGTCGCGGTGAGCAAATTTTCGTCCGCGCACACCGGCGTGCCGTGCAGCGCGTTGTACGCGCACATCACCGAGCCTGCGTGGCCTGCCGTGACCGCCGCGCGAAACGCCGGCAGGTACGTCGCCTCCAGATCGTGCGGCGACACGTCAACGTCGAAACCGTGGCGGCCGAATTCGGGGCCGCTGTGCACCACGAAGTGCTTGGGCGTGGCGATCGCACGCGGATGCGCGGGATCGTCACCCTGGATGCCGCGCACGAACGCTACCGCAAGCTGGCCGGTCAGGTACGGATCCTCGCCGTAGGTTTCCTGGCCGCGACCCCAGCGCGGGTCGCGATCGATGTTGATGTTGGGCGACCAGATCGTGAGCCCCTGGTAGCGCCCATGGGCGTCGTTGCCTCCGACCGCGTTGAACCGTGCGCGGGCCTCGGTCGAAACCACCGTGCCGACCTGTTGCAGCAACGCAGGATCCCAGGCCGCCGCCAAGCCGATCGCCTGCGGGAATACCGTTGCGAAGCCGCCGCGCGCGAGCCCGTGCAGGCCCTCGTTCCACCACGTGTATGCGGGCACGCCGAGGCGCGGAATCACGGGCGCGTCGGCCTGCAACTGCGCGACCTTTTCCTTGAGCGTCAGCTTCGCGACCAACGTTTGCGCACGCACCGTCGCGTCGTCAGGCGCTGCGCTCGCGCACGCGGCGAACAGAACCATTCCGATCACCGCGCATGCCGGAAGCGCCGATTTCATTGCGCGCGGCCCCGCATCGCATCGGCCACGTCCTGAAGCTTGAGCGCCTTGCGCAGGACGTCGAGACTGGCACTGCTGTGGATCGTCAACGTCACCTGCTGGCCGGGCAGGATGTCGAACGCGTTGTCCGAAACTTCGGCGTCGAGATCGCCGAACGACACCCACACTTCGCGCGCCAGCGTGTCGCTTTCGAGGGTCAGCGTGTAGCCATCATTGGTCCGCGCGAGCTGCGTGCGAATGTGCGGCAACGGCAGTTCAAGATCCTTGGGTTGGTCAAAAAACACCAGGTTGCGCGATACGCGCTTGCCATCCACGAACAATTCGAAGACCGCGAAGGCCGTGCGCGGGTTTGCCCCTTGCAACAACTGCGCATCGCTGAATGTGCCGACACGCAGCGCTAATAGCGGCGCCAGCGTGACATCCGCCTGCTTCTGCACGATCACCTTCCCGGAAAAATCCATCGCGCGCAGACGCCACTGCGCGGCGACGGACGTGGTGCGATCGGAAACCAGCGACACGCTCGTGACACCATGATTGCGCAGCGCCGCGATAAGCAGCGGCGCATAGAAACGATGCGCATGGAATTGCAATGGCTTCCAGCGACCGTACCAGTCTATGCTGGACCAGGTGATGCCGGGCCACGCATCATCGAGCTGCCAGTACAGGGAACCCATGCTGCGCGGCCGTGACGCGCGCAGGTGTTCGGCCGCCAGCTGGATGCCTTCGGCCTGCATCACCTGGCTCAGATACGCGAACGAAGCGAGATCTTTCGGCTTTCCGAATTCGCGCTCGACGTACTTCTGCAAACGCTGGTTGCCATTGCCCTTGTCGAATTTCTGGTGCGCACGCATCACCTTCGAATCGATCGAACGATCCGACGGTTCGGTGAACGCGTCGATGGTTTGCATTGCGGGCATCGACTGCAGGCCATATTCCGACATGAAGCGCGGCGTCACGTCGAGATACGCGGTAACCGGCAGCGCGTCGCCCGACCACACGCTCCAATAGTGGTAATCGCCATCGCCGGTGACGTTGACAGGTCCGTCGTAATCGGTGCCGGGCGTGCTGGGCCAATACGGCACGCTCGGCTCATTCTTCGCAACGACATCGCGCAAGGTGTGGTCGAACAATGCGCGCATGCCTTGCTCGATGTGCTTGCGTTGCGCCGGCGTAATCGACTTCTTGAAAGTCTTGCGATCGTCCCAGGATTCCCAGCCGGTCTCGACCTCGTTGTTGCCGCACCACAGCACGATGCTGGGATGGTCGCGCAGACGCTGTACCTGCTGCATGGCCTCGATGCGCACGTTGTCGCGGAACGCCTGGTCGGACGGTGGGATCGCACCGCCGAACATGAAGTCCTGCCACACCATCAGCCCCAGCTTGTCGGCCATCGCGTAGAAATCATCCGGCAGGTAATAGCCGCCGCCCCACACGCGCAGCATGTTCATGTTGGCGTCGCGCGCGGATTCGAGCAGTTGCCGCAATCGCGCGGACGCGACGCGCGTGGGGAAAATGTCGGGCGGGATGAAATTGGCACCCTTGGCGAATATCGGCACGCCATTGACCACGAATTCGAAGCTTTTGCCCCACCGGTCCTTTTGGCGGCGCAACTCCACGCTGCGCAGACCGGTTTCGCGATCCGCACTCGCCAGTACCTTGCCACCGGCCGAGACATCGACATGGAACTCATACAGGTTCGGTTTGCCGTAGCCGACCGGCCACCAGCGTTGCGGGTGCGCGATCCCGAACGGAATCGCGACGGCGTTGCCACCCGTTTTCAATTCCACATCGCGTTTCAGCGATCGCGTGCCGCCGTCGGGCGCGCGCCAACTCAATGCAACCTGCGCCGGCGTCGGCATATCGGCGTCGACATCCAGTCGCGCGTCGAGCTTTGCAACATCGGCCGTTACCGACTTCTGTGCGATATGGAAATCGGCAACGCGCAAAGCGTCCCAGCTTTCCAGCTTGACGTCCTGCCAGATTCCTTCGGTGACGACGCGCGGACCCCAGTCCCAGCCGTACTGGTACGCGGCCTTGCGCACGTAGTTGGCGGTCTGCTTGCCCTTGGGTTCGTCGCCGAACGCCGAGTCGAATTCGCCCGGCAACGCGTACGGCTGTTTCAGCAGCCATGGCTGCAGGCGTTCGATCGGCGAGTACAAGTGCACTTCCAGTGCATTCGCACCCGCGTGCAGCAGCGTCTTCACCGGTACGCGCCAACGGCGGAACATGTTGTCGGCGGAGAGAATCTTGTGGCCATTCAAATAGACGTCCGCGAAGGTGTCGAGGCCGTCGAACACCAGGTCGATGTGGGCGCGAGCGAGCGTCGCGGCATCGACATCGAAGCTTTTGCGGTATTGCCAATTCGACAACCCCACCCACTGGACCTTCGCTTCGTCGTCGCGCCAATACGGATCGGGGATCAGCTTCAACGCCATCAAGTGTGTCTGCGCCGAACCCGGAACCGTCGCGGGCAGCCACCGCATCGTGCGCGGATGATCCTTCGCGTGCGCATCATTCGGCGCAATCCGGAATTGCCAACCCGAATCCAGCGATTGCGTGGTCAGCGCGGAGGCGGCGTGTGGCAGCAGGACCGCAAGCAACGCGAATACAGCGAATAGGTGGTGCAGACGCGTCCGCGGCGATGGGTGAACGCGATCTGTGACGCAAAGAGGCTTTTGATTTTGCTCGTCATCCCGGAATCGCGAAGCGATATCCGGGACCCAGTGTCTTTGCATATCAACGCGTAGCGAGAGAGGCGCTAGATTCCCGCTTTCGCGGGAATGAAGGCTTGGGGGGTTGATCGGGTTTTCCCGAACACTCATTTCACGATGATCTCATCGGAGAAGATCCACGTATCGATGCCGTTGATTTGCTGGCCGTAGCGCGTCGCCACCACGCGGAGGTAACGCGCCATGACGGGCGCCTGTGCGCTCCAGGCAATGTCGCGGATCGACGTGCGCATGTCGCCGGGGTCGATCGTGATCGGGGTCGTCTGCAGGGTCGTCCAGGTCTTGCCGTCGTTCGATACTTCGAAGCTCACGCTGCTCGGCAACAGGATCAATGCTTCCGCTTGCTGCAGGAACCGCGCGTCGATCGAATGCAGTTGCGTCGGTTGACCGAGGTCGATCGTCCCATCCATGTCCGCGTTCTGCCAGCCGGCCCATGTCCCGTCGTCGTACTCGCTGCCCAGGATGCCGTCCGTGAGATCAGCGGAATACTTCGCGGAGGGCGGCGTCGCGAACGTCACCGGATCGCCCAGCGCAAGGTTCTGCACCATACGGAACGTCTCGCTGGCCTGGTATTGCACGTCGCCGCGGAACGGCGCGACCGTGAGCGTGGCCGGCGCGTACAGATCCCGCACGTCGCCGAATGACGGCGATTGCGCAGTCGGCTGGCTGCCGTCGGTGGTGTAATGCAGGCGCAGGTCGTCGAAACCGCGCGCCGCACGGATGCGCCAGCGCTTGTAGGTCGGGTTGAAGCTTATGCGCGCATCGACGATGTCCTTGTCCTCGGGACCGTAAGCGACTTGCTGCGATGCAAGCCAGGCTTCCTGCGCACGGGCGCGCAACAGGAAATCCAGCCAATCGTTCGCGCCCGGGTTCCACATGTGTTCCCCGACGGCCAGCAGTCGCGGGTACAGGCGCGCCGCACCATTCAGCGGCGTCGCGCGTTCGCTCCACAGCGGCGCCTCGCCGCCCAGCACCTTGCCCGGATACTTCGCGAACAGCGGATCGTCGAACGGATCGGTGCGATACAGATCCTGCAACGTCATGCGGTCGATCGGCGTGTCGAGGTAGAACGGACTGGCCACGATGATGCGGTTGCCGTTCGCAAGCGCCTTCTTCGCTTCATCGGGGCCACGCCACACTTCCACGATGGCGCCCGGATCGAGCCGGCCTTCCAGGATTTCATCCCAGCCGACCATCGTCTTGCCCTTGCCTGCGAGGTATTGCCGGATGCGCTTGACGAAATAGCCGTGCAGGCCTTGTTCGCCGTTCAAGCCTTGCGTGCGCGCCAACTCCTGACAGGCCGCGCAATCGGCCCATACGCCTTCCGGAACTTCGTCGCCACCGATGTGCACGTACGGCGACGGGAACAGCGCGATCACTTCGTCCAGCACGTTTTGCAGGAACGCGAACGTCGCATCCTTGCCCACGCAATCGACATCGCGGAACACGCCCCACGTGGTCGGCACGGTGATCGGCTTGCCGCTGCACGACAACTCGGGATACGCCGCGATCGCCGCGCTGGTGTGGCCCGGCATCTCGATTTCCGGCACCACCATCACGTTGCGTTCGCGCGCGTACGCCATCACGTCGCGAACCTGGTCCTGCGTGTAGAAACCGCCGTAGCGCTTACCGTCGGCCTCGGTGCGCCACGCGCCCACGCTGGTGAGTTTCGGGTAGCGCTTGATCTGGATGCGCCAGCCCTGGTCATCGGTGAGGTGCCAATGGAACACGTCGAACTTGTAGTACGACATCAGGTCGATCTGCCGCTTGATGAAGTCGACCGGATAGAAATGCCGCGCGGTATCCAGCATCACGCCGCGCCACGCGTAACGCGGCGCGTCCTCGATGCTGACCGCAGGAATCACGGGCGGCACTTCGTGCTGCAACGGCAACAACTGCCGGAACGTCTGCACGCCCCAGAGCAACCCGCGATTGTCGGCCGCCGAGATCGTGACTTGCCTGCGCGTCACGTCCAGCCGGTAAGCCTCGTCGCCCTGGATAGACGGATCGATGCGCAAGGTGATGCGGCCGCGGTCGGGCGCCGCGGCCACCCGCGGCTCGACCCCCGTCTGCGCATCGATGGCGTCGCGCAGGAATCCCGCGATCCACTGCGCGCGCGCATCGGCGGGCGCGGCGATCGTTTCGCCATCGTCCAGTTCGAACGCGCCCTGCCCCGCCGTGACGTGTTGCGGCGTGGGGATGATGTTGAATTGCGCCTGCGCCGCGGACGCGTACGACGCCATCGCGGCGCAGAACAGGATGCCGGTAATCACACGTGGCATGTCTCGCCTCCCCTCAACCCTGGATACCGTAAACGCGAATGGCGTTGCCGCCAAACAGCGCCGTCCGCTCTTCGCCCGTCAGGTCGGCGAGCGTGTCCGCAAGATCGAACCAACTCGAATAATTGGCCACGAGATTGACGACCGGCCAGTCACTGCCCCACAACAGGCGGCTCGGGCCGAACGTCGCCATCAAGTGCTCGACACAGGGGCGCAGATCGTCGGGGCGCCAGCCATCACCGGCCTCGGTCACCAGCCCGGACAGTTTGCAGCTCACGTTCGGAAGTTCGGCCAGCGCCGCAATGCGCGCGCGCCACGGCTCGAACGCGCCGTGCGCGATGTCTGGTTTTGCGGCATGGTCGATCACGACGCGCAATGCGGAATGGCGTTCGGCGAACCGCAACAAATGCGGCAGATGCCGTGGACGCACCAGCGCATCGAAACACAGGTCGTGGGCGACCATCGCCTCGACCGCCGGCGCCACCGTGCCCGACACTATCCAGTCATCATCGGGCTGGTCCTGCAGCATCGGCCGCAAGCCGCGCAGTTTCGGATGCGATGCCAACGCGGCGATGCGTTCCGGCGCATCGTGCGCAGACAGGTCCGTCCAGCCGACCACGCCCGCGATCCGAGCATCGTCACGGACCAGTTCCAGCAGCCATTCGGTATCACGTTCGCTCGGCTGCGACTGCACCGCGATCGCGGCATCGGTGCCCGCGGCATCTGCTTCCTGCCGCCAGTCCGACGGAAGGAAGTCGCGATGGATCGCCGCGAGATCCGGCGGTGGCCACGTGCAATCGTTGCGGCCGATCCGCCAGAAATGGACGTGCGCATCAATCACCATCACGACGGGATCGCTTGCACCCTCACGCCGACCACCGCTTTCTCCCGTGCGCGAACCACGCGCGTTTGCCCGCCGAGAAGAGCCCCGGCCGCAGCCGGGGCAAACACTCGACACTGGAGCCCGTCAATCAAGTTTGTAGTTGATCTGCAGGAAAACCTCGCGCCCATCGTAGGTATCACCCTGCTGGGTCGGGATGAATTCGAAGCCACCCGAGTAATAGGGAATGTTGCCCACCCGGTCGAAGATGTTGTGCACGATGAGCGTCATCTTGATGCGCTTGTCGAACTGGTACCCGACCGAGCCGCTCCAGGTGATCCACGGCTTGATCATGCCGTAATAGAGGGTGCATTCCGGATCGCCTTGGGAAGGCATGATGCCGTTGGGCAACACCTCGCAACCCCCGAAGTTGTTGTCGCGCAGGGAACCGTAACGCAGGCCGGAAATCGACGCATCCCACGCACCCCGGTTCCAGTTGAGGATGCCGGTCACCTTGCTGGCCACGTTCTGGTAGCGCGTGTTGAGCAGCGGGTCGGTGGGAAGCACGCGTTCCTTGTACGACAGGTTGTCGGTGTAGTTGATCGACAGGTGGAAATCGCCCCAGTTGCGGGTCGTCCAGTTGTAGTCGAGCGAGGCGTCGATGCCGCTGACATACAGCGACGTCTCGTTGATTGGGCCGGTATGGATGGCGGTGATATTGCCAGTCGCATCCCGGATGACGTCCGCGATCGCCAGTTGGCAATACGCCGAACCTTGGGCGTGCGCCGTGTAGGGCGCGCCACTGAGTTGCAGGCCGGTGATGCAGCCCGCCTCGTCCGCAAGCAGGGTGCCCTGGTCGATGTAATTGATCGCGTTGTTGACACCGGTGTGCCAGTAGTCGGCGGAGAACGACAGTCCATTGACCCAGGGAACGTCCCACACCAGGCCATAGGTCCAGCCATGGCCGGTCTCCGGGAGTAGGTTGGGGCTGCCTCCCTGGTACTGCGTGAAATACGTGGAATGCTGGGTCGCGGGACAATTGAAGTCCTTGGCCTGGATGCACTGCAACGGGTCGGCATAGATACCGATCGTCGACGCCGAAAGCGTCTGGTAGATCGCCTGCATGTCCGGCGCCTTGAAATTGGTGCCGTAGCTGCCGCGCAGCAGCAGGCTCTTGACCGGACGCCATTCAATGCTGAAACCCCAGGTTTTCGCGATGTCGGCGATGCTGGCGTCCACGTATTTGTCGGCGCGTCCGGACACGTCGATGTCCAGCGTCGACAGGACCGGTATCCGGAACTCCGTCGCGAACGAATAACGGTTGCGGCTGCCGCCGCCGGTGTTGTAGTCCTGGAACGGATCGCCGAAGTTGAGCGTGTTGCCGCGCGGATCGGGCGCCAGCTTGTAGCCGTTGTGGTAGGCCTCCAGCACCGCAGCCCAACCGATCGGCTTGTCGTCCCACGGCACATTGAACAGGTTGCCGTTGACGTTCAACGTGGCGTTTTGCATCCACGACCATGCGTTGTTCTCGCCGGCCACGCCGAACGTGGAGTACTGCGCCGGCGTGATCGGGTACCAGAAGCGCTGCTGGTTGACGTCGTACACCGGATACGTCGTGCCATTGATGGTCGTGGTGCCGAGCTGCGGCCCGAAGAAGTAATCGAACATGCCCTGCTCGTTGAGGCCGGTGTAGTTCTCGTGCACGATGTACTTCTGGTAGCCGAGATTCAAATCCCAGTTGAAGCGGTTGTCGAAGATCGCGCCGCGCAAGCCCGCGTGCACGTTCCAGTACTGTTCGTTGTCGTAGGTGTTGGCCTGCGTGCCCATCTCGGCGTAGGTCAACTGGCGCAGGTAATTGGTGATGATCTGGCCCGTGCCATGGTCATAGAACGGCACCGGCAGCCCGCCCATCGGATACGCGAAGGGGCGCTGGGTCTGCGAGACGCCGTGCGTATCCCACAACCCGATCGAGCCATAGGCTTGCAGGTTGTCGTTCAAGTCGTACTCGCCCGAAATCGCCGCGTCGTTGCTCTGCAACCCCGGCGTCAGCACCCAGTTGCGGAACAGGTTGGGTTGCGTGCAGTACTGGCCATAGTCGGTGACCGGACCCGTCACCTGATCGCCACTGGTTGCAATGGTCTTCTTGTCGCGGCGCGCGAAATTCTGGAACGATTCGCACGAGCCCGCTGGAGGCGTGATGTAGTTGCCATTGATGTCGTACAGCGACAGCGCGTCGTAGGTCTGGTAGCCGAACATCCGCGCGCTGGGATTCCAGGTGCCGTAGCCAGCGTCCGCCTCGGAATCCGTGTAGGGGCGATCCTTGGCCCACAACGGTGAGCGATTGGTGTGCTCGAGGTTGTAGATGACATGCCAGTGGTCTCCCGAACGACCGCCGGTCCAGCTGAAATCCCCGTACTGACGGGCGCCGCGGGTCGCACCACCGGCCGTGAGCTGCAGGTCGTCGCCCTGGTACTGCTTCTTCAAGATCACGTTGACCACGCCTGCGACGGCGTCGGCGCCGTAGATCGATGATGCGCCGGATGCAAGGATTTCCACGCGATCGATCATCCCTGTCGGGATGTTGTTGTAGTTCTGGAAGTTGGTCTTGCCGTTGTTGGATTGCGGATAGTCGACGACACGATAGCCATCGATCATCAACTGGGTGAATTGCGGGCCCATGTTGCGCAGGTTGAGCTGGCGGGCGTTCACCGAGGTGGAACCCCAGCTCGGCGGCGTCTGCGCCCGGCCGACCTGCGGCAGTGAATTCATGAATTCCCAGAGGGTCGTGAAGCCTTCCTTCTTCATCTGCACGCCGGTGACGGTCATGACCGGTTTGGCGCCTTCGATCTCGGTGCGCGGGATGCGCGACCCGAGCACGACGACTTCCTTGAGGGTCTTCTGCGGCGTGGACGATTCAGGCGTCGACTGAGGCGACGTCTGGTTCGCATCCTGCCCTCCGGCAGTCTGCGCGAACGCGCCCAACGGCAGCAACAACACGGCCGAGACGGCCAGCGCGAGCACATTTCGGTGAAGCATGACGTGTTGCATGACGACTCTCCCAAATCGGCCGCAGCCATGGTTCAGTTTTGCAAACGTGGTGCACCCATGAAACTTGTGACAGGATGGTAAAACCTCCGCGTTGCGATGGGAAGTCCCCATGCAAGCCGCAAGCTGCTGCAGCGCAGCGAAGGATGGAGGTCAGCCGCGCAAGGCGGATATGCGCATCGTCCACGCCGGTGCGGTCGCAAGCCGATGGCGCACGGCTTGCGGCAATTCGATCCGGAAACCGCTGCCGCGTGGCTGCCATGCAAGCGGTTCCGGTGAACCCAGCACGTGCAGGCGCGCACCGGCCGCAGGCTGGAAGCCGTGCAATTCGATCGCTGCCGGCAGTTCGTGCTCACCGGCATCCGCAAGGTAGATCGCATTGACGCTGCCGTCCTTGAGTTGCGTGAAACGGAACTTGCCTTCCTCGTAGGGCGCGATCGCGTGGCTCGCATGGATCGCGGAACCGTTGATTTGCATCCACGCGCCGATCGCCTTCAACCGCTCCAGCGCGGTCGCGGGCAGTTCGCCGTCGCCCTGGGGCCCGATGCCCAGCAACAAATTGCCGCCCTTGGCGACGATCTCGACCAGCGTGTGCACCAGTTCGCGCGGCGACTTGTATTGGTCGTGCGGATCCCACGACCACGACTTGCCCATCGTCATGCAGGTTTCCCACGGATACGGCAGCGGGTGCTTGGGAATGGTTTGCTCGGGCGTGCGGTAATCCTCGTACGGCCCGCCGTCGGCACGATTGACCAGGATGATGCCGGGCTGGTTGTGGCGCGCGGTGGCGGCGAGACGCGACATGTCGATGTCCTGCGCCCACGGCACTTCCATGCCGTAAGCCTTCGCATCGGGATGATCCTGTGCATTGACCCAGCCCGCATCCAGCCACATCAGGTCGATGCGTCCGTACTGCGAGGTGATCTCGTCAATCTGCTTGTGGGTGAACTCGACGAAGCGCTTCCACATCTCCGGATACTTGCGCACGTCGTAGTTGTTGTTGCGCGTCGGCGTGGCCCAGCGCGGCGACCAGTAATCCTGATTGTGCCAATCGGCCTTGGAGAAGTACGCGCCAATGCCGAAATCGCGCGCGCGAAACGCATCGAACAGCGCTTTCGCAATGTTCGCCTTGGGATTCGTGTGGAACGGCACGTCCGGCGCGGTGATGCGGTAATCCGTCGTCGCCGTGTCGAACATGCAGAAACCGTCGTGGTGCTTGGTGGTGAACACCACGTAGCGCATGCCGGCTTCGTGCACCGCATCCGCCCATTGCGCCGGATCGAACTTCAAGGGGTTGAACGTCTTCGGCAGTTGTTCGTAACGCCGCTTCCATTCGACGTAACCGACGCCGTCGGGACGCTTGCACCACGGTTCGTCCTCGGAACAGATCGACCACGATTCGACGATGCCGAGCTGGCTGTAGGTGCCCCAGTGCAGGATCAGGCCGAATTTCCAGTCCGACCATTGCGCGAGTTTCTTGATGACGAGCGGATCGGCTTCCGGAATGTAGCCGTCGCGCTTCGCGGGAGCCGCGGCGAGCGCGGCGTGCGGACCGAGACGTGCCAGCAACGCCAGCGCGGCGGCACCTTGCAGGATTTCGCGACGTGTGGGCATGGCGTTCCCTTTGTGGCGTCATTCCCGCGAAAGCGGGGACCCAGTGACTTCGGTCGGCGAACGCCAAGCCACTGGGTCCCGGATCGCCGCGCTGCGGCGTCCGGGATGACGAGCAAACTTTGTGTTGAATAAATGCCTAGCTGCCGGACTTCTTTTCGGGATCGAACAGCTTGATCGGTCCATCCAGTTCCAGCGCGACCACCGTGACGTCGGGATCGAGCGTGTAATCGGGAACGTCGATGGCGAGCATCGAAGGCGCGCCGCCCAGCGTCGCACCCAGCCGCTGCGGATTCAGGATGGTGCCGTTGCCGACCACGCGCGCGCGCTGCACGCGGTTGGTCAGGCCCTTCAGCAGGATCGCGCCGTTGGGTTTGCCGTCGATGAACAGGTACAGCGTCTTGTGGTCCTTCGAAAGCGTGCTGTCGCCGAGGTAATAATCGTGCGGGATGCCGGCGTCGCTGGCGTAGATGGCTTCCCCGTTCTTGTGCACCCAGCGCCCGACCTGCTTCAGCGTGTCGGCTTCGATCTTCGGGATCGTGCCGTCGGCGCGCGGTCCGATGTCCAGCAGCAGGTTGCCGCCCATGTCGAGCGTGTCGGAAAGAATCCGGATGATCTCGTAGGGCGTCTTGAAATGATCGTCGTTCGGCTGCCAGCCCCACGAGTTGTTCATGGTCAGGCAGAGCTCCCAATACTTGTCGGGCGGCCGCGTGATCGGCACGCCCTGCTCGGGCGTGCCGTAATCGCCGTAACCGGGCAGACGTCCGTTGATGATGGCGTCGGGGTTGTGCACCATGATCCAGTCGTGCAGGGTTTTCGAATGCCACTCGGCCGCGCTGTGCTCCCAGTCGCCGTCGAACCAGTAAAGGTCGGGATGGAAACGCCGGGTCAGGTCGTGGACCTGGTCCTGGTAATACGTCACGAAGCGGTCCCAGCGCGCCGGGTCGTCCTTGATCTGGTAGCGCGTCTGGTCGTGGGTGAAAGCGGGATACAGCGGCGACGACCAGTCGATCAACGAAAAGTACAGGCCGACTTTCAGGGCGTCCTTGCGCAGCGCCTTCACGAACGGCGCGACCAGATCGCGATGCGCGGGCGTGTCTTTGACGACATTCAAGCCCTGCTTCGTGTCCCACAACGCCATGCCGTCGTGGTGCTTCGACGTCAGCACCGCGTACTTCGCGCCACTGGCCTTGATCAGGTCCGCCCATGCCTGCGGATCGTAATGGCTCGCGGTGAAACCCTTCGCCTGCTTCATGTAGTCGGGATACGAAACGTAACCGTCGAAGAACGACCACGATTCGGTGATGCCGTCCACCGCGTAGATGCCCCAATGGATGAAGATGCCGAACTTGGCGTCGGCGAACCATTGCATGCGCGCGGCCTTGGCGGCCGCGGCTTGTGCATCGGCGCCGCTCGTGGCCGTTGTCGCCGCGGGCGCCGCGAATGCCGGACTGCCCAGGCCCCACAACGCGCACGTCAGTGCACCAATCAGGATTATCTTCATGTCGCACTCACGCCGTCAGGTCCTTCGAGATGCCGTCGACCGCCGCGCGCAGGCGTTCCAGCGCGGTCTTCATCGGTACCTTGACCGGGCGGCGTTCGACGTAGGGGATCGTCAACGCGCCGGCGGCGGAGCCATGGCGAAGGATCGGCGCCGAAAGATCGGTCACCGCATCCACGTCGCCGCTGGGCAACGTCGCATAACCCTGCGCACGAATGGCGTCGGCCTGCGCGATGAAGCGTTTGCGCTTTTGCAGGGTGCCCGCAGCGTCCATCAGCGCAAGCCAGTGCTCGCGTACCTCGTCGCTCTGGAACGCAAACAGGACCGCACCCGAAGTCGAACGCGACAGGGGAAGTCGGTGCCCCACACGCACCACGAAACCAAGGTCGTCCGGCGGCTCGATGCGTGCGATCACCACCATCTGGTCGCCCGAAGCAACCACGAGATGGCACGGCTGCAGGACCTCCCGCGCCAGCCGGTGCATCACCGGCAGCGCGGCTTCCACCAGCGACTTCACCCGCGGTCGCTCCATCCCGAGCAGGAACAGGCGATTGGTCAGCGCGTAGCCCGAATCGTTCTCGCGCGCGATGTAGCCGCGCTCCTCCAGCACCTGCAGCATGCGGAAGATCTCGCCCTTGGAATAGCCGATCGCCGCGGCGACCCCGGTCATCGAAAGTGGCGCCTGCGCGCGCGCCAGCAGTTCGAGGATGTCCAGCCCCTTGTCGAGGGCGGGCGCGCGATACTTGGCGGGCTTGCTGGTCATGATCGTCACCGCTCGTATTGATGGCTGGCACGCCGGCCGCCTGTCGTGCATTGGCGAAGCGTGATTTTATATTTACAACGCAACGAATCACAAGCTAGTATCGGGCGCGAGCTCCCAATGGGCAAGCCTCGCCGGTTGGGCCGGCCAACGATCGCAGGAGCCGACATGCAATACACCGACGGCGCCGCCACACCGCGCGACACCGGAACCGCGTCGCCCGCGCGCGCTTCGTTGCTGGCGTTCGCGCTGATCGTAGGGCTGTTCTTCCTGTGGGGCGTCGCGAACAACCTCAACGACATCCTGATCAAGCAGTTCAAGAACGCGTTCACGCTCAGCGATTTCCAGGCCGGATTGGTGCAGAGCGCGTTCTACCTCGGCTATTTCCTGCTGGCGATTCCCGCCGGCATGTGCATGCGCCGATTCGGCTTCAAGAGCGCGATCCTGGTCGGGTTGATCCTGTACGCGCTGGGCGCGCTGCTGTTCTGGCCCGCCGCGGCCACGCAAACCTACGGGATATTCCTCGCCGGCCTGTTCGTGATCGCAAGCGGGTTGTCGTTCCTCGAAACCTCGGCGAATCCGCTGGTCACGGTGCTGGGTCCGCCCGAGGGCGGCGCACGCCGCCTGAACTTCGCGCAATCGTTCAATCCGCTGGGTTCGATCGCGGGCATAGCGATCGGCCGTGAATTCATCTTCAACGGCGTCGAACACACCCCGCAGCAACTCGCCGCGATGGCGCCTTCGGCGCGGCACGCGTATTTCGTCAGCCAGTCGCTGACCGTGCAGACGCCGTATCTCGTGATCGCGTGCGTGGTGATCGCCTTCGCATTGATGATCGCGCTGGTGCGTTTCCCCGCGCACGGCGAGCATGCGGACCACCACGCCAGCGGCGCACGGCACCTCGGACGGCTGCTGCGCAACCGGCATTTCCTGTCGGCGGTCGCCGCGCAATTCTTCTACGTGGGCGCGCAGGTCGGCGTGTGGAGCTACCTGATCCGCTACACGCAGGGCACGCTGCCCGGCACGCCGGAGCGGAATGCCGCCGATTACCTGATGGCGTCACTGGTGCTGTTCACGCTGGGGCGTTTCGCCGGCACCGCGCTGATGCGGATCGTCGCGCCGCGCAAATTGCTGGCACTGTTTGCCGCGATCAACGTGGTGTTGTGCGCGCTCGCCGTCGCGATGCCCGGACATCCGGGACTGTATGCGCTGGTGCTCGCGAGCTTCTTCATGTCGGTGATGTACCCGACGATCTTCGCGCTGGGCGTGGACGGCTTCGGCGACAGCGAACGCAAGCTCGGCGCATCGTTGCTGGTGATGGCGATCATCGGCGGCGCGGTGTTGACCGCCGCGATGGGTGCGTTCTCCGACGCCGCGGGCATCGCCCGCGCAATGCTGGTGCCGCTGGCCTGTTTCTCGGCGGTGTTCCTGTTCGCGATGCAACGCGTGCGCACGCGGACGGCCTGAGCGATGCGCCTCTGCTACGCCCTCGACCTCAAGGACGACCCGGCGCTGATCGCCGAGTACGAGCGCTGGCACGAGCCCGGAAACGTCCCGTACGAGATCGTCGATTCGATCCGCACGGCCGGCATCCGCGACATGGAAATCTTCCGCGCAGGCAATCGCCTGTTCATGGTGATGGACGTGCCGGAAGATTATTCACCCGACGCCAAGGCGGCGGCCGACGCGGTCAATCCGCGCGTGCAGGAATGGGAGGCCCTGATGTGGCGGTTCCAGCAGGCGTTGCCGTTCGCGCGGCCGGGCCAGAAATGGGTGCCGATGAAATCAATCTTCTCGTTGCGCCGGGCGATCTTTCCGTCCGGCGGCGGACAAACGCCATCACATCCACGACCTGGCGACCGGGCCTGACGTTGGCGGCACGGATGCATTGCCGGGCTCAGGCGTTGCGCCACAAGTTGTGGCATGCGAACTGCGGGCACGCCATCCCTGGCATGCCTGCACTCATCGGCTCGACACGGCGCAGGCACATCTATCGCCGTCACGAAAGGCGTCCGTGCCGTCTCGATCAGCTCTGGCCCGATGATGGTTTGCCCTGACCTTTGCGCGCGTGCAGCCCCGACACGTCGACTTGGGTCACGCCGCTCACCTTCATCGCCGCTTGCTTCGCCTTGGCAATGTCCTTCTGGGTGTAAACGGTTCCGCTGAGCGTCGCGGTGCCGTTGCTGAAAGCGACGGTGACGCCTGTGGCCGTGACGCCGTGCCGGGTCAACGCTCGCTTGATCTTGTGTTCGACCGTGGAACTCGATGCGCCATCGCCTTGACCGGTTTGCGCACCGCTGGCCGGATTCGCCGAAGTTGCAGGCGGCATCTGCTGCTGCGGCGGCATCTGCTGCTCGGGCGGCGTCTGTTGCTGCGGCGGAACCTGGGGCGTTGTTTGCGCGAACGCGGTGGCGCCGAGCGAAACGGCAAGCAAAGGTGCAATGATGGCTGTCAAACGGTTTTTCATGATGCGATTCCTCGCTGAAGGTTGTCGTGGTGGACACACACGCCTTCCACGCTGCCGCGCATCCCCCGATACCGTTTCCAGTGACGACTTGCGGACGGCTGTGCCAGACGCCCCTGTCGACTTCAATGGTGAAGGGTGCCGATGAATGTGCAACGAATCAGTCCCCCGCAAAATGAACGGTCATGAAACCGCAGGGGCACGCATCGCCGATTCAGGATGAACCAGGCGTGGGCACGCGCGCCTCGGTGCGCCAGGCTGCGCCGTCGGGATACGCGTATTCACGCAACGAGGCATCGCGCATGCGCGATGAAAATCCCGGCTGGGTCGGTGCCAGGTACCGGCCACCGCTGACCCGCACCGGATCGACGAAATGCTCGTGCAGGTGATCGACGTATTCGATCGCGCGATCTTCCATCGACCCGCTGATCGCGACGAAATCCGCCATCGCGAGGTGTTGCACCATCTCGCACAGGCCGACGCCGCCCGCGTGTGGGAACACGCGCAGGCCGAACTTCGCGGCCAGCAGAAGGATCGCGAGGTTCTCGTTGACGCCGCCCACGCGCGTAGCATCGATGTGCAGCAGATCCACCGCACGCGCCTGCAGCAGTTGCTTGAACATCACGCGGTTGTGGGTGTGCTCGCCGGTCGAGACCGGCACCGGCGCCACCGCGGCCCGGATCGCGGCGTGGCCGAGCACGTCGTCGGGACTGGTGGGTTCCTCGACCCACGCGGGACGAAACGGTGCGAGCGCGCGAATCCACTCGATCGCGGGTCCGACATCCCAGCGCTGGTTGGCATCGATTGCGATCGCGACGTCTTCGCCCACCGCCGCGCGCGCGATGCCGAGGCGACGAACGTCGTCGGCGAGGTTCTCGCCGACCTTCAACTTGATCGTGCGGAAACCGTCGGCGATCGCCTGCCGCGCCAGCGTTTCCAGCTTGTCATCGGCATAACCGAGCCAGCCGGGCGAGGTGGTGTACGCGGGATAGCCGCGCCGCAGCAATTCCATCCGTGCTTCGCGATGCGGTTGTGCGCGGCGCAGGATTTCGAGCGCTTCGTCCCGCGTCAACGCATCGGTGAGGTAACGGAAGTCGATCGCAGCGACGATCTGCTCAGGCGACATTCCTGCGATGAAGCGCCACAACGGCAATCCCGCGCGGCGCGCGGCCATGTCCCACGCGGCGTTCACCACGCCGCCGATCGCCATGTGCATCACACCTTTTTCGGGGCCCAGCCAGCGCAGGTGCGAATCGCCGGTCAGATCGCGCGCGAACGTACCGGGATCGTCCAGAACGGCATCGATCTCGCGGCCCACCACCAGGTCCGACAACGTGCGCACCGCCGTTGTTTGCACCTCATTGCCGCGGCCGATCGTGAACACCAGCGCATGGCCCGCGAGGCCGGACGGATCGTCGCTGCGCAACGTGACGTACACCGCCGAATAGTCCGGATCATGGTTCATCGCGTCCGAGCCGATCCATCCGCGCGACGTCGGAAAGCGGATGTCCTCGGCCTCCAGGGCGATGATTCGTGCCATGCGATGCGTTTCCTCCGGATCAGGTCGCCGCGACGACCCGCTGGCGCTGCGCGCCCAGCCCGTCGATGCCGAGCTCCATCACGTCACCGGGCTTCAGGTACACCGGCGGCTTCTGTCCAAGCCCCACGCCCGGCGGTGTGCCGGTCGAAATCACGTCGCCCGGCAACAGGGCCATGTAACGGCTGATGTGGCTGACCAGCGTCGCCACGTCGAAAATCATCGTGCGCGTGTTGCCGTCCTGGTAACGGTGGCCGTTCACGCTCAAATGCATCGCGAGATCCTGCGGATCGGGAATCTCGTCGCGCGTCACCAGCCACGGACCGAGCGGCGCGAAGGTGTCGCAGCCCTTGCCCTTCACCCACTGACCGCCGTGTTCGAACTGGAACGCGCGCTCGGAAACGTCGTTGACGACGAGATATCCCGCGACGTGATCGAGCGCGCTGTCGCGCGACACGTTGCGCGCGGCGTCGCCGATCACCACGCCCAGCTCGACTTCCCAGTCGGTTTTCTCCGAACCCGACGGAATCATCACATCGTCGAACGCGCCGACGATCGCGCTGGTGGCCTTCATGAAGATCACGGGCTGATCCGGCACGGGCTGGCCCGACTCGGCGGCGTGGTCGGCGTAGTTCAGACCGACGCAGATGATCTTGCCGACGCGGCCGACCGGCGCGCCGAGGCGCGAATTGTTTTCGACGATCGGCAAGTTTTCCGGATCGAGCGCGCGCAGGCGTTCGATGCCTTCTCTCGTCAACACATCGCCGGCGATGTCATCAACAGCATGCGACAGGTCGCGCAACACATCTTGTGCATCCCGCATGCCCGGCTTTTCGCGACCCGCGTCTCCCCAGCGAACCAGTTTCATTACGCGATTCCTAATCCGTCCAGCCGCCGTCGATCACGTGGATCGCGCCGGTGGTGAACGCCGACTCGTCCGACGCGAGGTACACCGCGAGCGCGGCGATTTCTTCCGGCGTGCCCAGCCTGCCCATCGGCTGGCGGTCGATGAAACTTTTCCACACCGCGTCCTGGTCGCCGCCCAGCGCGGCGACGCGCTGTTCCAGCGACGGCGATTTCACGGTGCCGGGGCAGATCGCATTGCAGCGCACGCCGCGCGCGACATAGTCGGCGGCAATGGCCTTGGTGAGGCCGATCACCGCGGCCTTGGTCGCGCCGTAGGCGAAACGGTTGGGCACGCCCTTCACGCTGGAGGCGGCCGACGCCATGTTGACGATGCTGCCGCGCCCGCGCGCGAGCATGCCGGGCAGTACCGCCTTGCACAGCCGGAACATCGAATCGACGTTGATCGCGAACGAGCGCCGCCACGCGTCCTCGTCGGTATCCAGGATGGTTCCCGCGTGAACCCAACCCGCGCAGTTGAACAGCACGTCGATCACAGGTTGCGCATCGACCAGCGCCGTGATTTGCGCCGGGTCGGTGACGTCGAGCGCCGCGGTGCGGACCGCGGAACTTTCCGCGCGCAACGATTGCAACACCGTTCCATCGATGTCGGTGGCCAGCACCTGCGCGCCTTCGCGCGCGAACGCCAACGCGGTGGCACGGCCGATGCCCGCACCTGCCGCGGTCAGCAGACAATGCTTGCCGTCGAGGCGCGCGCTCACGCGGGCGCACCGGGCACTGGCGCCACGGCGTCGATGATCCCGGCTCCGCGCAGCCTCGGCCAGATGCGCGCGGGCAAGCGCTGGCTGCTGCGCGCAAGCGCACTCTCCACTTCCATCACATTGCGCATGCCCGCGACCACGGCACAAACCGCGGGATGCACGGCGGGAAATTGCAGCGCCGCCGCACCCACGTCCACGCCTTCTTCGGCGCAGATCGCGTAGATGCGGCGCGCGCGTTCCAACGTGTCGGAATCGGCCGGCGCATAGTTGTACGTCGAACCTGGGCCGTGCGGGTCGCCCAGCAAACCGGAGTTGTACGGGCCCGCGACGACGACCTTCACCCCGCGCCGATGCGCTTCGTCCAGCATCGGCAGCGCCGACGCCTGCTCGAACAGCGTGTAGCGCCCGGCCAGCATGATGCAGTCGAGGTCGAAGCGCGGCATCAATTCCCGGCACACCTCGACCTCGTTGACGCCGATGCCGATCGCGCCGACCACGCCTTGGTCGCGCAACCCGGCCATTGCGGGCAACGCTGCTTCCAGTGCCTGGCGCAGCATTTCCGGATGATTGTCGCCATGGGTCAGGCGCCCGACGTCGTGCAGGAACAGGAGATCAACGCGATCCAGCCCCAGCCGTTCGAGGCTGGCCTCGAACGAGCGCAACACCCCATCGCGGCTGTAATCGAATACCGCACGGCTGCCGTGCACCGCGAAGCCGTCGGTGATCATTTCGCTGCGTGCGGGGTCGGATTCGATGCGGCGGCCGACCTTGGTCGACACCGCGAAGCCGTCGCGCCGCGAGCCCGCCAGTGCCCGGCCCAGGCGGCGTTCGGCGAGACCATGGCCATAGAAAGGCGCGCTGTCGAAGTAGCGCACGCCCAGCCGCAGTGCGCGCTCCAGCGCGTTCCGCGCTTCGTCTTCGCCGACTTCGGCGTACAAATTGCCGATCGGGGCGGTGCCGAATCCGAGGCCCGCGACACGAACACGCGCCGCCGCGTCCGCACGGGGCGCAACGCCGGACGCGCGGCGAACCGCGTCAGCGATCATCGTGGTAATCCCCAACTGAACCGGCGGTCGACTCCGTGTTTCATGGGTGGATTATAACTCCATATACGCAACCAGTGGCTGTCACCGACCATATTGAACGTGGCATCATCCGCACGACACGAACCCTCGGACACTCCCATGAACGATCGTCGCCGTTTCCTCAAGACCGCCGCACTGGGTGCCGCCACCGCGGCCTTGCCGCCGATGGCCGAGGCCGGGGGCATCGCGGCGAACACCGCGGCAATGACAGGCAGCGTGCGCGTCGTGTCGACCTGGGATTTCGGCATCGCCGCGAACCATGCGGCCTGGGCGATCCTCTCGAAGGGCGGCCATTCGCTGGACGCGGTGGAAGCCGGCGCACGCGTGCCCGAGGCCGACATCAGGAACCACAGCGTCGGACTGGGCGGTTATCCCGATCGCGACGGCCACGTCACCCTGGACGCGAGCATCATGGATGCCGAAGCCAACTGCGGCGGCGTGGCGTGCCTGGAAAACATCGAGCACGCGGTGTCGGTCGCGCGCAAGGTGATGGAAAAGACGCCGCATGTGCTGCTGGTCGGCGACGGCGCGCTGCAATTTGCCCTGAGCCAGGGATTCAAGAAGCAGAACCTGCTGACGCCGGCCGCCGACAAGGCGTGGAAGGAATGGCTGAAGACATCGAAATACCAGCCGGTGATCAACAGCGAGGTCGGTACCTACGGCAAGGACGTGCCCATCGACAAGGACAATCACGACACCATCGGCATCCTCGCGCTCGATACGCACGGCAAGCTGGCCGGCGCCTGCACCACCAGTGGCGCGGCGTGGAAGCTGCACGGCCGCGTGGGCGATTCGCCGATCATCGGCGCAGGTTTGTACGTCGATGGCGAAGTCGGCGCGGCCACGTCCACCGGCATGGGTGAGGAAGTCATCCGCAACGCGGGTTCGTTCCTGGTGGTGGAATTGATGCGCCAGGGCCGCAGCCCTGCCGAAGCCTGCAAGGAGGCGGTGCTGCGCGTGTTGCACAAGCACCCCTCGACCGCACGCAAGACCCAGGTGGCGTTCCTGGCGATGAACAAGGATGGCGAAGCCGGCGGGTATGCGATCCAGCACGGTTTCAGTTATGCCGTGTGTGATGCGAAAAACCAGAGCGCACTCATTCCGTCCGCCAGCGTTTTCCCCGCGTGAGCGCACCGATTCTGGAAGTTGCCGCCAACTCGGTCGCCTCGGCGCTGGCGGCCGAAGCGGGCGGCGCGGCGCGCGTCGAACTGTGCAGCGCGCTGGAAGTCGGGGGGCTCACGCCGTCGCACGCCACGATCGCGACCGCGATGGAACGCTTGCACATCCCCGTCCAGGTGTTGATCCGGCCGCGCGCCGGTGATTTCGTTTATGACGACCTTGAATGCGAAGTGATGCGGCGCGACATCGAGACCTGCAAGGCGCTGGGTTGCGCGGGCGTGGTGATCGGAGTGCTGACGGCGGCTGGCGATCCGGACATGCCGCGCTGTCGCGGCTTGATGGATGCCGCGCGCGGGACGTCGGTGACGTTTCATCGTGCCTTTGATTTCGTACGCGACCCGGAACACACGTTGGAGGCCATCATTGCGCTGGGTTGCGATCGGCTGCTGACGTCGGGCCAAGGAGCCGACGCGCTCGCGGGCGCGCCGCTGATCCGCCGCCTGGTCGAACAGGCGCGCGGACGCATCACGATCATGCCGGGCGGCGGTATCGACGCGCGCAACATCGCGGCGATCGCGCAAACCACCGGCGCGCACGAATTCCACGCGTCCGCAAAGGTACGCGTCGCCGACCGCATGCGCCACGCCGGCATCGGCGGGATGGGCGGCGGCGACTGGCAAACCGACGCGGCGCAAGTGCGCGCCCGCGTCGAGGCACTGCGCGGTTAGCATCATCCACGCCAAACCCGTTCCGCCCAAGACCCGATGATCACCACCACGCCCTCGGCGTTCCTGATCGCCCTCGCGGCGTTGCCGCCGCCGCGTGACCCACGCACGACCGCGCGCGCGGCGTTCCTGGTCGCGCCTGCCGGCGGCACGCTCGCTGTGGAATCCGCGCGCGACAATCGCTACATGTGCATGGATGCGGGTTTCGACACCACGCGTGCGTTGGCGCAGCACGCGGCGCTGGCGCAGGCGCTGCGCGCGGACGTTCCGGTCGTCACGTTTCCAGGCGATCCGGTGACACCCGACGCCATGTTTCCCAACAACGTGTTCGCGACCGCACCTGGGCGCTTCATCGTCGCGCGGATGCGGCACGCCGTCCGCCAGCGCGAAGCGGAGCGCGGCGACATCCGGGCATTCTTCCGCGATGTCCTGCATTACGAGGAAGTCGACCTGTCACGCGGCGACCGTGGCGTGGCGGAACTCACCGGCTCGCTGGTGATCGACCATGCGCGCGGCATCGGCTACTGCGGATTGTCCGAGCGCTGCGACATGGACGGCGCGCGCGCGATGCACGAGGCGTTCGGCCTGCGCCTGACATTCTGCTTTGAACTCGCACGAGGCGAGTACCACACCAATGTGGTGATGGCGTCACTCGCGGGCCGCGCAGTGATCCTCACGCCCGATGGGTTCGCCGATCCCGCCGTTCCGCGCGCGATTGCCGATGCATTCGACGGTCGCGCACTGTGGTTGTCGCCCGAACAAAAGCGCGCCTACGCCGCCAACGCGATCACGCTGTCGCCGGGTCGGGTGTGGATGAGCGCCCACGCCGTAGCATCCCTCGATGAGGCACAGCGCGCCACGCTGGCGGAATGGGGCTTCGCCATCGGCACGGTGGACCTGGACGAGATCGAGAAGGCCGGCGGCAGCCTGCGCTGTTGCGTGGGCGAAATCTTCTGACGCACCAAAGTACGCGCGTCAGTCAATCAGTGACGTGCTGCGCCGGCTTCGCGGTCCAGCCACACTTCCAGACCTTGCGCGTTGATTTC
>Ga0207702_10001360_pt1 | contig 24403 bp, 17 predicted proteins | sample KBSCornC62_FD_184302 | JGI IMG/M metagenome (GOLD analysis project Ga0207702, IMG submission 184302) | Corn rhizosphere microbial communities from Kellogg Biological Station, Michigan, USA - KBS Corn C6-2 (SPAdes) (version 2) | ecosystem: Host-associated > Plants > Roots > Rhizosphere > Soil ...
CGGCCGATCGGGCGGCCATTCGCGAGCCGGCGCCGGGAAGGAGGCATCTTCTCGGACGTGGATCCTGCGACTGCGCTTCGCTCCGCGCAGGATGACGACATCTGCTGCCGGATGCGTGCCTGCAGGTTGCGGCGCGGTTGCTTGCCCATCGAGTGCGACCGTCTGTGCGACCGTTGGCGTGCCGATGGCGCCGCAACGGCGTCCGACACCGCGTCATCCTGCGCGCAGTCGCAGGATCCACCCCGGCCGATCGGGCGGCCATTCGCGAGCCGGCGCCGGGTAAGAGGCCTCTTCTCGGGCGTGGATCCTGCGACTGCGCTTCGCTCCGCGCAGGATGACGGCACCTGCTGGCGGCCGGGGTGCGCGCCGTGGAGCGTCAGTCCTGCGAACGCCGTTGCCGGTGGATGTCGTGCGTGACGAACGGATCGTCGCCTTCCGGCCGCTCCAGCCAGTGCGGATGCTCCAGCGTCCGGTTGATGTCCGCCAGGCCGCTGTCCCAGTGGTTGCGCATCGTCACGGCGCCGAACTCGTAGTCCTTGGACAGGCCGTCCCATTCCTTGTCCTGGTAGATCAGCTGGATGACGCTGACGCAGCGCGCGGTGGCCTGGTGCGCGGCGGCGCGGGCGGCGGGGTGGCGGGTCCGTTCCTCCGGCGGGATCAGCTCCAGCAGCTCGCGCAGCATGCGGCGCTGGCGCTGCTCGGCCGCCTGCATGTTGGTGATGGCGCGGGTGCGGCTGGAGTACTGGATGTCCTTGACGCGCTCCTGTGCATCGATCACGTTGGTGGGCAGCTTGCCGCGCGCGCTCCACAGGTCGACCTGGAAGGCGAGGGTGTCGCGCCGCGGGTGGTCGTCGAGCACCTGCGACAGCGGCGTGTTGGAGACGAGGCCGCCGTCCCAGTAGTAGTGCACCCGCCGCGGCGCGGCGCTCGCGCGCGAGGGTTCCAGCGGGCCCGGTTCCTCGATGGCGACCGCCGGGAAGCCGGGCGGCAGCGCGCCCGAGGCCATGATGTGCTCGGCGCGCAGGCGCTTGCGCCAGCGGCCGTGCTGGTTGTCGAAGACCTCGAAGTTGCCCGTCTCGAGGTCGACGGCCGAGACGGTCAGGCGCATCTCGCCGGCGTTGATGCGGTCGAAGTCGACCAGGCGCTCCAGCGTGGCCTTGAGCGGGGCGGTGTCGTAGAAGCTGGCTGCATCGGGCGGCTGCGAGCCGACGAAGGCGGTCGGTGGACGCGGCGTGAAGAAGCCGCGCTGGCCCTCCGTGATCGCGCGCCATGCGCTCCAGTTGTTCCAGGCCTGGCGCCGCCAGCCCTCGGCGGGCTCGACGAAGGCGTCGAGGAACGACAGCGCGTCCGGCCACACGGCGGGCTGCGAGACCGTCTTCCAGAACTCGCGCAGGCGGTCGATGCGGTGCTCCGGCGCGTTGCCGGCGATGAGCGCCGCGTTGATCGCGCCGATCGAGATCCCGGCCACCCAGTCGGGCTCGATGCCCGCCGCCGCCAGTCCCTCCATCACGCCGGCCTGGTAGGCACCGAGCGCGCCGCCGCCCTGCAGGACGAGGGCGATGGTGTCGAAGGGCGGGCGTTCGAGCGGCATGGCGGGCGAGGCGAGGGGCGGATCCCGGAGCTTATCGGGTCCGTGTTGCGCCGCGCTGAAGTCGGACATGGCGCGATGCGCTGGCGGGTATCGCGATGGCCGCATCGCAGGCCCCGGGCGCCGCTGGTCTAATGGCGGCATGCGCCAACAACCCCCTGCCCACCTGGCGGCCGATTTCGCGGCCCGGGGCGTCTCGGATGTCGAGTGCCTGTTTCCCGACATCTCCGGCTATCCGCGCGGCAAGCTGATGCCCGCGTCGGCCTTCGCGGCCGGCGCCGAGCTGCGCATCGCCCAGGCGATCACCATGCAGTGCGTGACGGGCGACTACTCGTACGACCCGATCTTCCCCGACCAGGATCCCGACGTCGCCCTCGTGCCCGACTACGCCACCGTCCGCCCCGTGCCGTGGGCGAGCGTGCCGCGTGCGCTGGCCATCCACGACTGCGTCGAGCTCTCGGGCGAGCCGTGCCAGTTCGCGCCGCGCAGCCTGCTGCGCGACGTGATGGCGCGCTACGAGCGGCGCGGCCTGCGCGCCGTCGTCGCGCCCGAGATCGAGTTCTATCTCACCGCGCCCAACGACGACCCGGCCCAGCCGCTGCGCGCGCCGGCGATGCGCGGCGGCCGCGCCGAGGTCGGCCAGTCGGGGTTCAGCCTGAACACGCTCAACGAGCACGCCGCGTTCTGGGAGGAGTTCCGCTTCGCGCTGGACACGCTCGGCGTCGAGGCCGACACCTGGATCCACGAGGTCGGCCTCACGCAGTTCGAGATCAACCTGCTGCACGACGACCCGCTCGCCGTGGCCGACCAGGCCTTCCTGTTCAAGTACGCCGCCAAGGAAGTCGCGCTGAAGCACGGCCTGAACGCGGTGTTCATGGCCAAGCCCATCGCAGGCCAGCCGGGCAGCTCGATGCACCTGCACCAGAGCGTGGTGGACGGCACCGGCCGCAACATCTTCAGCGACGCCGACGGCGGCGAGAGCCTGCTGTTTCGCCAGTTCATCGCCGGCCTGCAGGCCAACCTTCCCAGCCTGATGCTGCTGTTCGCGCCCTTCGTCAACTCGTACCGGCGCTTCATCAAGCACAGCCAGGCGCCGGTCAACTTCCACTGGGGCCGCGACAACCGCACCGCCGGCCTGCGCATCCCGCGCAGCGGTGCGGACGCGCGCCGCGTGGAGAACCGCGTGGCCGGCGCGGACGCCAACCCCTACCTCGTCATCGCCGCCACGCTGGCGGCCGGCCTCGACGGCATCGAGCGCGCGTTGCCGCCCACCGACCCGATGGACGACAGCGCATACGAGCAGGCGCACACGCTGCCGCGCTCGCTGGTGTCCGCCATCGAGTCCTTCGTCGGCGACGGCGTGGCCACGCGGCTGTTCGGCGAACGCTTCGTCCGCGGCTACGCGTCGAGCAAGGAAGTCGAGTACGAGAACTGGCTCGCCGAGATCGGCGCCTGGGAGCGGCGCTTCCTGGTGCCGCAGGCATGAGCGCCCGCCCGGCCGCTCCGAAGGGCGCTCGCGCCGCAGCGCGACGCGCGGAGGCTTTCCTGTGAACGGGACCGTTGCCGTCATCGGCGCCGGCCCGGCGGGCCTGATGGCCGCCGACGCGCTGCAGGCCGCCGGCGTGGAGGTGCACGTGTTCGACGCCATGCCGTCGGCCGGCCGCAAGTTCCTGCTGGCCGGCATCGGCGGCCTGAACCTGACGCACTCGGAGGCGATGCCGGGCTTTCTCGCGCGCTACGGGCCGGGCGCGCCGGCGCTGCGACCGTTCCTCGACGACTTCGGCCCCGACGCCGTACGCGCCTGGGCAGGCGAGCTGGGCATCGAGACCTTCGTCGGCAGCTCGGGCCGCGTGTTTCCCAAGGACATGAAGGCCGCGCCGCTGCTGCGCGCCTGGCTGCACCGGCTGCGTGCCGGCGGGGACGACCGGCCGCCGGTGCAGTTCCACATGCGCCAGCGCTGGCTCGGCTGGGCCGAAGGCGGCGCCGCGCTGCGCATCGCGAGCCCCGACGGCGAGTCGACGTTCGCCGCCGACGCCGTCGTGCTCGCCCTTGGCGGGGCGAGCTGGCCCCGGCTCGGTTCCGACGGCGCATGGGTGCCGCTGCTCGCCGGGCGCGGCATCGACGTCGCGCCGCTGCGCGCGAGCAACTGCGGCTTCGACGTCGTGCCCACCGGCCCCGACCGCATGGGCTGGAGCGCGCACCTGCGCGATCGCTTCGCCGGCGAGCCGGTCAAGCCGGTGGCGATCACCGCGGCCGACGCGAGCGGCGTCGTGCATCGGCAGCAGGGGGAGTTCGTCGTCACGCGGACGGGCGTCGAGGGCAGCCTCGTCTACGCATTCTCCGCCGGCCTGCGCGAGCAGATCGCCGCGCGCGGCGAGGCCACGCTCGTGCTCGACCTGCTGCCGCAGCACACCCTCGAGCAGGTGCTGGCCGAGACGCGCCGGCCGCGCGGCGCGCGCAGCCTGTCCACGCACCTGAAGAGCCGGCTGCACCTGCAAGGCGTGAAGACGGGCCTGTTGCACGAGCTCCTGACGCCCGCGCAGATGAACGACGCCGACGCGCTGGCCGGCTTCATCAAGGCGTTGCCGCTGCGGCTCGCCGCGCCGCGGCCCATCGCCGAGGCGATCTCGAGCGCCGGCGGCGTGCGTTTCGAGTCGCTGGACGACGCGCTGATGGCGCGTGCGTCGCCGGGCCTGTTCGTGGCCGGCGAGATGCTCGATTGGGAGGCCCCCACCGGCGGCTACCTGCTCACCGCGTGCCTGGCCACCGGCCGCGCCGCGGGCCGGGGCGCCGCCGCTTGGCTCGGCAGGCGCTGAAGCCGCCCGTTACCATGGGCGCTTCGCGATCCCTCTCCTTTCGCATGCCGCCGCGTTCCCCGTCCCGCCGTCCCCGCCCCGAAGACGTGATCGACGCCGTCGTGCGCGAGATGCCGTCCGATCCTGCCGAGATCAAGGCGCCCGGCCCGCTGCTGATGGCGCTCGAGGGCCGCGCGCCATGGGAATTCGCCGCCAGCATCGCGGCGACGCCCTTCCTGCGCAAGCTGCCGCGCGGCGACGGCCACCGGGTGCTGGTGCTGCCGGGCCTGGCCGCCAACGACCTCACCACGCTGCCGATGCGCACTTTCCTGCGCGATCGCGGCTACGACGCGCTGCCGTGGGAGCAGGGCCTGAACCTCGGCCCGCGTCCCGGCGTGCTGGAGGCCTTGCGCGAGCGCGTCGCCGCGCTGCACGCGATCGACCGGGAGCCTGTCAGCCTCGTCGGCTGGAGCCTGGGCGGCGTCTACGCGCGCGAGCTCGCCAAGGAGATGCCCGGGTCGGTGCGCTGCGTCGTCACGCTGGGTTCGCCGTTCGCCGGGCCGCCACAGGCCACCAACGCCTGGTGGCTGTTCGAGCGCGTCAGCGGCCATCCCGAGCCCGACGCCGCGATGCAGGCCGCGCTGCGCGAGGCACCGCCGGTGCCGACGACGTCGATCTACTCGCGCACGGACGGCATCGTGGCCTGGCAGTGCAGCCTGAACCCGCCGGGGCCGCTGGCCGAGAACATCGAGGTGCACGCGAGCCACATCGGCCTGGGCTTGAACCCGCTCGCGATGGTCGCCATCGCCGACCGTCTCGCGCAGGATCCGGCGCGCTGGCAGCCGTTCGACACGAACGGCCTGCGCGGCCTGTTCTTCAAGACCGGCTGCACGTCGTGAAGGTCCGCGCCAACGGCCTGTCGATCGAGGTGGATGACCAGGGGCCGCGCGACGCGCCGGTGGTGCTGCTGGTGATGGGCCTGGGCATGCAGCTGACCGGCTGGCCCGACGAGCTCGTCGCGCTGCTGGTCCATCACGGCTTCCGCGTCGTTCGTTTCGACAACCGCGACGCCGGCCTCAGCGACGGCTTCGACCACGCCGGCGTGCCCAGCATCCCGTGGAACGCGCTGCGCCACCTGCTGCGGCTGCCGGTGCGCTCGCCGTATGCCGTCAAGGACATGGCCGCCGACGCCGTCGGCGTGCTGGACGCGCTCGGCATCGCCCGGGCGCACATCGTCGGCGCGTCGCTCGGCGGCATGATCTGCCAGCACGTGGCCGCGGGCTGGCCCGAGCGCGTGGCGAGCCTGGCGCTGATCATGACCACCAGCGGATCGCGCCGGCTGCCCGGGCCCACGCGCGAGGCGCGCCGCGTGCTGCTGGCGCGGCCTGCCGACAGCCGGCCGGAGACGCTGGTCGCGCACGCGGTGCGCGTGTTCACCGTCATCGGCAGTCCCGCGTACCGGCTCGACCCGGCCGACATGCGCGCGCTCGCCGCCGCGAGCATCGCGCGGGCTTCGCGACCGGCCGGCACGGCGCGCCAACTGCTGGCCATCGCGGCGGACGGCGATCGCACGCCGCTGCTGGCTCGCATCCAGGCTCCGACGCAGGTGATCCACGGCATGGCCGATCCGCTGGTGCCGGTGGCCAGCGGCCACGACCTGGCGCGCCGCATCCCTGGCGCGCTCGGCGACTTCATCGAGGGCATGGGCCACGACCTGCCGCCGCAGCTGCTGGCACGCATCGCGCAAGGCATCGCCCGCAACGCGCGCCGCGCGAGCTGAACGCCGCATTGTTACGGGCCCGACCGGCCGGCGCCGCGCGGGCACGCGGCTTGACGATGCCGAGCTGGCGGCGGCCCACGGTTCGAGCCGAAGTCCGCCGTCGAAGTGAGCGCAGGCCGACACGGGAGCGCAAGAATCTGACCAGGTCGCGTCGCGCGCGGCCAACGCTGGCGCGGGTGCGGTCGCCGGAGGGCGCTCGCCAGATCTCGCTCGCCGCTTGGCTTGGGCCGGATGGCATCTGCTCAATGGCAGTCCGCCGGGTGGTGTCCTCCAGATGGCGCGCGCCGGGAAGCGGCGGCATCGGGACTCCCCACGAGGCGTCATCCTGCGCGCAGTCGCAGGATCCACCCCTGGCGTGGTGTCGATCGCAGCGCCGGAGGTAAGGCGAGGCTTCCCGGACTCGCGCCCTCCGCGGCCATCGCGAAGCGGTGCAAGCCGGCTTGGCGGGGGCGGATCCTGCGACTTCGCGCAGGATGACAAGGCCCCATGGCCAAGCTCTCCAGGCCGCCTTGGCGAGGGTGGATCCCGACGACTGAGCGCAGGCTGAGCCGCCATCACGACGCCATGAAAAAGGGCCGATCGGTCGCCCGATCGGCCCTGGTCAGGTCGCGGACGCGATCCGGGGATCGCGTCGCGCGAGCCGTGGCGCTTACTGCACGGCCACCGAGACGTCGTCCAGGACGAACGAGGTCGCCAGCGACGAGTCTTCCGTGCCCGAGAACTTCAGCGTGATCGTCTTGCCGATGTAGCTGTTCAGGCTGATCGTGCGCAGGACGTAGCCCGACGCCGCGTTGACGTTGGAGTACGTCGCGAGCGTCGTGGCCGAGCCGCCGCTCGGCGTGGCCGAGACCGTCAGCTTGTCGTACGCGGTCGAGCCCGTCTCCTGCGTGTCGATGTGCAGGTAGAAGGTCAGCGTGGCGGACGTCTTGCCGGCCGGGATGGTGATCGACTGCGAGACGCTGTCGGTGTGCGCCGAGCCGTAGCCGTCGAGCCAGGCGAAGCCCGTGCCGCCATGCGCCGTCTCGCCCGAGCAGGTCGAGTTCGTGCAGCCGACGCCGGACGTGGCCGTCCAGCTGGTGGTGCCGGATTCGAAGCCGGGGTTCAGGACGAGGTTGGCCGGCGGCGGCGGGGGCGGCGGGGTGATCGACACCGAGACCGAGGCCGTCTTCGAGGACGTCTTGCTGTTGCTGTCGGTCACCGTTTCCGTCACCGAGTAGCTGCCGGCCGACGCGTAGGTGTGCGTCGGGTTCTGCGCCGTCGAGGTGCCGCCGTCGCCGAAGGTCCACGAACGCGAGGTGATCGTGCCACCCGTGTCGGTCGACGTGTCGACGAAGGACACCGTCAGGCCGGAGACCGTGTCGGTGAAGTTGGCGGTGGGGCCGGACGGCGGCGGGGGCGGCGGGGTGCCGATGTCGTTGGACAGGTTGCCGATGATCACCGAGCCGTAGCCCGAGGCGTAGTCCCAGCCGGTGGCCGCGGCGTAGCCCTGGTTGCCCGAGGTCACGTCGTGGAACCAGCTCGGGTGCGACGCGGCGCCCTGGTAGATCGTCGCGGCCGGGAAGGGCAGCGAGTTGCCGTGCGCGGCCTGGATACGCGTCCAGAAGCCGGCCCACAGCGGAGCGGCCAGCGAGGTGCCGCCGATCTGCGCGTTGCTGCCGTTGACCAGCACGAGGGCGCCCGAGCTCGGGGCGGCATCGAACGAGATGTCGGGCACGCCGCGCTTGGTGGACGAGCCGAGCACGCCCGCGGCGGTCTGCCAGCTGGGGGCGTTTTCCGTCAGCGAGGGTCCGCCGCCGGCGCCGCCGGAGGACGACTGCTGGCAGCTCGAGGCGCTGGTGCAGGACCACACCGTCTCACCCTGCCAGGTGCCGCCGGAGCTCGACAGCGTCGTGCCGCCGATGGCCATGACGTACGGCGAGACCGCGGGGTAGCTCTGCGCCTTGCCGGCCGTGGCGCCGCACTCGTAGGCGCCGGAGTCGCCGGACGACACCGAGAACATCTGGCCTTGCGCGACGGCCGACTGGAAGATCTGGTCCTGCGAGGCCTCGACCGAACCTTCGTCGCTTTCGCAACCGCCCAGCGAGACGTTGATCGCGCGGGCCTTGTTGTCCGTGACGGCCTTGTTGTAGCCGGCGCTGAGCGCGGAGTCGCTCAGGTTGGTCACGTTGTACAGGATCATCTGCGAGATCGAGCCGCCGGCGGCCGCCAGCGAGCTCTGCGAGTCCATGTTCCACTCGTCCGTGCCCGAGGTGCTGGTGCCGGCCGTGCCGACGACCGTCTTCGTGACGTTGGGAACCGGGTAGCCGGCGCTCGACGCGAAGCTCTTCAGGTCGTTGATGGTCTGGGTCAGCGAGCCGGCGGTGATGATGCCGATCGTGCCGGTGGTGGCGCTCGGCAGGCTCGACGCGCCGTAGATGGACGCGAAGTTCGGGATGCTGACGCCGGTCACGGCTTGCGGGGTGGCCGCTTCCGGATGCGCGTTCATGCGCTGGGCGTGCGTGTGCATCAGGTGCACGTTCTGCAGGCCGACGACGCCGAGCACGGAGGCCGACAGGTGCTGCGGGATCATCGCGTCGGTGACGTTCGCGTACGCGCGGCGGCCGTTGACGTTGTATTCGTGCAGGTCGGCCTTGAACGCCGAGCGGATGGCCTGGGCGGTGCCCGTGGCGCTGACCAGCAGGCGGTTGGGGGCGACTTCGATGTTGGTGAAGCCCTGTGCGCGCAGGTAGGCGACGACGGCCTGGGCATCCGCCTCGGCCGGCGCGTGCTGGGCCATGAACTCGGCGGACGTCAGCGGACGCGCGCCGGCGGCACCGGACATCAGCTTGGAGGTCAGCGCGTCGAGCTGGGCCTTGTTGCGCAGCTTCAGCGACATGACGATGTCGACCTGTTCGCCGGCCTTCAGCGGGGCGACGTGGACGGCAGCGCGGGGATCGTGGGCCTTGGTGCTCGTGGCGACCCATGCTTCAGTGGTGGCGGCCTGGGCCGACAGCGCGAAGACGCTGGCCGTCAGGGCCGACAGCACTTTCAGCTTGTCGGCGCGGCCAACGGGAGCCTGCCGGCTCTTGGCTTGTCCTTGCTTCTTCATGGAACTCTTCTCCTAATCGATGGGATTCACGCAAATTGATGGCGTGATTTTTTTGCTATGTGGGCAGCAAAACGATTTTGTCGGTACCGCCCGTGGAAGCATCGCGATCACCGATTGGGTTATCCAGTTCGGGGGGAGGTCGTCGATGCAGGCGCTGATTCTGTGCCGCGAGAATAACGGGGGAATCGGGTCGAACCCCGAGGGGTATGTGGTGCATACCCTGCACCTCGACCGTGCATTCGAATGGAGTTGGTGCGTACTCCCCTCATCCCTTCAGCCACGCGACAGACATGTTTCCGAGGGTGCGAAATTGTTGCGGCGGCGATTAAAGAAGGATTAATTGCACATGCTCGGGAGGGAATACTTGAGCATTAAATCAATTCGTTTCCGGAGTTCGGGAAATCCCTGTTCGGGATTAGGCGAGGTTCTCCAATCCAAATAAGCAAATAACCTCGGCCGTACAAAGAAAAACGCGGCCACCAGGGCCGCGTGAATACCCGAATCAAGGTATTTTGCGAATCGCGCAACCACTTTCGGGGTATATACGGACAGGGGTTTCGCTCAGCCGGCGGCAGTTCCGGCGCGCGCCACGGCCAGGGCGGTCATGTTGACGATGCGGCGCACCGTGGACGACGGCGTCAACACGTGCACCGGCGCGTCGGCGCCCAGCAGGATGGGGCCGATCGTCACGCCGTGGCCGCCCGTCATCTTGAGCACGTTGAACAGGATGTTGGCGGCGTCCAGGTTGGGGCAGATCAGCACGTTGGCGGCGCCCTCGAGCGTCGAATCCGGCAGCAGCGCCGCGCGCAGTTCCGGGCTGAGGGCGGCGTCGCCCTGCAGTTCGCCGTCGGCCGAGACGTCGGGCATGCGCTGCACGAACAGGTCGCGCGCGGCGCGCATCTTCTTGGCCGACGGCCGCTGGCTGCTGCCGAACATCGAGTGCGACAGGAAGGCGACCTGCGGCACCAGCCCGAAGCCGCGCACCTCCTCCACCGCCATGGCGGCGATGTCGGCGAGCTGTTCGGCCGTCGGATCGTCGTTGACGGACGTGTCGGCGATGAACAGCGTGTGCTTGTCCAGCAGCAGCGCGTTGACGGTGGCGAAGCCATGGGTGTCGCTGCGTTGCTGGATGACCTCGCGCAGGTGGCCGAAATGGCGGTCGAAGCGGCCCACCAGGCCGCACAGCAGGGCATCGGCGTCGCCCAGGTGAACCATCAGCGCCGCGATCGTGGTGTTGGAACGCCGCACCGTGGCCTTGGCCATCTCGGTGGTCACGCCGTCGCGGGCGTTGAGGCGGTGGTACGTCTCCCAGTACTGCCGGAAGCGCGTGTCGTCCTCGGGGTTGACGATCTCGAAGTCGCGGCCCGGCTGCAGCCGCAGGCCGGCGCGCTCGATGCGCGCGGCGATGACGGCGGGGCGGCCGACGAGGATGGGCTTGACCAGGCGTTCGTCGAGCGCGATCTGCACCGCGCGCAGCACGCGTTCGTCCTCGCCCTCGGCGTAGACGACGCGCTTCGGAGCTGCGCGGGCGGCGGAGAACAGCGGGCGCATCAGCATGCCGGTGTGCGACACGAAGCGGCCGAGCGACTGCACGTAGCCGTCCATGTCCTTGATGGGGCGCGTGGCCACGCCCGAGACCTCGGCCGCCCTGGCCACGGCCGGTGCGATGCGCAGGATCAGCCGCGAGTCGAACGGCGTCGGGATCAGGTAGTCGGGGCCGAAGCGCAGCTCGCGGCCCGGGTAGGCGGCGGCGACCTCGCCGGAGATCTCGGCCTTCGCGAGGTCGGCGATCTCCTTGACGCAGGCGATCTTCATCGCTTCCGTGATGCGCGTGGCGCCGCAATCGAGCGCGCCGCGGAAGATGTACGGGAAGCACAGGACGTTGTTGACCTGGTTCGGGTAATCCGAGCGGCCCGTGGCGATGATGCAGTCCGGTCGCACCGACTTCGCGAGCTCGGGACGGATCTCCGGCTCGGGATTGGCCAGCGCCAGGATGATGGGCCTGGCGGCCATGGACCGGACCATGTCCGCGCTGATCGCGCCGGCCGCGGAGCAGCCCAGCACGACGTCCGCGCCCTGCATGGCGTCGGCCAGCGTGCGCATCGGCGTCACGCGCTGGTAGCGCTTCTTCGATTCGTCGAGCTTGTCCTCGCGCTTGTCGTGGATCACGCCCTTGGAGTCGCACACGGTGACGTTGGCGCGGTTGACGCCGAGCTCCACCATCAGGTCCAGGCAGGCGATGGCCGCGGCGCCGGCCCCGGAGACCGCGATCTTCACCTCGCCGATCTTCTTGCCCACCAGCTCCAGGCCGTTGATCAGCGCGGAGGTGGAGATGATGGCCGTGCCGTGCTGGTCGTCATGGAACACGGGGATGTTCATGCGCTCGCGCAGCTTCTTCTCGATGTAGAAGCACTCCGGCGCCTTGATGTCCTCGAGGTTGACGCCGCCCAGCGTCGGCTCGAGCGCGGCGATGATGTCGACGAGCTTGTCCGGGTCGCGCTCGGCCAGCTCGATGTCGAACACGTCGATGCCGGCGAACTTCTGGAACAGGCAGCCCTTGCCCTCCATCACGGGCTTGCCGGCCAGCGGGCCGATGTCGCCCAGGCCCAGCACCGCCGTGCCGTTGGTGACCACGCCGACCAGGTTGCCGCGGGCCGTGTAGTCGTGCGCGAGCGCCGGATCCTGCTCGATGGCCAGGCAGGCGTAGGCGACGCCCGGCGAGTAGGCCAGCGACAGGTCGCGCTGGTTGGACAGGGGCTTGGTGGGCGTGACGGCGATCTTGCCGCGCACCGGGCTGCGGTGGTATTCGAGGGCGGCGTCGCGCAGGGCCTGTTCGGCGGGCGACAGGGCGGCGGAGTTGATGTCCATGATGGTTCCTTCTGACCGGTGCGCTCACCGGGGAAGGCATCTTGCCAGCTTGCGTAACCGCATGGAAACCCTGTGGTCCCGACCCCACGCGGCACGTGGCGCGAGCCTTCGCGGCTGCGCAGACTTGCCTTCGTCATGCGGCGTCGGTAATGGGCGCGGCGCCGGCTTCGGCCACCCCGCAGGCCACCAGGCGCTCGCAATGGCGCTGCAGCCGCTGCGAGTCGCAGTGGATGACGAGCGAGCGCACGCGGCCCCAGCGCAGCTCGAACTCGTGCACGCCGGTGTTGGAGCCGGCCGTGCCGTCGGGCAGCGTGAAGCGGTCGTCCCAGGCGACGGTGGCGATGGTGCGCCAGGGCATGCCGCCCACGACGATGGCGCGGACGTCGAACGCCAGCCCCGGCAGCAGACGCTGCAGGCGCCCGTACCAGCGCGCGGTGGACGCCGGCGTGTGGCGCTCGCCGGCCAGCGCGTGCTCGCCGGGCATCGCGTGGCGGTGGTGGGGCGCGAACTGCGCGACGATGCCGTCGTAGCGGCCGGCGTTGATGTCGGCGAAGGCGCGGCGCAGCTTGCGGCGGACGATGGCGTGGTACATGGCGGATCCGATCTTGACAGTGTCAGGATGGGGCCATCGTGCGGCGCAATCCTTCCCGTGTCAAGATTGGCCATGCCGTCCTCGCCCCCTTCCGCCCGTCCCGCCAAGCGCGCCGCGCCGCGCCCGTACCACCACGGCGACCTGCGCGCCGCGCTGCTGGCCGCCGCCGCCGGCCGGCTCGACGAGCAGGGCGAGCAGGCGTTGACGCTGCGCGAGCTGGCGCGCGCGGCGGGGGTGTCGCACGCCGCGCCGTACCACCACTTCGCCAACCGCGACGAACTGCTGGCCGGCGTCGCCGAACGCGCGTTCGACCGCCTGGCCGACGCGCTGGCGGCGGCCGCCGGCGCGCCCGAGGCCGCGCACGCGCTGCTGGACATCGGCGAGGCCTACGTGCGCGAGGCGCTGGCACATCCCGCGCAGTTCCGGCTGATGTTCGGCCCGCTGCTGGCGCGCAAGGCCGGGCACCCGGGACTGCAGCGCGCTGCGGAGCGGGCGTTCGTCGTGCTGCTGGAGGCGGCCACGCGCTTCGCCCCGGACCGCGGCCTGGAGATCGCGCTGGCCGGCTGGAGCCTGTCGCACGGCGCCGCCAACCTCGCCATCGACGGCGCGTTCGGTGGCCTGCCGGTCGCGCCGGCGCAGGCGCGCCAGCTCGCGCGCCTGGACGCGGGCGCGCTCGTGCGGCGCATGGTGGCCGGGCTGCTGCAGCTGCCGGCGCCGCCCAAGCCGCGGCGCCGCTGACGATTTCACTCCATCCGTCACCCCATCTGGCCGCGGCGTCCGTTCAACCGCCATCCTCCTCATGAAAGGCAATGGCGATGAACCCGACCCTGGCTCCCAACCCCCGCCGCCGCGGCCTGCTGGCCGCCTGCGCCCTGGCGGCGCTGCTGGACCTCGGCTGCGCGCCGGCGGCCTGGGCCGATGCCCGGCTCGTCCAGGTGGAGGTGATCGACCGCGACGACGGCCGGCCGCTGCACGTCTGGCGCGACCACGGACGCCCGGTGGTCGCCGGCCGGCCGGGCGCGCGCTATTCGGTGCGGCTCGTCAACACGACGGGCGCCCGTGTCCTGGCGGTGGTGGCGATCGACGGCGTCAACGTCGTCTCCGGCGAGACGGCCAGCACGGGCCAGCGCGGCTACGTGCTGGAGCCCTGGCAGCGCACCGAGATCACCGGCTGGCGCAAGAGCGACAGCGAGGTGGCGGCGTTCGAGTTCACGGCGCTGTCCGAGTCGTACGCCGCGCGTACCGGCCGCCCGCAGGACGTCGGCGTGATCGGCGTGGCGGTGTTCCGCGAGGCGCCGCAGGTCGAGGTGTCCGAGCTGCGCCCCGTCGCGCCGCCGTGGCGCCCGCTGCCTGTGCCGCGCGTCGAGGGACGGACGGAGGACGCCGCGAAGGCGGCGACCGGCTCGCCTGCCGCCGCAGCGGCCGCCGGCCCCGGCGAGGCGCGCGACGCCGCCGCGGCCGACGCCGCCCGCGCGCCCGCATTGCCCGAGGCCCGCATGGCCGCGCCCCAGCCGACCGAACGCCTGGGCACCGGCCACGGCGAGCGCGAGACCTCGGTCGCACGCATGACCACGTTCGAGCGCGCGACCTCGCAGCCCGAGCAGCGCGTGGAGATCCGCTACGACAGCGCCGACAACCTCGCCGCCGCCGGCATCATCCCGCCGCCGCGCACGGCCTGGACGCCGCCGCCGCATGCCTTCCCCGGCGATCCGCCGCGCAACTACGTGCCCGACCCGCCGTCGCCGCGCTGAGCGTCCTTGGACCTGTCACCGACCAGTTGGAGCGAGCCCGGGTTAGCATCGTGGCCCGTGCAGGCCCATCCCGACTCTGTTCCGCCGCTCGCGTTCGCGCGCGAGGCGGACGAACGCCCATGGGAACAGAGTCCGGCGGCCAGCGCCGCCCCTGCGGTCGACAGCGACGAATTCCTGATGCTTGCCTTCGCCGGCGGCGACACCGCCGCCTTCACGCGCCTGTACGACCGCCACGAGCGGGCGACCTGGCGCTTCATCCGCCACCGCCTCGGGCCGCAGCACGAGGGCGCGGCCGACGACGTCCTGCAGGAGACGTGGATCAGCGTCGCCCGCGCCGCGTCGCGCTACGCCGCCACCGCGCGGTTCACCACCTGGCTGTTCACCGTGGCCCGCAACCGCGTCATCGACCACCTGCGCGCGCAGTCCCACGCGATGCCGTCCATCGACGCACCGCTGGCCGGCGCCGGGCCGGACGACGACGGCGAACGCTGGGCCGACCGCGTGGCGGCCGATGCGTCCGACGGCCCGCAGGCGCGCATCGAGTCGCGCGAGCAGGCGCAGGCCTTCCTCGACGCCCTGGCGCAGCTGCCCGAAGCGCAGCGCGAGGCTTTCGTGCTGCAGGCCGAGGGCGGCCTGAGCGTGGAGGAGGTGGCGAGCGCCACCGGCGTCGGCGCGGAGACCGCGAAGACGCGGCTGCGCTATGCCAGGGCCAGGCTGCGCACGCTGCTGGCCGGATGGAGGACGCCATGAGCGAGCCGACGCCGGGACGCCCGCTGGACGACGACCTCGACCAGGCCTACGCGCGCTCGCACGCGCTCGCCGGCGACGGCCGCGGGCCGTCCGCGTCGGTGCGCGCCAACGTGCTGGCCGCCGCCGCGCGCATCGCCGCGGGCGAGGCGCCCGAGGCTCCGCCGCTGGTGCCGGTGGCACCGCCCGTGACGGCGGTGGAGCGCAAGCGCGGGCCGGCGGTCAACCTGTCGTCGTGGCGGGTGCGCGCGGGGGCAGCCGCGTTCGCGCTGCTGCTGGTGTGCGCGGGCGTCTGGCGCTTCGACCAGAACGGCCGCCTGGGCGGCGGCGTGCAGGTCGCGCTGGCCGAGCTCCGGCTCGCGGAGCCGCGCACGGCGGCGGCTCCGGCCGCGCACGACCTTCCGGTGCCCGCCGCCGCGGCCGCGTCCTACCCGTACGCGGCGCCGCCGGCGGTGGTCGTCGATCCGTTCGACGGCAGCGCAGGCGGGCATGGCCCGGCCGCGAAGCACGCGGAGCGCGAGCGCGAGGTGGTCGTCGCCCAGCTGGACGAGCAGCGCGCCGCCGCGTCGCGCCAGGCGCCGCAGGTCGACGGGGTCGCGCCGTCGTCCCGCGCCGTGCCGCCGGGCCCGGCACGCGCACCCGCCGCGGCGGACGCGGCCGCGCCGCAGCGGCCGGTGGCGCTCGCCTCCAACGCGCCGCGCGCGGAGGGCAAGCCGACCGAGCAGGAGTCCGCGACCGTGACCATCACCGCCGAGGCACCGGCCGCGCCGGCCACGATCATGACGGCGCCGGCGCTACCGCCGTCGGCGCTGCCGCGCCGCGTGATGCTCGTGCCGCACCCGGCCTCGGCGCCGTCCGCGCGGCCGGCGCCCGCGGGCAACACGGTCGTCGCCTCGGCGGACGCGGACGGTGTCGCACGCGACGCCCGGCGCGCGGAGATCCAGGCCGCCCCGTCGCCCGTCGCCAGGGCCGCGGCGGCGGCCGCGCCGGCCGTCGTCGGCGGGGCCGAGGCGTCCCGGCCCGAACCGATGGCGCTCGCCCAGCCCGAGCTCCGCGCCGCGTCCGGCACCGACGCGCTGAAGCGCTCGAAGGCCGACATGGCCGGCCTGGTGCCGGCTTCCGACCGGCCCGACTCCCTGCAGGCCGCCGCCGACCGCGGCGACGTCGAGGCGTTGAAGGCGCTGCTGGCCGCCCGGGCCGTCCACGTCGACGCGCCGGACGCGCAGGGCCGCACGGCGCTGCTGCGTGCCGTGCTGGCGCAACGCCCCGAGGCCGTGCGACTGCTGCTGGCCGCCGGCGCCGACCCCGGCCGCGCCGACCACGCCGGCCTGACGCCGCGCCAGGCGGCACAGGTGGGCGCCAGCGCCGAGATCGCAGCGCTGCTGGGCGCGCCTCGCTGAGCGCAGGCGCTCGGCGGCCCGGGCCGGGCGCCCCGTGGCGCCATCGCCCCCTCGGTCTTCGGATGCCTGCCCTGCACGGCCTGTCCCAGGGAAGCGCCGGTTCGTCGCACGAGCCTGGGGCCGACCGCGGGCTGCCGTCAGAATGCCAACCTGGAAAGTCCAAGAATCCGTCCCCCGGAGCCGCCCGCATGCTGTCCATCGCCTCGCTCACCCACGTCTACCCGAACGGAACGCGGGCGCTCGACAACGTCTCGCTGGACATCCCGCCCGGGCTCTACGGGCTGCTCGGGCCGAACGGCGCCGGCAAGTCGACGCTGATGCGCTGCCTGGCCACGCTGCAGGTGCCCACCTCGGGCCAGATCCGCTTCGGCGACATCGACGTGCTGGCCGACCCGCACAAGCTGCGCGCCAGGCTGGGCTACCTGCCGCAGGACTTCGGCGTCTACCCGCGCGTGTCGGCCTGGGAGATGCTCGACCACCTGGCCGTGCTCAAGGGCCTGACCGACGCCGCCGCGCGCCGCGAGACGGTGGAGGCGCTGCTGCAGCAGGTCAACCTGTGGGACGTGCGCAAGAAGGCGATCGCCGGCTTCTCGGGCGGCATGCGCCAGCGCTTCGGCATCGCGCAGGCCATGATCGGCAACCCGGCGCTGATGATCGTCGACGAGCCGACCGCAGGCCTCGACCCCGAGGAGCGCAACCGCTTCAACAACCTGCTGGCCGAGATCGGCACGACCAAGGTGGTGATCCTGTCCACGCACATCGTCGAGGACGTCGCCGACCTGTGCTCGCGCATGGCCATCCTGGTCGACGGCCGCATCGTCAGCGCCGGCACGCCGGGCGCGTTGATCGCGGGACTGCAGGGCAAGGTCTGGCGCCGCGCGGTCGAGGCCGATGAACTGCCCGGCCTGCGCAAGCAGTTCGCGCTGATCTCCACGCGCCTGCGCGGCGGCCGCACGCTGATCCACGTGCTGTCCGACACCGCGCCCGACCCGCGCTTCGAGCGGGCCGAAGCCGATCTCGAGGAGGTCTACTTCTCGACGCTTTACGCGCATCGCAGGAGCAACGGGCAGACCGGCAACGAGGCGTCGAGCGGCGCCGCGGCGCGCTGAGAGACGGGGACGCCCAGCATGTTCCGACACATCGTCGCGTTCGAATGGCGCTACCAGCTCCGCAGCCCGGTGTTCTGGGTCGGGTGCCTGATCTTCTTCCTGCTCGCGTTCGGCGCCACGGCCAGCGACAACGTGCAGATCGGCAGCCTGGGCAACGTGCACAAGAACGCGCCGTACGCGATCGTGCAGGCGCTCGCGCTGCTGGGCGTGTTCTCCGTCTTCATCACCGTGGCCATGGTGGCCAACGTGGTGGTGCGCGACGACGACACCGGCTTCGCGCCGATCATCCGCACCACCTCGATCGACAAGGCGAGCTACCTCGGCGGCCGCTTCATCGGCGCGAGCGCGGCGGCATTCGTCGTGCTGGCGATGGTCCCGCTGGGCATCTGGGTGGGCAGCCTGATGCCGTGGCAGGACGTCGAGAAGATCGGGCCGTTCGTGGCCAGCCACTACCTCGTGGGCCTGTTCGCGTTCGAGCTGCCCACGCTGCTCATCACCGCCGCGCTGTTCTTCGCGGTGGCCATCGCCACGCGCTCGCTCGTCTGGTCCAACGTCTGCGCGGTGGCATTCCTGATCCTGTTCTTCGTGGCGCGCGGCGCGACGCGCAACGACCCGACCTGGGAACGCGTGGCGGCGCTGCTCGACCCGTTCGGCCCGTCACCGCTGACCTACGTCACCAAGTACTGGACGGCCTCCGAACGCAACACGCTGCTGCCGCCGTTCACGGGCGTGCTGCTGGCCAACCGCCTGCTGTGGACGGCGCTGGCCGGCGTGGTGTTCGCGATCGCCTACCGCCTGTTCCGCTTCGAGATGCGCCACGACAGGCCCGAGCCCGGCGCCGCCGAGGACGCGCCCGCCAAGCCGCGCAAGCTCACGCGCGCGCAGAAGGCCGCGCTGCGGCACCAGGCCGAACTGGCCGAACTCGGCGAGGCCAACCCCGCCGGCGTGCGTGAGATGCTGGCCGCCGAGGCGCGCCGCAACGTGCCCGCGCTGCCCGACATCCCGCCGGCCACGCGCGGCACCGCCCGCCTGCAACTGTGGGAGCTGGCCAAGGTCGACATGGCCTTCGTGTTCCGCAGTCCCGTCTACTACGTGCTGGTCGCCATCGGCCTGCTGCTGGCGGGTTCGAACCTGGTGTTCGGCGGCGAGATCCTCGGCAGCCCGTCCTGGCCCGTCACGCGCCTGATGGTGGAGGCGCTGGGCAACGGCTATTCGCTGCTGCCGATCATCCTGGCGATCTTCTACGCGGGCGAACTGGTGTGGCGCGACCGCGATCGCCGCATGCACGAGATCATCGACGCCACCGGTGCGCCCGATTGGACGCACCTCGTGCCCAAGGTCATCGCGATCGCGGCGGTGCTGGTCTCGAGCGCGCTGCTGGCGGTGCTCGCGGCCATCGCGTTCCAGGCGCTGAACGGCTATTTCCGCTTCGAGATCGGCGCCTACCTGGCGTGGTTCGTGTGGCCGATGGCGGTCGGCGCGATCCTGATCGCGATCCTGACGGTGTTCGTGCAGGTGCTGGTGTCCAACAAGTACATCGGCTGGGCGGTGATGCTCGTGTACTTCGTGGCCTCGGTGATGCTGGGCAACATCGGCTGGGAGCACAACCTCTACAACTATGGCGGCAGCCCGCAGATCCCGCTGTCGGACATGAACGGGCTCGGCCGCTTCTGGATCGGCCAGGCCTGGTTCCAGCTGTACTGGGTCGCGTTCGCGACGATGCTGCTGGTGCTGTCGCACGCGCTGTGGCGCCGTGGCACGACCATCGCGCTGCGCCCACGGCTGGCGCAGGTCGGGCGCCACCTGCGCGGCGCGCCGGGGGCCGTGCTGGGCGGCGCGGCGCTCGTCTGGATCGCCTCGGGCGCCTGGATCTTCTACAACACCAACGTCCTCAACCCCTACACGACGCAGCCCGAGCGCGACCGCCGCGCGGCCGACTTCGAGAAGACGCTGCTGCCCTTCGAGAAGGTCGTGCAGCCGCGCGTGGCCGAGGTCAAGCTCGACGTGCAGATCTGGCCCCGCGACGCCCGCGCCGTCACGCACGGCAGCTTCGCGCTGGTCAATCGCAGCAACGAGGCGATTCCCGTGCTGCACCTGCAGTGGGCCGAGAACCTGCGCCTGGACTCGATCGTGTTCCCGGGCGCCACGGTGCAGACCGACTACCCGCGCTTCCATTACCGCATCTACAAGCTGGCCACGCCGATGCAGCCGGGCGAGCGCCGCGTGCTGGACTTCACCACCACGCTGGAGCAGCGCGGCTTCCGCAACGACCGGCCGATGACCGCGGTGGTGCCCAACGGCAGCTTCTTCAACAACTTCGAGGTCACGCCGTCGGTGGGCTTCGCCCGCCAGGGGCTGCTCGAGGAACGCGCCAAGCGTCGAAAGTACGGCCTGCCCGCGGAACTGCGCCCGCCCAAGCTCGAGGACGAATCGGCGCGGCAGTTCAACGCGTTGCTGCACGACAGCGACTGGGTGACATCCGACATCACGGTCACCACCGACGGCGACCAGACGCCCATCGCTCCGGGCCAGGTCGTCAGCGACACCGGCCTGACCAAGGATCGCGACGCCCGCCACACCGTGCACTTCCGCAGCGACGCGCCGATCAACCAGTTCTTCTCGATCCAGTCCGGCCGCTACGACATCCGCCGCGCCGTCTGGCACGCACCGGCGCAGGGCGACCAGCCCGCGCACGACGTCGACCTCGCGGTGTACTACGCGGGCGGGCACGAGTTCAACGTCGACCGCATGCTGAGCGCGATGAACGAGTCGCTCGCGCTGTTCGACAAGACGTTCTCGCCCTACCAGTTCAGGCAGGCGCGCATCATCGAGTTCCCGGCCTACGCGTCGTTCGCGCAGTCGTTCGCCAACACGATCCCGTTCTCCGAGAGCATCGGCTTCGTGCAGCACTGGACCAACCCGACGAAGATCGATGTCGCCACCTACGTCACGGCGCACGAGATCGGCCACCAGTGGTGGGCCCACCAGCTGGTGCCGGCCGACCAGCAGGGCGCCTCGATGCTGGTGGAGACCTTCGCGCAGTACTCGGCGCTGCTCGTGATGGAGCAGCATTACGGCAAGGACCAGGTGCGCCGCTTCCTGAAGTACGAGCTCGATCGCTACCTGCGCTCGCGCGGTGGTGCCGTGCTGGAGGAACTGCCGCTGGACCGGGTCGAGAACCAGGACTACATCTACTACCGCAAGGGTTCGGTGGCGATGTACTGGGCCAAGGAGGCGCTCGGCGAGGAGGTGGTCGACCGGGCGATGCGCAAGCTGCTGGCGCAGTTCGCTTTCAAGGGCGCCCCGTACGCCAACACCACCGACTTCCTCAAGCTGCTGCGCGCGGAGGCCGGCCCCCGGAACGATCAGCTGATCTCCGACCTGTTCGACAGGATCACGATCCTCGACCTGAAGGCGAGCAACGCCGTGGCCACGCAGCGGCCCGACGGCCGGTACGAGGTGAAGTTCGACGTCCAGGCGCACAAGTTCTACGCGGACGGCACGGGCAAGGAGACCGAGGCCCCGATGGACGAGGACGTCGAGGTGGGCGTGTTCACGGCCCGTCCTGGCGACAAGGGCTTCGGTCCGTCCGACGTCCTGCTGCTGCACAAGGTGCCGGTGCACGGGCCCGCCGTGCCGGTCACGGTGGTCGTCGACCGCCGCCCCACCTGGGTCGGCATCGACCCCTACAACAAGCGAATCGACCGCAATTCGGACGACAACCTGACCCAGGTCGGCCTGCCCAGGTAAAGCCTCGTTACCGGCGACTTGGCGCCTGGGGAGCGGGATCGCCGCCGCGATGTGGGACGATTGCGGTCCCGGAACGCGGGGGCTGACGAGGGCTTGATGAACGGGTTGTGGGTTGTTTCGGTCGTGGTGCACGCCTATGTGGCGCTGCGCCTGCTGCCGGGCGTGCTGGCCGCGTCCGGCTCCGCGCCGGCCGCGATGCTGGCCGTGCTGCTGGCCGTGTCGGCGGGCATGGTGCCGCTCGCGCTGCGCCGGCGCAAGGGCAAGCGCACGCCCGAAGAGATCCGCCGCAGCGACATGCTGGCCTGGGCCAGCCTCACCCTGATGGGCCTGTTCTCGTCGCTGTTCGTGCTGACCCTGCTGCGCGACGTGGCCGTCATCGTGCTGTTGCTGGCGCGCCTGGCCGGGCTGCGGGTGACGGACCACTGGCTCGATCTCAGCGCCAGCGGCGTCGTCGTGGCCGCGCTGCTGGTGACGCTGGCCGGCTTCTACAACGCGCGCAAGGCGCCACGCGTGAAGACGGTGGACATCCCGCTGAAGGACCTGCCGCCGGCGCTGCAGGGCTTCAGGATCGCGCAGATCTCCGACATGCACATCGGCCCGACGATCAAGCGCCCGGCGATGAAGTACGTGGTCGCCAGGATCAACCAGCTGCAGGTCGACGTGGTGGCCATCACCGGCGACCTGGTCGACGGCAACGTCTACGAACTGTCGCGGCACGTGGCGCCGCTGGCCGGGCTGCGTTCCAGTCACGGCACCTTCTTCGTCACCGGCAACCACGAGTACTACTCCGGCGTGCATCCGTGGCTGAAGTACCTGCCGTCGCTGGGCGTGCGGGTGCTGCTCAACGAGCACGTGATCATCCTGCACAAGCACGCACCGATCGTCATCGCGGGCGTCACCGACTTCTCCGCGGCGAGCTACGACACGAGCCATCGCACCGACGTCGCCCTCGCCATCACCGGCGCGCCGCGTGCGGCCGTCAAGGTGCTGCTCGCGCACCAGCCGCGCAGCGCCGCGGCCGCCGAGCAGGCGGGCTTCGACCTGCAGCTGTCGGGCCACACCCATGGCGGCCAGTTCCTGCCGTGGAACTTCTTCGTGCGCTTCCAGCAGCCCTTCACGGCGGGCCTGCACCGCGTCAAGGACATGCTGGTCTACGTGAGCCGCGGCACCGGCTACTGGGGCCCGCCCAAGCGCTTCGGCTCGCCGTCGGAGATCACGCTGCTGCGCCTGGTCGCGCAGACCGAGCGGCGGCGCTGACGGCGCGCCTCGCGCGGCGGGCGGCTGAGGTAACCTGTCCGTCCCGACCCCGCGAGAACGCCATGAAGACCGTCCACCACGCGCTGACCCAAGGCACGCCCGGCGTCTCGATCGAGCTGCAGAGCCTGCACTTCGGCACGCCCGGCGCCGGCCCCAAGGCGACGCTGCAGGCCGCGCTGCACGCCGACGAGATCCCCGGCCTGCTGGTCGCGCATCACCTGCGCGCGCGCCTGGCCGAGCTCGAGGCCGCAGGCCGCATCACCGGCGAGATCGTGCTGGTCCCGGTGGCCAACCCGATCGGCCTGACGCAGCGCGTGCTCGGTTCGGTCGAGGGCCGTTTCGAGCTGGCCAGCGGCGAGAACTTCAACCGTCACTACGCCGACCTGTTCGACGCGGTCGTCGCGCGCGTCGACGGCCACCTGACGGCCGAGGCGTCGCACAACGTCGGCCTGGTCCGCGCCGCGTTGCGCGAGGCCGCCGCGGCCATCCCGGCGCGCTCGACGCTCGAGAGCCTGCGCCGCACGCTGCTGGGCCTGAGCATCGACGCCGACATCGTGCTGGACCTGCACTGCGACAGCCAGGCCGTCCTGCACCTGTACACCGAGACGTCCGTCTGGCCGCGGGTCGAGCCGCTGGCGCGCTTCCTCGGCTGCGAGGCGGCGCTGCTGGCCGAAGTGTCGGGCGACCATCCGTTCGACGAGGCCTGCTCGACGATCTGGCCACGGCTGGCCGCGCGCTTCGGCGCCGCCACGCCGATCCCGAGCGCCTGCGTGGCCGTCACCGTCGAACTGCGCGGCGAGGCCGACGTGGCGCACGCGCTCGCCGAGCGCGACGCGCAGGCGATCCTCGACTACCTCGCCTGGCAAGGCCTGATCGCCGGTGCGCCGGCCGGCCTGCCCCCCGCGCGCTGCGAGGCGACGCCGCTGGCCGGGTCGATCCCCGTCAACGCGCCGCACGGCGGCATCGTCGCCTACCTGCGCGAGCCGGGCGCGCGCGTGGCGGCGGGCGAGCGCCTGGCAGACCTCATCGAGCCGATGACGGGGCTGGTGACGCCTTTGCTGAGTCCGGTCGACGGGGTGTTCTATGCACGCGAGACGCGCCGCTTCGTGCCGGCGGGGGCGGGCGTTCTGCGGGTGGCGGGGCGGGAGGCGTTGCGGACGGGGAATCTGCTGACGGCTTGAGCGGGTGTGTCGCTCTTGTGGGGCTTTTGGCTGTTGCGTGCTGCCTGTTGTCGCTCGGCGCTTGTCGCTTGTCGCTTGTCGCTGCTGACGCTTCGCGCGTGCGGGCGTGACGCGAGCGGCAGGCCGGGCTGGGGCTCCGCTCTCCGGCTTGCCGTGCGTCGGAATCCGGCCTGGACGGCCGGATTCAGCGGGTTCCTGAGCTTCGACTTCTTCCGCGCGCTCGCCGTCGGCCCGCGTTCAATGACGTGATTGGCGGACCGGGGGCTTCCACCCGCGTCGCGCCGGTCGCGCCTGCGATCGAAGCCCCAGCCCACCCTGCCGCTTGGACGTGTCGGCAGGTGGCTGAAAACATTCGCGGTTTTTGGAAGGGGCTTTGGCATCGACGGGCCATCGAGGCCGCGTCGATGCCCGCGGCCGGCGTTCTGGCGGGGCAACGGGTCTGACGCGAACAACGGGCCGCGGTGCCGGCGCTCCTTCTCGTGACCGACGAACGCGGC
>Ga0207702_10001362_pt1 | contig 24381 bp, 28 predicted proteins | sample KBSCornC62_FD_184302 | JGI IMG/M metagenome (GOLD analysis project Ga0207702, IMG submission 184302) | Corn rhizosphere microbial communities from Kellogg Biological Station, Michigan, USA - KBS Corn C6-2 (SPAdes) (version 2) | ecosystem: Host-associated > Plants > Roots > Rhizosphere > Soil ...
ACAAGTTGCGCCCGGAAACCTTCGGATCAAGGAAGCCGTGGCGGGAACGGCTGCCAGCCTCAAGCGTTTCACGCCCAAGGCGCGCGGTTCCGCCGGCCCGATCATCAAGCGCCGTTGCCACATCAAAATCACTTTGTCCGACGAATAATATGGGCCAAAAGACCAATCCAATCGGTTTGCGCGTCGCGGTCAACAAAGACTGGCGCTCGAAGTGGTATGCCGACAAAAAAGAATTTAGCAAGCTCCTCACGGAAGACCGCCAGATCCGCGACATGCTGAAGAAGAAGCTTGAAGGCGCTTCCGTTCCGAAGATTTTGATCGAGCGCGCGACGAACCGTTGCCGCGTGACGATCCTGACCGCCCGCCCCGGCGTGGTCATTGGCCGCAAAGGCTCTGAGATCGACAAGCTCAAGGAGGAATTGAGCAAGAAGACCGGCAAGGAAGTTTACGTGGACATCGTCGAAGTCAAGCAGCCCGAACTCGACGCGCAGTTGGTTGCCGAAGGTATCGCGTTGCAGCTCGAACGCCGTGTTTCCTTCCGCCGCGCGATGAAGAAGGCGTTGCAGACCGCGAAGGATTTCGGTGCCGAAGGCATCAAGGTTCGTGCCGCCGGCCGCCTCGGTGGCGCTGAATTGGCCCGCGTTGAAATGTATCACTGGGGTCGGGTGCCGTTGCACACGCTCCGCGCGAACATTGATTACGGTTTCGCCGAAGCCAAGACCGTTTACGGCAAGCTCGGTATCAAGTGCTGGATTTGCAAGGGCGACAACAAGCCTGCGAAGAAGGCGGAAAACAAACCCGAAGCGGCCCCGGTCGCGAATTGATTTCTAAGAAAGTTATTTGTTATGGCAATGCAACCAGCAAGAGTAAAGTTTCGCAAGATGCACCGTGGCAGTCGCACGGGCATGGCGATGACTGGTAACACCGTCGCTTTCGGCGAATACGGATTGATGGCGTTGGAACGTTGCTGGATGGACGGCAAGCAGTTGGAAGCCTGCCGCGTCGCGATCGCGCGCCACATGAAGCGCAAAGGCAAGATGTGGATCCGCGTGTTCCCGCAGAAATCTTACACGAAGAAGCCCTTGGAAACGCGAATGGGCAAGGGCAAGGCGCCCCTCGAAGGCTGGGTCGCCGTTGTGCGCCCGGCGAACATCCTGTTTGAAGTGGACGGGGTGACGGAAGCCGATGCGCGCGAATCCATGCGCCTGGCCGCCACGAAACTGCCGATTAAAACGAAATTTATATCGCGCCACAACCGCGCGAGCTGAGAGCCATGAAATTTGCTGAAATCAAAGACCTGACGCTGGTGGAGTTGTCGGCCAAGAGCCGTGACCTCCGGCATGAGATGTTCAATCTGCGCCTGCAGCAGGCGAGCGCGCAGCTGGAAAAACCCGCGCGTTTGCGCACGCTCCGCAAGGACATTGCGCGTGTCGAAACCCAAATCTCTGCCCTGTCCAAAAAGGCGGCTAAATAATTTGTATGGCTGAAGCAACGAACAATGTGGCGGCGACCGGCAAGCGCAAACAGCGCGTCGGCGAAGTTGTCTCTGACAAGATGACGAAGACGATCGTGGTGCGCGTGGAACGCCGTTTTCCGCACCCGCAATACAAGAAGATCGTCACTTCCTACAAGAAATTTTACGCGCACGACGAAAAAGCCGAGGCGAAGATTGGCGATACGGTCTGTATCGAAGAATCCCGCCCGCTTTCGAAGTTGAAGCGCTGGACGCTCGTCAAGGTGGTCGAGCGCGCCGTTGAAACCGCAGTTGTAGCCTGATTTAATTTTATGTTGCAAGTTCGATCCAGTTTGGATGTGGCGGACAATACCGGTGCCAAGATCGCTTGGAACATCGGTGTGTTGGGCCGCAATCAGACGTATGCCGGCATCGGCGACGTCATCAAGGTTCACATCAAGGAAGCCGCCCCGGATGGTTCCGTGAAAAAAGGCGAAGTGCATGACGCCGTGATCGTCCGCACCCGCCAGATCACCCGCCGCTCGGATGGTTCCTACCTGCGCTTTGACAGCAATGCCTGCGTCATCATTGACAAGGAATTGAATCCGAAGGGCACGCGTATTTTTGGACCTGTCGCCCGCGAATTGCGCGAGAAGAAGTTCATGAAGATCATTTCGCTCGCGCCCGAAGTTATTTGAGTTATGGCAAAATTTCATGTCAAAAAGGGTGACCAGGTCACCGTTATCTCCGGGAAAGAAAAAGGCAAGAGCGGCAAGATCATTGCCGTCCTGACCAAGAAGTCCCGTGTCGTGGTCGAAGGCCTGCAAATGGTCAAGAAGCACGTCAAGAAGAACCAGCAGAATCCGAACGGCGCGATCATTGACCGCGAAGGTTCTATTCACATTTCGAATGTGAAAAAGACGGAGGCTGCTGCCGCATAATTTAAATCACGGCCATCACCGTGATACGAGAAAATGAAAGCCAGACTTTACAAAAAATATACCGACGAAGTGGTGCCGGCCCTCAAGACCAAGCACAACTTCAAGAATGTCCACCAGATTCCGAAGTTCGTTAAGATCGTCGTGAACATGGGCGTAAGCGCTTCCAACGAAAAGGGCGCGATCGAAGATGCCGCCAAGGATTTGAGCCAGTTGACCGGCCGCAAGCCCGTCATCAGCAAGTCGAAGAAGGACGTTGCCAACTTCAAGCTCCGCAAAAACCAGCCGATCGGCTGCCGCGTGACGCTCCGGGGCGATGCGATGTTCGAATTTTTTGATCGCCTGGTCGCCGCCGCGCTGCCCCGCATCCGTGACTTCCGTGGTTTGTCGCCGCGCAAGTTTGACGGTCGTGGCAACTACACGTTCGGCGTGCCGGATCAAACAATCTTCCCGGAAATTGAACTGGAAAAGATCAAGCGCCAGCAGGGCATGGACATCACCATTGTCACCACGGCGGCAACCGACGGCGAAGCGTTGGACTTGCTGAAACTGATGGGTTTTCCGTTCGCAGATAAATAATTTTGTTATGGCCAAGAAAGCATGGATTGAGCGGAATAACCGCAAAAAAGAAACGGTCAAGAAATACGCTGCGCTGCGTGCCGAATTGAAGGCCAAGCGTGACTACGCCGGTCTGGCGCAGTTGCCGCGCGACGCCAGCCCGACGCGCGTGATCAACCGCTGCGCGATGAGCGGCCGCCGCCGTGGTTACTGGCGCAAGTTTGGTGTGTCCCGCTTGACGTTCCGTGAAGCGGCATTGAACGGCCTGATTCCCGGGGTGACAAAGGCCAGTTGGTAAGAATTTGAACGTGCTGGCTGTCGGTTCCACACTGGTGTTGGAGCCGAAACGCAGGACGAAAGTTAAGAAAAAAATGAGCGATCCGATTTCAGACATGTTGACGCGCATCCGCAACGCGGGTGGGGCCCAGTTGCCGGTGATCAAACTGCCGCACTCCCGCATCAAGGAAAGTGCCGCGAAAATCTTGCAGACCGAAGGCTACGTCACCGACGTGAGCGTTTCGGGGGACAAGAAAAAAGAAATCACCATCAAGCTGAAGTTCAACGGCAAGAAGAGCGTGATCGAAGGTTTGAAGCGCGTGAGCAAGCCCGGTTTGCGCCGCTATGTTAGTTCCACAGAAATTCCCCGCGTGCTTGGCGGTCTCGGGATCGCGGTATTGTCCACGTCGGAAGGTCTTATGACCGATGCGCAGGCGCGCAAGAAAAACCTGGGTGGCGAACTCCTGTTCTACATCTGGTAACCCCATTTAAGTTATGTCTCGTATTGGAAAACAACCGATTGCCATTCCCGCCAAAGTTAAGGTGGAAGTGAAGGGGCAGAAAGTCCACGTCGAAGGGCCGAAAGGCAAGCTCGACTGGGAATTGCCGGCCCGCACCAGCCTCAAGGTGGAAGGCGACAAGATCGTCGTCAGCCGCGCCGGTGAAGATGCGCAGTCCAAAGCGTTGCACGGTTTGAGCCGCGCGCTCGTTAACAACATGGTCAAGGGAGTCTCTGACGGTTACGTCAAAAAGCTGGAGATCCAAGGCGTCGGCTTCAAGGCTGCCGTCACCGGCAAGGTTGTGAACCTGGCCCTCGGTTTTTCGCACCCGATCAATTACACCATTCCCGACCAGATCAAAGTGACGGTCGAAGAAAATACGAAGCTCACGATCGAAGGCCCGGACAAGATGCTGGTGGGCAAGGTTGCCTCCGAACTCCGCGCTTACTATCCGCCGGAACCTTACAAAGGCAAGGGTGTCCGTTACGCCGGCGAACACGTCGTGCGCAAGGAAGGCAAGACAGTCCAATAACAATTTTAGTTTACGGCCAAGACCGTGAACCCATCGAAATGAGAACGGAAAAGAAACAAAAATTGAAGCAGCTTCGCCGCTGGCGCATTCGCAAGACGGTCATCGGCACCAACGTGCGTCCGCGCATGAGCGTCTGCTTCACCAACGAAAACATCCACGTCCAGTTCATTGACGACGAGGCGGGCAAGACCATTGCCGCCACCTCGACTTTGAGTAAGAGCACGCCCGATCGCGAAAAGCTCGCGGCCAACGTGACTAGCGCCAAGACCATTGGCACGCTCGCGGCAAAAGCCGCGATGGACAAGGGCATCAAGGCCGTGGTGTTCGACCGTGGCGGCAACCGCTATAACGGCAAGGTCAAAGCATTGGCCGACGCCGCGCGTGAAGCCGGCTTACAATTTTAACCTGAACCGGAGAATTTATCGTGGCTGAAATCGAAAACATTGCAGGTGGTCAAGAACAACCGGTCGCCCCGGTGCCGGCAGCGGCACCCGCGCCCCAGCGTGAACATCGCGGCGGGCAGCGTGGTGGTGGCGGCCGTGGCGGCAACCGTCCGCGCCGTCAGGACTCCAATTTTGACAAGGGTGGCGATGACCTCGCTGAAAAAGTTGTCTTCATCAACCGTTCCTCAAAAGTCGTCAAGGGCGGTCGCCGCTTTAAGTTCAGCGCGCTCGTCGTCGTGGGTGACAAGAAGGGTCGCGTTGGCGTGGCCCTAGGCAAAGCGGCGGAAGTCGCCGACGCCATCCGTCGCGGTGGCGAACTCGCCCGCACCAAGATGCAGGCCGTTTCGTTGAAGGACGCGACGATCCCGCACGAAGTTTATTCTACTTTTGGTGGTGCCAAGATTCTCCTGCGTCCGGCTTCACCCGGAACGGGCGTTATCGCTGGCAAAACGGTTCGTGCCGTTTTGGAATCCGCCGGTATTAAGGACATCTTGACGAAGTCGCTTGGTTCCAAGAACGCGGCGAACGTCGTGAAAGCCACGCTCAACGCCCTGCTGAGCCTCCGCACCCGCGAGCAGATTTACACCTCCCGCGGCCTGCAAATCAAAAAAGTTGCAACTCCGAAAGCCCCCGAAGCGGTGGCTGCCTAATTAAATTTTTATGCGCCTGCACAATCTCAAACCCCGTCCCGGCTCCAAGCACCGTCGCAAACGCCTCGGTCAGGGCGAATCCAGCGGTCGTGGCAAAACGGCCGGTCGCGGTGGCAAGGGCCAGACCGCACGTTCCGGCAGCAGCATTCGTATCGGTTTCGAAGGCGGCCAGATGCCGCTCATCCGCCGCATCCCGAAGCGCGGTTTCAACAACGCTCAGTTCACCACGGCCTACAGCCCGGTCAACGTCAGCGATTTGAACCAGTTTGAAAACGGTGCGCGCGTTGATGAAACGGCTTTGCGCACGGTTGGCCTCGCCAACGGTCCCAAGCTCGGCATCAAGATTCTCGGCAACGGCGAACTCACCAAGAAATTGGTTGTGGTGGTCAGCGCGATTAGCGCCTCGGCCAAAACGAAGATCGAAGCCAAGGGCGGCTCGGTCGAAATCGTGAGCAAAAAATCTGCGGCTCCGGCCAAGGCATAATTGGGTTCACGAATGTTTCGCTCCATCGCCAGCACCCTTAGCAACTGTTTCAAGATCCCGGAATTGAAATCCCGGATCTGGTTCACGCTTGGTATTCTGGCGGTCTGCCGTTTGCTGGCAGTCATCCGCATTCCCGGCCTCGACGGCCAGGCACTCTCCGAATACTTCTCGCGCCAGCAGGGCACGGGTGGTTTGCTCGGCATGTATAATACCTTCGCCGGCGGCGCGTTTGAACATTGCGCGATTGGTTCGCTGGGCATCATGCCCTATATCAGCGCGACGATCATCATCCAGTTGCTTACGGCCGTTGTGCCGCGTTTGAGCAAATTGGTGCGCGAAGAAGGTGGTCGCACGAAGATTGTTCAATACGGTCGCTATCTCACCGTCCTGTTGTGCGTTGGTCAGGGTTATTACTTCGCGAATAGCTGGCTGAATCCGCAAAAGGGTTTTCAGGGTTTTACCGGCACGCTTGTCCTCATTGACAACCATTTCCTCTATTTCCTCGTGGCGGTCACCGTCATGACGGCGGGAACGATGTTGTTGATGTGGCTTGGTGAACAGATCACAGAACGCGGCATTGGTAACGGTGTTTCGCTCGTCATCACCATCGGTATTTTGGCCCGCCTGCCCAACGCGGTGCAAGGCGCGGTGGACATGTTCTCGACGCACGGTGGGACCACGGAACCGGCTCATAATTTCTGGACCACAGCTCCGATTCTCATTGCGGTATTGTTGATTGTCATCGGTGGCGTCATCGCCATCACTCAGGCGCAGCGCAAGATTCCGGTGCAATACGCCCAGCGCGCGGTTGGTCGCAAAATGTATGCGGGCGGCACCTCGTTCATGCCGTTGCGTGTAAATTACGCCGGTGTCATGCCGATCATTTTTGCACAGTCCATCCTGATGTTCCCTCAGCCGGTGTTTTCCTGGCTGGCCAGCGCGATTCCGATTCCATTCCTGCAAGACTTTTTCCGTGGGTTGGCGATCCAGTTGGGTTATGGCTCGATCCTGTATCTCGCCATCTATGCGGCGATGATCTTGTTCTTCTCATATTTCTGGGTAGCGACGCAGTTCAATGAAATCCAGATCGCCGACGATTTGAAGAAGAACGGCGGATACATTCCTGGCGTGCGTCCGGGGCAGGGGACAAGCGATTATCTCCATCACGCGATGAGCCGCATCACGCTGGCCGGTGCAATTTTCCTGACGGCCATTGCCACGCTGCCTATTGTGTTGTCTCGCAAGATGGGCATTGACCAGAACGTCGCTCAATTTTTCGGCGGCACGAGCATCCTGATCGCGGTCGGCGTGCTGCTCGACACGATGCGCCAGATCGAGTCGCACCTGATGATGCGCCATTACGACGGCTTCCTGAAAAAGGGCAAGATTCGCGGCCGCTTCTAAATTTTGTGGCTGGAATAAAGCTCAAGAGCGCGGATGATTTAATTTTAATGCGGCCGGCCTGTGTGGTGGCTGCAACGGTTTTGGATGAGATTGCCGGGTTTGTCCGGCCTGGCGTGACAACACGACAGATTGATAATTTTGCGGCCGAACGGATCAAGGCTCACGGAGCCAAGAGCGCGTTTTTAGGCTATCGCGGTTTTCCAGGTTACACGTGCCTGTCGGTGAACGAAGAAGTCGTTCACGGCATCGCCTCAGATCGCGAGTTGAAATTTGGCGACATTGTCAGCGTGGATGTCGGTGTGACCTACAAAGGTTTTATCGGCGATACGGCGCGGACGGTAGCAGTCGGCGGTTGCAGTGCGGCGGCGCAGCGGTTGCTGGATGTGACGGATCAGTCGCTCCATTTGGGCATCGCGCAGGCGCGGCCGGGCAACCGGGTGCTGGATATTTCGCAGGCAGTGCAGAATTACGTTGAGGCGAACGGTTACAGCGTGGTTCGCGAGTTTGTCGGACACGGCGTGGGCCGTTCGATGCACGAAGAACCGCAGGTGCCAAATTTTGACGAAGGCAAGAAGAGTTCGCCCAAGCTGCGGCCGGGGATGACGATTGCCATCGAGCCGATGGTGAATGCCGGTGGGATGGACGTAAAAATTTTGAAAGACGGCTGGACAGTGGTGACGCGGGATGGTTCACTATCTGCTCATTTTGAGCATACCGTCCTGATCACGGATGGTGAGCCGGAGATTTTGACATGGGCGAAGAAGCCTTCCGCGTTGAAGGTCGCGTGATCGAGGCGTTGCCGAACGGCACGTTTCTCACCGAACTGGCCAATGGCCATCGCTTGACCGCCTTTGTGGCCGGTTGCGACAAGAAAGTTTTTGCCGGGACGACATTGAAGTCCGGCGACAAAGTAAATTTGCAATTAACGCCTTACGACTTGAGCGTGGGGCGAATTTTAGTCGGCACGAAAGATTTAAGAAAATGAAAGTCAGAGCGTCAGTCAAAAAAATGTGTGAGCACTGCAAAATCGTGAAGCGTCGCGGCGTGATCCGCGTCATTTGCACGAACAAACGCCACAAGCAACGTCAAGGTTAATTAAAAATTTATGGCACGCATCATTGGTGTGGAAGTTCCGCCCGGCAAGCGCATTGATATCGCGCTCCGCTACATTTACGGCATCGGCCCGGTCAACGCGAAAGAGATTCTCGAACGCGCCAACATTGACCCGTCCATCCGCGCAAAAGATCTGACCGAGGCCCAGCTCTCGCAGATCGTTCACGCGATCCAGGAAGGCAAGTATGTCATCGAAGGTGACCTGCGCCGCGAACTGGGCATGAACCTCAAGCGTCTCCAGGGCATCCGTTGCTACCGTGGCGTCCGCCACCAGCGCAGCCTGCCCGTGCGCGGCCAGCGCACGCAGACCAACGCCCGCACCCGCAAGGGTCCGCGCAAGACGGTCGGTGTGCAGCGCAATCCAAGTGCCAAGGCCGGTATCCATTAATAACTGATTTTCATTATGTCCGAAGAAAAGAAAAAACCTGCCGCGCCGAAGAAAGAAAAAGAAGTGAAGGCTGATGCCGCCGCTGCTCCCGCAGCCGAAGCCAAGCTTTCCAAGAAGGCCGCCCCGGCCGCCGAAGCCGCCCCGGCTGCGGAACCCGCCGTGATTGTCGCGCCGACAGCGGCCGAATTGCTCGGTGAAGATCCGAATGCCAAGAAAGTCGTCAAGGCCAAGCACGCGAAGAACATCGTGGCCGGCATTGCGAACATTCTCGCCACTTTCAACAACACCCAGGTCACCATCACCGACGCTCAGGGCAACCTGATCGGTTGGTCGAGCGCCGGCCGCGTGGGCTTCAAAGGCTCCCGCAAGAGCACGGCCTACGCCGCGCAGATGGTTGCCCAGGACGCCGCCCGTCAGGCGATGTCTCACGGCATGAAGGAAGTTGAAATCCGTGTCAAGGGTCCTGGTTCAGGTCGTGAATCCGCGATCCGCGCGCTTCAGGCCATCGGTCTGGAAATCAGCTCCATCAAGGACGTGACCCCGGTGCCGCACAACGGCTGCCGCCCGCGCAAGAAACGCCGCGTGTAATTTTCACAATCGCAATCAACTAAACTTTTATGGCTCGTTATACAGGTCCCCGCGTCCGCATCAGCCGCCGTTTCGGTATTCCGATTTTCGGCCCGACGAAATATCTTGAACGCCGCAACTACGGTCCCGGCGTCCATGGTCCCAAGTCCCGCCGCAAGACGACGGAATACGGTCAGGGTTTGATCGAGAAGCAGAAGCTCCGTTATTACTACGGGCTGATGGAGAAGCAATTTCGCGGCGTCTATGAAAAGGCGAAGAACCGCCGTGGCGTCACCGGTGAAACGATGTTGCAGATCCTCGAGACCCGTCTCGACAACGTGGTGTTCCACCTCGGTTTTGCCAACACCCGTGCCGCTGCCCGCCAGATGGTCAATCATGGCCACATCACGGTGAACGGTCGCAAGGCCGCCATCGCGTCCTTTGCCCTCAAGGTCAATGACGTCATCGCCATCAAGAATCATAACGTCTCGAAGCAGCTCGCCACGAAGAATCTCGAAGTTGCCGCCAGCCGCGCGGTGCCGGATTGGTTGTCCTTGAACAAGGAAGACCTCAAAGGCACGGTCATGCGCATCCCCACGCGCGACGAGATCCAGCCGATCGCCAACGAGCAGGCCGTCGTCGAATTTTATTCCCGCTAAACCGTAAACAGAAAAAACAATTACACGGGCTTTTCCGGCCGGGAATAAATTTAGCCGGGAAAGCCAGATTAAAATTGTTGAAAGGATACCATGCCAGTTCGTTTAGGACGTTTTGAAATGCCCAAGCGGTTGCAGAAGGATGAAGCTTCTGCCACCGAAACCTACGCCAAGTTTGTCGCCGATCCGTTTGAAACCGGTTACGGCCACACCATCGGTAACTCGCTTCGCCGCGTGTTGCTTTCCTCGCTCGAAGGCGCAGCCATCACCTCCGTCAAGATTGACGGCGCGATGCACGAATTCGCCACGGTTGACGGCGTTGCCGAAGACGTGACGGACATCGTTTTGAACCTGAAGAAGGTTAAATTTAAAGCCCACACCCGCGATGAGCAGGTGCTGTTGCTCTCGGTGAACAAGGAAGGCGCCGTCACGGCGGCCGACATCCAAACCAACCAGAACATCGAGCTGGTGAATCCCGCGCAGCACATTTGCACGCTGGACAAGAAGAAAAAATTTGAGATGGAGCTGACCGTGAAAATCGGTCGTGGCTTCTGCCAGAGCGACGAAAACAAGAAGCCCGGCCAGGCGATTGGCATCGTGGCGATTGATTCCTTGTTCTCCCCGGTCACCCGCGTGCGTTACGCTGTGGAAGCGGCTCGCGTCGGCAACCGCACCGACTACGACCGTTTGGTTCTCGAAATCTGGACCGACGGCCGCATCACGCCCGATGACGCGTTGACCCAGGCGTCCGCGATCCTCGCGCACCACCTCGACGTGTTCGTCGGCTACGACAAGAACGCCGTTGAATTTGAAGAAGCCGCCGACAAGCAGGACGACGAGAAGTCCAAGCTCAAGAAATTGTTGAACATGAGCGTCAACGAAATCGAATTGAGCGTCCGCGCGGCCAACTGCCTGAACAATGCGAACATCACCACCGTCGGCCAGCTCGCGCTGAAGACCGAGCAGGAAATGCTCAAGTATCGTAACTTCGGCAAGAAATCGCTCAACGAAATCAAAGACAAACTGACGTCGCTCAACCTCTCGCTCGGCATGAATTTCGAGCCGGGCCTGGTGGACGCGCCGAAGGAAGAAGTCAAACCCAGCTAAGTAATTGCCATGAGACATTTGAAGCGCACGGCCAAATTGGGCCGCACCTCGGAACATCGCAACGCGATGCTCGCCAACCTTGTTTGCAGCTTGATCGAACACAAGCGCGTGACGACGACCCTGGCCAAGGCCAAGGCCGCCCGTTCCGTCGCCGAAAAGATGGTCACGCTCGGCAAGAAGGGCACCATCGCCCATCGCCGCCTCGCTGTGGCCCGCCTGCATCAGGAAAGCGCCGCGAAGATCCTGTTCAAGGAAATTGCGCCCGCGTTCAAGGATCGCAGCAGCGGTTACACCCGCATCATCAAGCTGGGCCAGCGCCAGGGCGACGCCGCCCAGAGCGCCATCTTGGAATGGGTGGACACCGTAGCTCCGGCTGAAGTGCCCGCGGCTCCCGCTGCGGAAGCGAAGCCCGAAGACAAAAAGTAATTTCGACTGAAACATAAAGCCCGCTCGTATGAGCGGGCTTTTTTGTTTTATAAAATTATGTGGCCTATCTCCATATTAGCGCTGCGTTGACCGTTCTTGGGACGCCGTGCCATGAGTTCCAGCTTGGTTTGTTCGTCAGCAGCGAGAACCAGCGATTTCATCAGACGTCCTATCGGCATGACGCCTTTTCTCACACCTCGCGACTTACGGCGCGAATTATTCTTTCACCGCACTGGGGCAAAAGAAAAACGGCGCGGATGCCTCCGCGCCGTTCGTTTTGTCCCCACAAAGTTTTAACCGGCAATCACGCCGATCTCCACCGGTTCCACGTTCACGCCCTGTTTCACCAGCCACTTGATGGCCTTGGCGACTTCGCCATGTGTGCCGTCGAGTTCCAGGCAGACGATGCCGATCTCGTCGGTGATGGTGGCCTGGCGGACGTTGGTCACGATCTTGAACTTGTGGCCGACCTCGTAGATGAACGGCTTCTTGATGAGCTTGGGCGGATACATCAGCCACAGGCGCTGTTGCACTGGCGTCGAAGGTTTGGTGGCGGAAACTTTTTTCTTTGAAGGCATAAAATTTATTGTGTTGTTGTTACCCCTCATCCCGGCCCTCTCCCCTGGGGAGAGGGAGAAACGCTCCCAGTTTCATGGCAAATCCACGGCTGGCTTCTGCTGAATGAGTTTTGGAATAACCGGACGCAGACAGTGGCTGTTCCTTCTCCCCGGGGGAGAAGGTCAGGATGAGGGGGAAGCGCGCGGTCATTTTCAAATCGGCCTAGCCTCCCGCGATGGCGGGGATGATGCTGATTTCGTCGCCGTCTTTGAGCGGCGTCTCGCGGTTCTGGAGGAAACGGATGTCCTCCTCGTTCACATAGACGTTCACGAAACGGCGGACTTCGCCTTTATCGTCCACCAGACGTTCGGCGATGCCGGGGAACCGCGCTTGCAGTTCATCAATGGCGGCACCGATGTTGGCGGCGTTTACTTCGACCAGCTCCTCGTTGTTGGTCAACTTGCGGAGCGGCGTGGGGATGCGGACTTTCTTTGACATAAATTTAATTTCAAATATGTGACTGAGTTGACTCCATTTTTTGAAATCCAGTCAACGACTCATATTCTTTGTGCTTCTCAATACATTGGCAAAACTCTTTGCCGTTGCCACTAATAAAATCTGAACAGTGTTCAGCCAAATCTTGGCGCAATGCTTCAAAACCAGTGATCGAATCTTCTGAGAAGGGCGGGTAAGCTCCAGACTTCCCCAACAAGGCTCGCATATAATCAACATGGCCGAGTGATTGTTTGCCAATGTGATAAGTGACGAGTCCCAATGAGTAACGAAAATGAAACTCTAATTTTCGATCGCCTTTAACAAATTCACCTTCAGCAAAAGCTCCACAACTGCTTGTTCCAGACGTTGCCAAATGGAACTTAAAACCGTTAGGAACGAGAACTTGAGCAAGTATTTGTGCTCCTTGCTCAAGGATTTTCTCTCGGTCTTTGGCGGTTAGAGCGGACATTGGGCTTACGCGCTCACTTTTTCTTCATGCGCCAGCAGCGCTTCGAATTCGCGCAGGCTCGGCTTGATTTCGCGCGGTTTGCCGCAGTAACCGTTGACGGCGTCCAGGGTCTTGAGGCCGTTGCCGGTGACGCAGATGACGGCGGAAGAATCCTTCGGAATCTTGCCGGACGCAATGAGTTTCTTGGCCACGCCCACGGTCACGCCGCCGGCGGTCTCGGCAAAAATGCCTTCTGTCTCGGCGAGCAGCTTGATCGCGTCGCGGATTTCGTCGTCGGTCACGTCGTCGGCCGCGGCGTTGGTTTCGCGCATCACTTTGAGCGCGTAGAAGCCGTCGGCCGGCGTGCCGATGGCGAGCGATTTCGCAATCGTGTCGGGCTTTACGGGCTTGAAGAAATCCAAGCCGGCGCGTTGCGCGGTGGAAATCGGCGAGCAGCCGGTGGCTTGCGCACCGTAAATCTTCGGCGACGATTCGGCGATGAGGCCGACCTTCGCGAGTTCTTGATAGCCTTTGTGGATCTTGGTGAGCAGCGAGCCGGACGCCATCGGGACGATGGTGTGGTCGGGCGCGCGCCAGCCGAGTTGCTCGGCGATCTCATACGCCATGCTCTTGGAGCCTTCGGCGTAGTAGGGGCGCATATTGACGTTCACAAACGCCCAGCCGAACTTGCCGGCGATCTCGGCGCAGAGACGGTTCACTTCGTCGTAATGGCCTTTGATGCCGATGACGTTGGAGCCGTAGATGAGCGAGTTGAGAATCTTGCCCTGTTCCAGATCGGACGGAATGAAGACGTAGGATTTCAGTCCCGCGCTGGCGGCATTGGCGGCGACGGAGTTAGCGAGGTTGCCGGTGGAGGCGCACGCGACGGTGGTGAAGCCGAGTTCCTTCGCGCGGCTCAAGGCGACGCTGACGACGCGGTCCTTGAACGAGAGCGTGGGGTAATTGACCGCGTCGTTCTTGACGTAAAGTTCGCGGATGCCGAGCGCCTTGGCGAGACGGTCAGCCTTGACGAGCGGCGTGAAGCCGACGAGCGGACCCACGGTCGGCTCGCCCGCGATGGGCAGCAACTCGCGGTAACGCCACATGGTCTTCGGGCGCGACGCGATGATGTCGCGCGTGAGCACCTTCTTGATGCGGTCGTAATCATAGGCCACTTCGAGCGGGCCGAAGTCGAATTCACAGACGTGTGTGGCTTCGAGCGGATATTCGCGGCCACATTCACGGCACTTGAGCGCCTTCATGAACCCTTGATGTTTTTCACTCATAAAATATTTATCTGGTATGGCGGCGTTGCTGCGCCGCCCAAACTTTTCCACCAAGGCCGAGCAGCAGCTCGGCCCTACCGGGTTTGATCCGGGCAACAAAAAAGCCCCGACTCACAAGGAGAAGGGGCGACAAAACGGTTGTGCTCTTCTCATTTTTTCCCCGGCTAATGATGCCAGAGCTGGAATTGGCACCTGTCATTGAAACTAAATTCAATCGGTTGCCGTGGTGTCAGCGGGCCAGTCCCTCAACCACTCTTTATGAGTCCGTCAAATCAACGGATGCGGATAGATTGATGTTGAAGCGGGGAACTGTCAAACGGAATTTTGCGGCTGGAGCGGGTTGCAAGCTGGGCTGCGGGGGGGTGATTGCGACTCACCGGCATGCAGTGCGTGGTGGATCGGGTCATTACGGATGGAACTATGGCAGGCTGCAAAAAACTCGGCCATTACACGTTCCTGTCGCGGGTCTGGAATCGGACTTTTCCGGTGGGGACGGCGGCGCAAACGGCACGATGTTACTTGCCCAGAAATTTTACCACCGCCTCCGTGCGGGTGTTCACCTGGAGTTTTTCGTAGATGTTGTGGCAGTGCTTCCGCACGGTTTCGATGTTCACGCCGAGCATGTCGGCAATTTCCTTGTAGGGCAGGCCCTTGGACAACAGTTCCAGCACTTCCTGCTGACGGGCGGAAAGCGCCTGTTCGGCGCCCGGACGAACCGGCTGATAATGAAAATGCTGGACGATTTTCCGGGCGATAAGGCTGTTGAGCGGAGAGCCGCCCCGCCGGGCGTCGCGCACCGCTTCGAGCACCTGGGCCGCCGAGCCGGTGCGGCCCTTCAACAAATAGCCGACCGCACCAGCAAGCAGTGACTTGAATATCACGTCCGCATCCTCATACACCGTCAACATGATGAACTGGGTGGCGGGGATTTCCCCCTTGAGCCGCCGCACGCAGTCAATGCCGCTCATCTTGGGCAGGTTGATGTCCATCAGCACCACGTCCGGTTTGTAATGGGGGATTTCTTCGAGGGCCGCCTCGGCGGAATAATGACTGCTGACGCAGGTGATTCCCGGGGCCTGACCCAATTGATGCACCAGTTGCTCACGCACCACGTGGTCATCCTCGACCACACTCACCCGAATCGGACGCGCGGGCGTCTTGTCGGAACTGTCGTTGGTGGTGCCGAGCATGAGCTGAAGTTAGCCGGAAAATTTCATTTGCCAATGCCGGCTTTTTGCAGCCGGTTGGCCGGCAATCTAAATCGCACGATGGTGCCGGCGCCCGGCCGGGCGACCAGTTCCAATGTGCCGCCAATGTCTTCCATCCGTTTCCGCATGTTCGACAGCCCGTTGCGGGCTTTGGGTGCGAGTGCCGGTTCAAAGCCGCGGCCATTGTCCGAGATGGCAATGCTCAGCCCGCCCGCGTCCAGTTGCAGCGTGAGCCGGACCTCGGTTGCCACCGCATGCGTCACGGCATTTTGCAGCGCTTCGCGGGCGGCCAGCACCAGATTGTGGCGGACCTCGGCACTCAGGGCAACTTGAGGCAGCACCAGCGGCACGTCCAACAGGCAACGGATTTCGGCCAGCGACAGAAATTCCTGGGCGAACCGGCTGAGATAATTGGCCAGGCTTTCCAGCGAATCATGCTTCGGATTGATCGCCCAGACAATTTCATCCAGCGATTGAATGGTGCGGCTCGCCGCAGCCGGAATCAGTCGGATCCAGCGTTTGACCTCCGAGGGTTCGTGGCTGGCGCCTTCGACCCGCTGGCTCAGGAAAACTATCTGAGTCAGGTTTGCGCCGAGATCATCGTGGATGTCTTTGGCGATGCGGCTGCGCTCGTGCTCCACCGCGTGTTCGCGTTCCAGCCGCTCAAATCGCAACCGCGCCCTCCAGCGTTCCCGCCGGCGAACACCCCAGGCCACCACGCCAGCGAGCAGGAAGGCCGTCATCACCTTGAACCACCATGTCTGCCAGACGTATGGCTGGACGACCAACTGGAGCATCTGGCCGTTCATGTTCCAGATGCCGTCGTTGTTGCACGCGGCCACTTGAAACGTGTAATGCCCCGGTGGCAGATAATTATAGGAAACTGTCCGCTGGTTGTCCGGCGGCGACCAGCCAGTATCCAGGCCAGCGAGCTTGTGCCGGAACAAAACTTTTTCCGGCGAAACAAAGCTGGGCGCGGTAAACCGAAAATCCAGACGCCGGCTGCCCGGCCCTGCTTTCAACACGGTGGTGGCGTGCTTGATGGGAACTTGTCTCCCATCAATGGTGGCGCTTTCCAGCCATGCCGGCGGCGGCAGTTCATTTTGTCGGATGTGAGATGGATTCAGGCTGACCAATCCGCCCACAGTAGGAAACCATAGGCGTCCATCCGGTGTCCTGGTGCCGGCCGGCTGAAATCCGCCCGGGCATTCTACATTGGCCAGACCGTCATTGCGGTTGTAACCGACGCATTGGACGGTCGTGCTCCGGCCATCGGCGTAGTTATTTAAATCATCCTGCCGGACACGAAAAATGCCACCGAAGGAACTGATCCAGAGGATTCCCCGGCCATCGGGGATGATTTGCGAAATCGAATCGTTCCACAGCCCCTGATCCGACGTGATCGCCACACACTTGCCATCGCGCCACCGGCATAAGCCGTGGATGGTGCCCAGCCAGACCGTCCCGTCGGGATCGGTTACGATGCAGCGGACATAGTCCGAAGGCAAACCGTCGTGCATGGTCAGTTGCGTCCATTGCCCGTCTTTCCAGCGGAAAGCCCCGCCGTAATGAGTGCCAAACCACATGGCCCCGTCGGCTGTCTGGGCGATGGACCGGACGTTCGGATACGCCAAACCCTCAATGACGCGCCACCGGGCAGGATCACCTTTGGGCATGAATCCGACTCCTGCACCACCCATGAAACCAACCCAGAGGTTGTCCTCGGCATCCTCAAACAAGGCATAAATGGCTTCAACTCCCGCGCCCAAGTTCAGTTCGGAAACCAGCGTGCCGTTATGCAAACGGTAAAGGTGCCCGCCGTCGGTGCCGATCCACAAGTCACTAGCGTGGTCAATAAACAAAGATTCGATGCCCAACGGAGTGTTAGTTGCGGGCCAGGGTAGGGGCTGTTCCGTGCCGGCGCTGATGTGGGACAATATCTGGTCGTTCAACACCGCCCACACGTTTCCCGCCGGGTCGGAACAGACGGATCGCGCATATTTGTCGAAGCTGATGCCCTCCAATTCATGGCGGGTGAATATGCCCGGGCGAATGCACGTTAATCCGCCGCCAAAGCCGCCGCGCCAGATATTGCCCTCGTGGTCTTCATAAAGGATGCGGTTCACGCCACGGAATTCAGATTTTGGAATATCCGTCCAGTCACGGTGGCTGGAAGCCAGACAGAAGATGCCGCCGTCACCGGAACCCAGCCACATACGACCATCGGCGGCTTCCAACAGGCCCGCCACGCCGGCGGATTGTTTCGGCACTTCGATCTGCTCGAGAATTTTTCCCGCGCGCACTTTCCATAGTCGTCGATCGAAATAGACCCAGACCGCTCCATCGCGCGCCCGGGCCATGCTCGCCACCGGCTTGTCCTTCAGCGGGCCCAAATCCGGCGAAATCAGCTGGCCGTCGCGCCACAACCGGAGTCCGCTGCCGGTGCCGACCCACAATTGATCGTCGGCATCCACCACCAGGCCGAGACTGGCGCGATTGGGTGAACGGCTTGGTTTGAAAACCAACTCGACTCCGTTGGTGGTCAACCGTCCCAGCGCGCCGGTTCCATCCTGCAGCCAGATGACGCCATTGGTCTGTTGCGCCATGGCGATGACCTGTGCGTTGTCGGCATTGTCCGGCCGGATGACGTGCGCCTCGCCCTCTTTCCACGCCACCAACCGCCCGGTTCTCAACGCGATCCAAAGCGTCCTCTCACGATCTTCAAACAGATATACGATTTGATCCATCTCCAGATCCGGGACGTTGCTCGAGGAATATTGCACAAACCGGATGCCGTCGAATCGCACCAGACCCACATAGGTGCCAATCCAGAGATACCCGTCCTGCGTCTGGAGGATGGAATTGATGGTGCTATGCGGCAGGCCATCCTCGTTCCCCCAGGTTCGGACCAGAAACTCCGAATTGGTGGAGTCGGCCGCGGCCGCCGTGGTGATCCAAAGCAGGCAAACGATGCGGAATAGCAAGCGGGCTCGGATCATTTTAAAATCACGATACCGAATTGAGGCGCGGGTGAAAAGGGTTTCATGGTCGGCTGATTAACTTGGCTTGAAGCTGACATATCCGTGTCTGGCCGGTCGAGCCGCCCCGGCGCAGGTGAGGTTGTCGCCAAAAGCAACCACGCTGGCTTCTGGAACAGATGTCAGGTGTCCTTGCGCTGCACCTGCAACCGCATGAATTTTTTTTGCGCGGTGTTGATGGTGTCGTAGCATTCCCAGATGACGGTTGCCGAGTTGCTGGATTTAAAAATGATTTGACGGATGGCGGCGCAGGCGGTGGTGCACCACGTCAGCAGATCATCGGAAACTTCCACTTGATAGATGATGTCCGTCGGCGGCGGGTCGGGTCGCGTATAGCAAAGCTGGAAAAAACCATTGGTGCTGAGGATCGGCGCGGTCAAAGAGGCGGTCACGGCTTGGGTGGGATTCAGGCCCAACGCATACTTCATCAGGTTGGAAACTCCATCGCCCGTAGGACAGGCGGCATCACCGGCAACGGCCGGGTTGGTGGCATTGATTCCAAAATATTGCCAGCGCCAGTTATTTATCGGCGTGTCTTGAATGGTGATGCTGGCCGAGGTCTGGCTGCCAACAGCGTAAGCGGCGTTGGCGGTCAGGCTAAACGTCGCCACCTTGTCACCGGTTGGGGCTGAAACGGCGAGCGGCTTGACGGCGATGTTGGTCGCCATCATCCCGGCGGGCAGCGTGACGGAAAATCCCAGTGGCTGATAATCCGCGCCATTCAAAGCGGTGCCGCTGATATTCCAGTTGATCGTCAAAGGCTCAGTTGTGTTGCCGTTCCGGCTCACGGTGAAACTTCCCGGCGCAAGCCCCTGGCGGGAGCCGGTAGCGGCGGTGGCCCAAAGATTGACCGTCGGCAGATTGGTTTGAATGCCCGGCAGGATTTCAACGGCATTCAAGAAGCCTCGCAAATTATTCGTTGTCGCGCCAGCCGAAGCCAGATAAAGCGACTGGCCCGCTCCCAGAGTTACGACCATGAGATTGCAGTTGTCCCCCGCCATAAACCCGCTGATGTTGGCCGGGCTGCTGTTCAACTGATACACCGAAGGGGAATTGGTAAAAATATATGTGCTGGCCGAAGCCCCATTCGTGCAGAAAAATTGTTCGGGATCGGAACCTGAAGTGCTGGTATTCCGGCCGGCAACATAGACCGTGTAAGTGCCCGCAGCCAATCCATTCACCCGGATGCCCACCGCCAGCGCACCGCCGCCGCTGCTGCCACCGTAAAAGGCGTCTTTCACGGGACTATTGCCCGCGTAAATGCCCGTGTTCTGAGCGCCGCCCAAGGGATTGTTGCTGATGAAATCGTTTAAATTGAAATCGATGACGCCGCTTCCCGCCGCGCTGCGCCCCATCTCCACGGAAATTCCCGTGGCCTCCGTGCCATCGCTGTAAACGAGACCGCTGGCCGTGTCCGCCATCAAGCCGGTGTTCCAGTTGGTTTGCAGGCTGGACAATCCGCCGACCGTGTGCGCCGGGCTGTTCATCTGATCGGCGAAAGTTGAAACCATCGTCGGCCCAAAATCCAGCAGCAGCGATCGTAAATTATTACTGCTGGTGGAAGTGCTGCCGGTCATTTGCAGAAACTGGCCGTCGGCGGTCAACTGCGCCTGCAACTTGGGAATGTTGATGCTCTGCACGTTGGTCTGTTCATCAATCGCGAAACAGGCCGCCGTGCCGGACGCCTGGCCCAGAATCATGAATACCGGTTCCATGCGGATGGAACTAAACGCCGTGTGCGACGCTGAGAGCGACCAAGGCACGAGCAGGTTGGAACATTCAGCCGCCTTAGGGACAAGTGCGCGATACGAGATGGGATACGGCACGGTGATGTCGCCGCGCGCGTTTCCCTCGTTGCGCACCTGGCCATTGACCACGACGCGCTGAAGATAATGGGAGTCGGTGAAATATCCGGCCATGCCGATGGCATCCGGAACCACCAGTTGATTGAAGACGTTCGACTGGGTCATCACATAATCCGAAATCATCCGTCGTCCTTCCCGGACATAAATCTCGTAAGGCCAGCCGCCGTTATCGGCAAATTCGTCTTTGCAGAAGCCGTAGTTCAACATCGAGTTTCGCACGTTGGACGGCACTCGCGGATCGGTGGCGAGAAAGTATAACAGACCCTGCTGATAATTCCGGTGCGCCTGCCAAATCTGTGCCCGGGTGGCGTCGTCGGCTTCCACGTAGGCGGCACTTTCACCGACGAAGTCCGTGGACAACGCCCCGTTGTTATTGATGTCAGTCTTGCCATTGGGCACCGGACTGACGGTCAAAAATGTGCCCAGCGATGGCGAAGACAGTGCCTGAATGTATCGCGTCAGGAGTTCAAATTGATTCGTGTTGTAACCGAAAGGAGCGGTGATCGGGAGTTTGTTGGTCGCGGTGGTGGTGAGGCACAGCCGGAAATTGTAGGCCTGCACCCGCTGGTCGGCGTTGCCCGGCGTGCCGGGACTGCCGGACTGGATCAGCGGCAGCAACCCGCTCGCGGAATTCCCCGGCACAAGATAGGGATCAATGCTGTAACCGGTGAAATCCGAATTCGGCGGACGGATGCCATTGAGACTTTCGCCGTAGGTATTGGTGGATTCGCGCCCAATGGTATAAGTGACACCGGCTTTCGCCATCAGGTCGCCCTCGTAGCTCGCATCAATGAACATTTTGGCGCGAAAGATATTTCCATTGTTCATGGTAGCCGCGATGATCTGCGACCCCTGTTTCGTGACCGACGCGAGCAGTTGGTTGGTATAAACCGTCACGCCTGCCTCCTGAACCATGTCATTGAACACGGCTTCAGCCACGTGCGGCTCAAAGGTCCATTTGGTGCCGGACAATCCGTATTTTTTCCCGATCCGGTTGTAAAATTCGCGGGCGACGCCCTGGATATAATCGCCGGAGTCATTGTCCACGTGGCCGATGTCCGTCCAGCCCAGCCCGGACGAACTCATTCCGCCCAGATGATTGTTGAGCGCGACGAGCGCCACGGATTTTCCCATTCGCGCCGCTTGCACGGCGGCCACCACGCCGCCGGAGGCGCCGCCATAGACGCAGACGTCCACATTGATTTCCTGCACGGCCAACAGAGGAAACCCAGCGAGCAGGGAAAGGACCACCAAGCCGAGTCGTTTTAGAAAATCAGATCGCACAGAATGATTGGGTGAAATTTTTCGGGAAAATGTGTTCGACCGATGAATCGTTCCACGTGGGTCGCCGCCCGTCATGGCGGCGGCAAGGCACCGGCCAGCTTGAGAAAGTCCGGATCGGTGGCCGCGACCGATATGCCGCTCATCGGATTGCTGGTGGCCGATCCCCGTTGGGCGAGCGTGTCGTCCGCATTATATTTCTGATTTTGTTTGATCAGATCACCATGCCATTTCCACATCTCGGCGTGACCGTCCACGAAGGAAAACGTGGCGCTGTTATTGTGACGCGCGGTCGGCGGATTCCACCACTCGGCCTTGGCAGGGGAGTTGATTCCCATGGTTCCGTTATCAATGCCGATCTGGTTTTCCTCGCCAAATTGGATGACCTGGCTGGGAGTTCTGACCTCGCCGGACTTTCTAACCCGCTTCGCATAGGCGTCGCTGGCCAGCGAAACGATGTTGTTGCAGTTCAGCCAGACGGAGATGGCGTAACTGCGCGAATGCGGAACGGGCGTCGCGAAATTGCGGACAAAGGCGCGGCTGGCCGGGCAATAATAAATCCCGTAGGACTTGTTGTAATCCCACAGCACCCCGGTCGAAATATAGGTGCTGTAGAGCGAGCTATACGACTGGACGTTGCCCTGAACCCAGGCGTTCGGCCCCGAATCCGAACCGGTGGCACCAATGTCGTTGTTCACAAACGCATCCTGGTTGTCGCCCAAATACATCTGGCTGGCCAGTTGTAATTGTTTGATGTTGCTCAAGCACTGCGTGCCATAAGCCTTGGCTTTGGCCTTGGCCAGGGCCGGCAGCAACATGGCCGCCAGGATGGCGATGATGGCGATGACCACCAGTAGTTCGATCAGGGTAAATGCTCGTTTGGTCTTAATCCTTAACATGACTGGTCTCATAATTTTATGAAGGGTGTGCCAATGGTTAATTGCCTTGCACGCGATAAAATTGCGCCGCGTCCGATACATTATTCGTCGCCGAAGTCGTGGTGCCGCTTGCGGTAATGCTGCTGCCCACATCCGTCCAGGTCGGATCCGTCAGGCTGGCCTTGGATTGAACCTGATACGCGTGATTCGCCACGCTTTGCCAGGTCAGCGCCAGGCTGGGGCCGGCCAGCGGCGTGATGCTGATGATGCTGAAAGGCGGCAAGGCCGGCGTGTAATTCGGATCAATCTGGAACGCCCGGATGCCGTTGTTGATTTCAAGCGAGAACAGATAATTGCCGCCAAAGGCCGTGGAACCGGCGCCGGCGCCGTTCAGGAAGGCGTTGCCATTGTTCGTCGGGTTAAGTTCCTGATCCGCCAGCACCGGAACTCCGTTGGTCAGACTCGAGATGTCGTAGAGGCGGACGTTGTCCTGCAACCCCGAAGCCACTTTCATGATGCCGGCCATCCATTTATTGCTTCCTCCCGTGGAAATAAACCGGAACGTTCCCGGCAGCCCGTTGGTGGAACTGTAAATTACCGAACCCGTCTTGGCGGCGAGGTCGAATTGAACCAGATACAGGCCCTGGTTCAAGGTCTTCGCCCAAAACGTGTTCGTTCCCGGTCCGAACGAGATGCCAAATTGCGCAAAGCCGGAGGGCACATCGCTCACCGTGATGATGTTTGGCGTAAACACGCTGCCGTCCGCCGTGGTAAACAGGCAGACATTGGTGCCGCTGCCCGGTCCGCAGAGCAACTGCGTGTCCAGGCCTGCGCCGCGCACCGCGAAATTATCGCCCCAGCGCAGTGCGTTTGCGCCCACGGTGGCATCGTTGCTGCCCGGATCACCACTGAACGCATAGCCGCTGGCAATCGTATTCACGCCGTCGTCGGCCCACTTGATGAGGTAGAACGGCGTGGACGGCGAACTGGCATTGGCGGTGGCACCGCAGGTGTAAACGGCACCATCATCGGCCACGCCAATCATGTTCACGCCGAGCGAGGTCGGAGGAACGAAGGCGAGATTCATGAAATATTTTTCCGCGCCAGTGGCCGGATCCAGCACCACGATGTTGTTGGTCGGTTGATGGCAGACCACCAGCAGGTTGGCCGTGACCGGATTAAAGGCCAGCCCGCGTTCGCCCCCGTCAACGGTGGTGAGGTAAAAACGATCTCCTGGCAGCAGATTCCAGAGGTTGGTCATCTGGCCGGTGTTGTAGAGCGGAACGACGTTCAATACCGCATTGGAACTGACGGCAACCGCGATTTCATTGCTGACGGCAACCGTGTAATTGCCGGCCGCACTGGCAGACACATTGGAGAGAGTCAGGATGGTATTAGTCGCGCCGGTGATGGGGACGCTGTTCGAATACCATTGGTAAAACAACGGGGGAACGCCGCCGAATTTTGCGCCGCCGAGGTTGACCGTGGCTCCTTCATAAACCGTGACCCCTTTCGGTTGCCCGCCGATGGTGGCCGGGAAATTGGTTAGAACGGGCGCCCCGGCAACGATTTCAACCGAGTTCAAAAAGCCGCGATATCCCGTGTCGCTGGCGATGCCGGTTGCCGCCAGATAAAGCGAGTCACCTGATCCCAGCGTTACGACTAGATGGGCACAATTGTCGCCGTAGGCAAACGTGCTGGTGATCGCATCCGCCTGGGTGGGAGTGCCAGAGGTGGTTCCGGAATTGACTTCATCCACAAACGACGTGGAGTTGGTGGAAAACGAAAAGGAGGATGAACTGGCTCCATTCGCGGCAAAAAAACGCTGC
>Ga0207702_10001367_pt1 | contig 24318 bp, 20 predicted proteins | sample KBSCornC62_FD_184302 | JGI IMG/M metagenome (GOLD analysis project Ga0207702, IMG submission 184302) | Corn rhizosphere microbial communities from Kellogg Biological Station, Michigan, USA - KBS Corn C6-2 (SPAdes) (version 2) | ecosystem: Host-associated > Plants > Roots > Rhizosphere > Soil ...
CACGCCCGGTGCACATGGGTATGCCTATGTACCTCAGATTTGTAGTCGCCAACATTGATGAGGACTCGGAGCGTGCGCTTGGGGTCTTCCATGCCGTGTGGAATCTTCGGGACGCGGGAAAGCTCCTGGCGTATGAGGAAGACCAGCATGATAGGGTTCGCTGGTGGTTCGATGAGAATTTGGAGCGCCCAACGCGGTTCACGGCAGCCAAAGCACCCTATTGGCGCAAGAAAAATCGGGCCCTGTCTTGGTTCAAGGACACTGCCATCAACCACATCGCCCAAATCCGGAGGTTGGTTGCCATTCTCGAGAACCACGGCGTACACGTGCTCACATTAAGGGCCAAGCGGGTTGGCTACGTTGTTTATGAGGATCAATATCAAATCGTCGCTGAACCGTTTGCCGACATGAAATGCTGAAAAGACGTCGGGCCAGGGGTGTTTTCAAGATCGGCTTGAGACTGCGGCCCGCTAGTCTGAACGCTCGCCGCACGTGTAAGCTTGAGACGGCCAGATTCGTTCGATCAGAGAATTAGCCGGATGGCCCCCAATGGCCGAGGAGAACGGTATATGGCGTCAGTACTGATTACGGGAACAAGCAAAGGGATCGGTTTCGAGGCGGCATTGGCTTTTGGCCGTGCTGGGCATAAAGTGCATGCCACCATGCGGAGGCCAGATCAGTCGCCCCAACTAGCGCAAGTGGCGGCACGGGAAAAATTGCCGATTACCATCTCGGCCATGGATGTGGACTCCGACTTTTCGGTGAACCAATGTATTGCACGAATCTATGAGCACGGCCCACTTGACGTGCTCGTCAACAATGCCGGCGTGGAGCGGGCGGGATCAGTCGAAGAGATTCCGCTTTCCGACTTCCGAGCGGTCATGGAGACGAACTATTTCGGGGCGATCCGGTGCATTCAAGCCGTGGCACCCCACATGCGGCAGCGCCGGAGCGGTTGCATTATCAATGTGACGTCCGTAGCGGGGCGTATCGCCAGTCCGCCAATGGCGCCCTATACTGCCTCAAAGTGGGCCTTGGAAGCACTGAGTGAAGCACTGGCCGGTGAAATGAAAACGTTCAATGTCCGGGTGGCCATTGTCGAGCCGGGCATCATTGACACCGCAATGGCACGCCGTATAGGGGACCCGGCACTCGATTCGCCCTACCGACAGCGCGCGCGTTTCACGTCCCTCTTCACCGCGGCACTCAAGAATCCGGCACCACCTTCTCTGGTAGGACAGAAGATCCTAGAAATCGCCGAGAGTGGGACCTGGCAACTCCGGCATCCAGTCGGACCCGACGCTACTCCCTTCCTGCAGTGGCGTGCTCAAATGACTGATGAGGAGTGGATAGATTTGAACGCCAGCGACGATGAAACCTGGTACCGCAGCATGGAGCGTGACTTCGGCTTGGATACTCGACCCAAGGCAAGCTAGCGCCTTTAACCCGCGAGCGGGTACCCAGCCTTTGCAAGAGGGGGCGTGTATTTTTCCCAGCAGCTCTCCAGGACGGTTCGAGAGCGTCCCGTTTCTAATCCTTTTAATTCCATTTACGTGCAGGGGAGGCCCAAAGGGCTCTTCCCCTGTTGGGGATGCGAAAGCCATCACCTGCTCCTGTGATTTTGGTCACAGCCTTAAACCCTCTCCGAGCATAGCCTTGAGCTTACGTGGGCCCACAGAACCCGCGCTGGAGGACGCACCTTGGCAACGATCGGCGCAATGCCCCAAATATTGAAGATGGCTCCGCGGAACTTCTCCCGCAACCCCTTGCTGCTTTACTGGGAAATGACGCAAGCCTGTAGATTGGCCTGCAGACATTGCCGCGCCGAGGCCATGGCCGAACCGCATCCGTTCGAGCTGAATACCGCAGAAAGCAAGGCATTCCTGCAACAAGTGCTCGGCTTCGGAGAGCCCCTACCGCACCTAATCCTTACTGGCGGCGACCCCCTGCGGCGGCGCGATACCTTCTCACTGATCGACTACGCCCGCACGCTTGGCATCGAGGTCTCGATTACGCCCAGCGCCACACCGGAACTTACCAATGAGGCCATCGACCGACTTCAAAATCATGGCATTCAGAGCCTCGGGTTAAGCCTCGATGGATCATGCGCTGCCAAGCACGACGCGATTCGTGGAATTCCGGGGACATTTGATCGCACGATCCGGGCAGCAATGCATGCAGGGAAGATCGGCTTGCCTATTCAGGTGAATACGCTCGTTTCTGAGGAGACATCCGACGATCTGCCTGCGATTTATGATCTGCTGCGGGCCCGTTTCCCGGTGATGCGCTGGAGCTTGTTCTTCCTTATCTCCGTGGGACGTGGCAAGGCTCTGAACGAAGTCTCTCCGGAACGAGGCGAACAGATTATGGCCTGGGTGCTCGACCTGGTTTCTGATGCGCCGTTCGCAGTGAAGACCACTGAGGCCCCGTCCTACCGCCGCATTGCAATAAAGAAGATGAAGTCAGCGGGCGTGGCCGCGCCTGCGATGAAGGAAACCTCGGTTTACAGGGGATTCCAGATTCGGGATGGCCACGGAATCGTGTTCGTCTCGAACCTGGGCGACATCTATCCTTCGGGCTTCCTGCCGCTGCGGTGCGGAAATGTGCGTAAAGACAATCTCGTCGAGGTTTATCGGAATTCCGAAACCTTCTTGGGGCTGCACAATCCCAACGAATTTCGCGGCAAGTGCGGAACGTGCGAGTACAGCCACATTTGCGGCGGATCGCGCGCCCGCGCCTACGCTTACAGCGGGGATGCGCTAGGCAGCGATCCGTTCTGCCCGTATCAGCCCGTGCTGCGTTCTGAAGATTCAGTAGCGGCAAGGTAATGTTGCCGGATGAGAAACAAAGTGTGGCGCCCAAACTGCCGCCCCATCCCAAAGATTCTCATGTCGAAGGCGGTGCTGTTCGAGCAGAAGAAAATGTGAAGGTACCCCGATACGGCTCTACGGGAAACCCCATGGCCTTCCAGGCCGCTAAGCCGCCTCTTAGAAATTTCACTCTCGTGAACCCGAGACGTAGTGCACGACGCAAAATTCTGCGACTCGTCTCTTCGCTTGGACACGTGCAATAGACCACCGCCTCCTTATCCTTAGGAATAAGGTTCGGTTTTGCCAAGACATCCTCGGGCGAAACTCTCTGCGCGCCGGGAATCTGTTCGGGGTAAGCCAGGAGATCCAGTGCTTGGCGAACGTCAAGAATCAGCACGGTCTGGTCGGAGCCGATGAACGCATGAAGTTCTTGGGGTGAAACGCTGTGTCGCTGCAGTTCACTTTCGAGGGTCCTTCGCTTTCGCCAGCCGAGCATGCCAAGACCGGCTATCGCAGCGAGAACGATGATGGCCAGCAGCAGCATTGCAGCCCCCGTGCCTTGGCAGATTATCGACCAAGTGCTTCTTTAGATACAAAATCATCCGAATAGTCGCAACCTTCACACTTGCATTTCTTGTTTCGGGCCACTCAGGGCTCACTCACGTGAGGGCTTGCACGCCCGCGGAAGCGCTTATCTTTCCATCGAAGCCTCCGACAGCCGGGGCGCAACTGCCATCGGCGTTGCCAAGGCGTTGCACCCGCTGAAGTTCAACACCTTTTCACTACGCACTTTATCGCAACTCACGGGCACACGGGAGAGGCAAGTGGTATTGGGGATTTCATGTGCTAATTGGAGTGCGTCTACCTTTCTGTGACTACTTCGACCAGATTTGTTCGAACTCGGTCCCCAGCCTGGGCGTTTTTTAGAATTGCCAAGAATTTCTTAGTGAAGGCCTGTTGCAGATGAAAATCCTGTGCGGCTTGCGATTTGTAGATCTCGTAAAAAACGAACGTCGTGGGGTCGTCCTTTCGCACAGTCAGGTAAAACGCCTCCACGCCGGGTTCGGCCCGCACGAGCGGCAGGTATTGGCGGGCTGCCTCGACAAGCTCCGCCCGACGCTGGGCCTGAATCTTTGCTTCAATCAGCATGATTACCTTTTCGTTCGCCATTTGTGATTGCTCCTTCCAATGTGCGATTGACCTCTTGCCAGTCTGCTATCCGCGCGGCGCGGGTAGGCCTAGGTCCGAGGTTCGTTTCGACGCTGTCATCGTTCCAATTGTTTCACTTGGCATCAATAGGGTTGTAACGACGCTCCTAGACCTCATTTTGTAGTGGTCAGCCATTTGCCTGGAAACGCTGCTCACCCGGCTTTGCGCCGTGCGGGGTCACCTTCAGTGACTCTCAAGTATGTACGGTGATGTACATACCGTAATGTGTACCACTCGTGACGTATTTGAGTTACCTACGTCATGCTCAGTGGTTCGGAAAGGGGAGCTTTCCCCAAAGGAAGCCAGTAGTATCTTCCCAATAGGCACCTCCCCGCGGTTTCCGCCTTTTGGTAAATCGGAACAATTCACTTTGGAGACGGTATGAACGCGAGACTGTGCTCTGTACTTGTGTTTCTTTGCGCTTTGCTCACCGCTTGTGGGGGCGCAGTAGGTAATGGCGGCGGGAAGGGCAGTTCGCAGGGCGGCGGAACGGGTGGTTCGTCGAAGGGCGGATCCGGATCTGTAACGATCTCTTCAATGCAGATCTCTCCGAACTCGACTGCGATAGCCACGGGAGCGAACCAACAGTTCAGCGCGACGGCGCACATGTCAGATGGCAGCACCAAAGACGTCACGGGTACGGTGCAGTGGGCCTCGTCAGACACAAGCGTCGCCACGATCGACACAGCAGGCCGGGCTACTGGCAGCGCACCGGGTGTGGCTACAATCACGGCTACTTCGGGATTGGTGAAGGCATCAGCAACCCTCACCATCAGCAGCGCCGCAGCGAACCTAAGCTCCATCGTGATCACGCCAGCGAATCCGACCATACCGGTGAACACCGCGCAACAGCTTACGGCCACGGGTAACTACAGCGATGGCAGTAGTGCGGACATTACCGGACTGGTGACTTGGGGCTCAAATTCGAATTCAATCGCGGTGGTCAGTAGTTCAGGTATGCTCACTGGCCAAGCTGCGGGCACTACCGGAATTTCTGCCTCCATGGGTACTGTGTCAGGTACAACCCAAGTGGTCGTTAGTGCTCCCACGGTTGTCTCGATTGCGGTAACGCCAGTTGGTTTGACACTCGGTATCGGCATCAATCAGCAATATGTCGCGACAGCCACATACAGTGACGGATCCAGCGCAGATTTGACGAGCGGTGTTACGTGGAGCTCATCTGACACGAACACGGCCACAATCAACAGTTCCGGGTTAGCTACTACTGTTGCTCCAGGACAGGTCACGATAACGGCCACCCTAGGCGCTCTGAGTGATCAGTCCACTCTAACCATCGTAGCAGCCCACCTGAGCTCAATTTCTGTGACCCCCTCTGTCGTATCAATTGCCGCTGGAACAACTCAGCAGTTCACGGCCACTGGAAGCTTTGACGATGGAAGCACACAACTGCTGCTGAACGTGACTTGGAGCAGTTCGTCAAACTCTGCCAAGGTGAGCTCAAGCGGGGTAGCCACTGGGGTTAGCCCAGGAACGGCGACGATCACCGCGACTTCCGGTTCTGTCAGTGGCACGGCTTCGCTCACAGTGACTGGGGCCAGCCTGATCTCCATCGCAGTAACACCGGCGAATTCAACGATGGCACCGGACACGACAAAACAATTCACGGCGACGGGAACATTTAGCGATTCCAGCACGCAAGACGTCTCTGCCGTGGTGGTTTGGACCTCATCTTCGCCGGCCCACGCCACGATCAACGCCCAAGGGCTCGCCACAGGATTGACCGCAGGCACGACAACGGTCACCGCGACCTACGGCACAATCAGCGGATCCACGGGATTGACTGTGTCCAACGTCAGCCTCGTGTCTATTACCGTGTCTCCGGCCAATCCGCGCATCAACGCGGGAACTTCAATCAAGTTCACGGCAACAGGCACGTTCAGTGATGGTAGTGTCGCCACAAACCTAAGCGGCGTTTCCTGGAAATCACAACACCCGAACGTCGCTTCCATACGCTCATCCGGCATTGCACACGGCAAGAAAAGCGGAAGCGTGACAATAACGGCAAGTGCTTTTGGTGTGTCAGGAACTACGACTCTAACCGTGGGAACAGGAACATTGGTATCCATTGTGGTGACTCCTGCGAACCCAAGCGCTACGGCTGGAGGTACTCAGCAGTTCACCGCGACTGGGACCTTTAGCGACGCCAGCACGCAGGACATTACCCTAAACAGCCATTGGAGTTCGTCATCTTCCAGTGTGGCAACGATCGCAAATGCTCCGAGCGTGGCGGGTCAGGCTCGCTGCAAGGCCGCCGGCATCACGAACGTCACGGCGAACTCCGGAGGCATCACCGGATCCACCGGGCTGACGGTGAACTAAAGGCGATCGGGTTCTGGTAGCTGAGTTGCACGGAAACTGCGCTTCGTAAGCATGACGGGGAGAGCAACGGACACTCTCCCTTCTTCGCCTACATTTCAGTGCTGTTCTGTGCGATCGCTTCTCGGACGAGTGGGCACGGAGTACTCATCCTAGTAAAGGTACACCGGGTGCGCAGCGCGGAGCCCCTTGAACCACCATCAATAAGCGCGATGACCGAAGTCCGAGCGGACCAGAAGCCCCGCAGGTCGTTGCAATGAGCAGCGGTATCTGCTTCGCAACGCCCGCGGGACCCAATCAAGAAAAGAAAATCCCATTTTGTTCGTGCCCGACTACAGAGACCAGATTCGCTTGGGGATCCGGTGGCATGTCCGATTCGAATCGAAAGCCAGTCTGCTCGGCAGACCAGCTAATCGTCGCACCGGTGCTGAAGAACGAACCTTTGAAATGCTGCGACGTGTTCTCAATTTGCGCCATTGCCACGGCCCCGTTCCATTCGACGTCGAAAGAAACCTTCGCTCGGACGGGAAAGATGCCAGGGATAGGCGGGTTGGGAAGGCCAAGACCTTGCGTCAATCAGCAACTAATCTCTCGTTAGTGGCGTTCTGTGGAGCTGAGATCCTGCTAACCTCCGCTGCACCACCAGGTTAAACTGGTCGACGCAAATTCGTGCCGATAAGCTCTCACTAAACTTGGCAGCGCAGACTGACCAAGGCTCGGAGAAGATCGCTCAGGCGACCACGTCAGATGAATTCTAAAACTAAATGCCGGCATACCAAGCGTAGCCATATTCGGCATCGACGCAGCCGAGGCCTTTGCCAAACCTATTCAGGTTGTTTGTGACCGTCAGGTGCGTGATGAATTTTTTGTTCTTGTAGCCGATTTGCCGAGGCAGCCGCATCCGAATCGGTCCACCATGGGCGACGGGCAGCTCGCTGCCATTCATGCCGTAGCAGAGAAAGGTCTGCGGATGCAGAGCGTCAGCCATATCGATGCTGTCCCACGTGTCCGGTTCCATCGACACATACACGACATATCTGGCTTCTGGATGCACCCCAACGAGCTGCAACACGTGGGAGAGCGGAACGCCAATCCACTCGGCGATGTAGGACCAACCCTCTTCACACGCGATTTCGGTGATCTGACTGCGAGAAGGATAGCTCTTCAGGTCAGCAATGGAGAATGATGCAGGTTGATAAACCATGCCGTCTATCGAGAGGCGCCAGTCCGCAAAACCGCCCGCCTGGAGGCGCTTAAAGTCTTCCGTTAGAGGGGCAAGTTCGTTTGGAAATGGACGCGGCGAAATTCGGCTCCGAGGGAATTCGCGGGCAAGTGAATGCCTCATTAGCAGCCGCTGCGACGCATAAGTCAGAGTTTCGCCAAGCCCGTAGATTCCCCCGTGGTCGGGAGGAACCAGTCCATACTTCCGGGCAAGGCGGGCTGCCCCTGCCAATCCTGATGCGCCGGCGGTTGCTGCAAGTCCGGACACGATCAGTTTTCGCCGTGAAATGTCGATCATATCTACCCCTTATGCGTGGCGGCTCGGCCTGTGATCATCGCCCTTGTGCGGGTCGAAAACCCAGCCAGAGAGACCATGAAAACGTGGACAAGCAGAAACAGCCCCAGGGCGACGGAAACAAAGAAGTGAATGGTACGAGCCGATTGACGTCCGCCCAACAAAGAAACCGACCAAGGGAACACGGAGGCAAAGGCGAGGGACATCGCCAGCCCGCTCCAGATCACTAACGGGAATAGAACGAAGATTACAAGCAAGTAGGTGAGGCGCTGAAGCCCGTTGTAACTGGACGCCTCCGCCGCATTGGGACGTCGAAAACGCACCGGCTTGAGAAATGAATTCCAGAGCACACGCCAGGAGAGGTCCGCCTTGCTCGGAACCAAATCCTTTCGAAAGTGTTTCGTAAGTAGCCCCGAAATCGCATATAGCAAGCCGGTGAGAACAGCGATCCAGGCAGCTTGAAAGTGCAGTGCACGGCTCCAGCCGTTTTGGTCTGGCAGCACATAGTTGTAACCAGTCGGCACCAATCTTCTAGAGGAAGGAATTGGCAGTTGAAACAACGGAGTCGTGAGAACAGTGCCCGTTTCGCCCCAGTAAAAGCGTGGATGCGAAAGCAAAATCTCCGTGCCGGTGACCAGCAGGGCAAAAAAGCACAGAGCCGTGATCCAGTGGGTTACGCGGACGACCGCAGAGTGCCTGGGTACCAGCTTTGCGATGGATGCTGTTGAGAGGTGACTTGGGTGGGCGGCTTCCGGGGGCAACGGCGCGGATCCGAACGTCGCCATTTCTCGCCTCCGTCGGCCTGACATTGCCCTGGCAGGAGCGTTTACATCCTACCACTGTGACAGGAAAATGGCCGCAAGGTGATCCACAAAATCGGGCTCTTCGGCATCCCAGCCTAACTAGTTGTTGATACGTAGGCAGGGTGGTGCCCGGGATCGGAATCGAACCAGGGAGGCGATTGCACTTCTAGCTGGTGTCCGCCGCAAGGTACTTCACAAAGATCACCTCATTTTGCGCTTCGTTGTAGATAAGCTCATCCGCCATGGAGCGGGTCATGGCGATGCCGAATCCACCTGGACGAATGCCCAGCTGGTCACGGACGGCCATGTGCGCAACTGGATCGTCGGCGGGTTGGCCTACGGCGGCATGGGCCAAGTCTCTAAAGCTGAAGCCGGGGCCTGGATCGGCGACGCGGTAGAGCAACATACGCGACGAACGCACATACGCGATCCGAACCTTGCGATTGGGATCGAGCTTGCCTCCCCACTCGACTGCGTTGAGCACCAGTTCGCGAAAAGCCGATCCGATTGTATTGCGCATATCGTCAGGGAGATCGGCATCGAGATTCATCAGAAAAGATTGAATGCGCTCGGCGGCTTCACGTGTGCAAGGAATCAGCAGCTCCAACCAATGCGGCTTGGCTGAAATGACTTCGATCGGCGGAGAGGCGTCTTGCTTCAAAGCCCGCTCGGCAAGCTCAACAGCTTCTTTCGGAGGAAACGGCTTGCTTACATACTCATAGGCCTGCTCGCGTATTGCACGTAGCACGTTTTCGGGTGTGCTGTCGGATGTCATGATGATGACTTTGGGATGTGATTCGCCTGCGCGAATGCGGGCAAGTACCTCCAGCCCGGTCAGCTCTGGCATCCAAATATCGAGGAACGCAAGAGCAAAGTTTGTTTTCTGGATCTTGTGCAAGGCCTCCGCACCATCACCTACAGCCGTGACTGCATACCCGGCTTTTTTCAACATGCTGGAAATGGCAAAGCGCGTAGGACGGTCGTCGTCGGCAACGAGGATCTTGTGCGGTTGAGATGGAGCGTGGCTCACATGCCACCTCCCATTTTGGGTGTGTGGGGTTTCGCCCACATGCTACTTCCGCCATGACGTCGGGTCAACCGCTCGCCGCGACGGAGTCGCCAATTGCGCGATTGTGGACTTTGTAACACAATGAGTGCCGCGTCTTGCGAGGTCCTTGGGGACGTATGAGTTCGCTGCCCATTTCCAATCAGCCAAGCGAGCTTGATGTGCGCGAGTTTGCTGACCTTTCCCTGAACCTTCTATGCATCGCGGGGACCGACGGCTATTTCAAGTATCTAAACCCCGCTTGGGAAACCGCACTTGGCTACACGCGGGAAGAGCTATTCTCGCGTCCTTACATTGAATTTGTACATCCCGACGATCGGTCGTCCACGGTGTCTGAAGCTGCGCACGTAGCTTCGGGGCGCAGTACGCTCTCATTCGAGAATCGCTATCGCTGCAAGGACGGATCATATCGTTGGCTGCTTTGGTCGGCGATCGTGCGCGCAGAAAAGGGATTCATCTACTGCGTCGCGACGGACGTGACCGAGCATAGGCTGGAAGCGGTACGACTGGCTGCGCAGTACGCGGTCACACGAGTCTTGGCGGATGCGCCGACATTGGCCGTAGCTACTCCGAAAATCCTGCAGGCCATTTGCGAGTGCCTCGGATGGTCAGTTGGGGCGATTTGGAGAGTTGATGAAAAAGAGAACATTCTGCGATGCGTGGAGACTTGGCATATGTCGTCGAGCCGGATCGAAGAGTTTGCCCGGCGAACTCGCTCCCGAACATTCGCTCCGGGAATAGGTCTACCCGGCCGGGTCTGGTCCAATGCGCGGCCGGTTTGGATAGCAGACGTAACGAAAGATGCGAACTTTCCGCGTGCCGCCATCGCGGCGAGAGAAGGTTTGCATGCGGCCTTTTGCTTCCCCATTCTCCTCGGGACCGAAGTCTTGGGGGTACTTGAATTCTTTAGCCATGAAATTCAACAGCCCGACGATCGCCTGCTCGAAATGATGGGTGCCATTGGCAGCCAGATTGGCCAGTTTATCGAGCGCAAGCATGCGGAGGATGCTTTGCGCGTATACGCACACGACTTGGAGATCGCGAAGAAGCGGGCTGAAGAGGCGACTCGTGCTAAAAGCGAGTTCCTCGCAAACATGAGTCACGAAATCCGCACGCCGATGAACGCCATGATCGGCATGACCGAACTGGCGCTCGCCACGCGAATTACGCGCGAGCAGAGAGAATACTTGACAGCGATTCAGGGCTCCGCCGATGCGCTTCTCGCGCTGGTGAACGACCTCCTCGATTTCTCGAAAATCGAGGCGCGCAAGTTCCAACTCGACAGGATCGGTTTCAATCTTCGCGATGCCCTGGAAGACACCATGCGCGTGCTTGCGCCGCGTGCATACAAGAAAGGAATTGAGCTGGCATGTCGAATCCATCCTGAGGTGCCAGAGACGGTCGTGGGTGATCCATTGCGTCTACGCCAGATCGTGCTGAATCTTGTCGGAAACGCGATCAAGTTTACTGATCACGGCGAGATCGTGGTGCAGGTCCAAGTTGAGTCGCGCACGAAAGACGAAGTTGGATTGCATTTTTCGGTTCGGGATACGGGAATCGGCATTCCCCTCGAAAAACAGCAAGTGATTTTTGAGGCATTCTCGCAGGCTGATAGTTCCACCACGCGCCGTTATGGCGGCACTGGGTTGGGGCTGGCGATTTCGTCACAGCTGGTACAGCTCATGAGGGGGAATATCTCGGTGGAGAGCCAACCGGGGGTGGGCAGTACGTTTCATTTCACCCTCTGGCTCGGTGTCGGCGAGTTACCTGCAGCGAAATCTCGCGCCAAGTGGCTCAGCATGACCGAACTGCCAGTGCTAATCGTGGACGACAACGCAACTAACCGCCGCATTCTCGAGGAAGTATTCACGAGTTGGCGGATGAGCCCTCTTGCGGTCGATGGCGGGGCGGCCGCGCTTGCCGAACTGGAGAAAGCGTCGCGATTGGGGCAACCTTTCGCCGTCGTGGTGCTGGATGGGCATATGCCTGACATGGATGGATTTAGGCTGGCGGAGCAAATCACTCGCGACCACCGCTACGCTGGTACAAAGCTCGTCATGCTTACCTCGGCCGGTGATCCTGAGGACGTCATTCGTTGCCGCAAGCTTGGTATTTCAGCATATCTGACTAAGCCCATCAAACAATCTGAATTGTTCGACGTGATTGTGAGCGCTATCAGCGAACCAATCTCCGAAAAAACAAAGCCGCGCAAGAAATCACGCGTCAGGAGGAGTGGGCGACGCGTGTTGTTGGCAGAAGACAATCAGGTTAACCGGCTTGTCGCGACGCGAATTCTCGAAAAACTCGGACATCAGGTAACCGTTGTCGGCACCGGGCGTGAGGCGCTGTCGGCGGTCCAATCAGGTAAGTTCGATCTCGTTGCCATGGACGTGCAAATGCCCGAGATGGATGGTCTCGAGGCAACGGCTGCGATCCGTAAATGGGAGCGAAAAGCTGGGACACACATTCCCATCATTGCCATGACAGCTCATGCCATGAAGGGAGACCGCGAACGCTGCCTGGAAGCCGGGATGGATGGGTACACGTCCAAGCCAATCCGAATTAAGGATCTGGAACAAGTCATCTCGGAACTTGTTCCGACGGCATCAACGAAAAGGCATACGACGAAACTTGACGAAAGACACCCAGTGATCGACCACCATGCGCTGCTGGAAGGTTTTGACGGCAACCGTGGCCTTCTCAAGGAGATGGCTCGCCTGTTTCTGGCCGATTACCCACGGCGAGTGGAAGAAATTAAAGAAAGCATCCGTCGCGGAAATGCCACAGCATTGGAGAGAGCTGCGCACGCCCTCAAAGGATCCGTAGGGAACTTCGCCGCAAAAGAAGCATCCGCCATGGCCCAACGCCTCGAGGATCTTGGCAGAAACGGACAGCTCGACGCCGCCGGTGAAGGATTTATCGCACTGGAGTCCGAACTTGCGCTCGCATCGAAGGAACTTAGAAGGCTGATCGCGAGCTCTTCACGAACCAGAACCCGCCGAGCGAGGGCTGCCAGAGGGCGGGCACGAAAGCCCACCTAGGCCTTGCTGAAGGCTGCTTTCGAATTTTTTTTCTCCGCTTTGCGGGGTTCCTTACTCTCTGCCCTTCTTTTCCTTCTCCGGCGGCCGCGCGGGCGTACCATCCGCCTTCACATAGTGCGCGTACCATGCCAGGTATCGCTCCATCCGATCCTTCAAGTGCGTCGGTGTCTTGAATTCGTGATACTCCCCGGGATACACCACCAACTCCGACTCTTTTCCTAGGCTCTTCAGCGACTGATACATCTGCTCACCGCCCAGGATCGGCACATTCCAATCGACGTCCCCGCCCATGAATAGCGTCGGCGTTGTCACGTTCGCGACCTTCCAGTACATCGACACGTGGTCCCATACCGCGCGCTTCTCCCACGGACGCCCCAGCTCCGTCTCGTAATCCAGAATGTACTGATCATGTCCGTACAAGGAATCGAACTTCGTCGCCCCCGCCCCTGAGATCGCCGCCTTGAATCGCGTCGTTTGCGTGATGATGAAGTCTGTCGAAATCCCTCCGTACGACCACCCGCCTACTCCCAGCTTGTCAGGGTCGACCAATCCCACGGCGATCGCGTAATCCACCATCGCTATGTCGTCCTGAAAATCTTTGTTGCCCCAATCCGCAAAGATCGCCTTCGCGTAATCCTGCCCGCGCCCCGTTGACCCCCGGGGGTTCGGATACAGCACCACATAGCCGTTTGCCGCGAACAACTGCGCCAGGTCTGTGAACTCCGCGTAGTACGACCACACCGGCCCGCCGTGAGGCCGCAAAATCGCCGGATACCTCTTCCCCGGAACATAGTCCAGCGGTTTATACAAAAACCCGCCCACCATTGTTCCATCCTTGCTCTTGAACTTTATGTATTCGGGCAGCGCGAGTTTCAACTGCGCCATGAATGCATCGTTCGTATGCGTGATCCGCTTCGGCCCTCCGCCCTCCGCCCCCAGCGTAAAAATTTCCACTGGCCGCTCCGGCGTTGTAATGGTGGCTGCCACCGCGCCATTCTTTGCCATCGTGTACCCATACAGCATCAGCCGCCCGCCAATCGGACGCGTCACCTCTCCGCCCGCCGCTGGCACTCGGCACAGATTCTGAGTCCCCTCATCGTCTGCAATAAAGTAGATAAAGCGTCCATCCGGCGAAAACCTCGGATTGCTCGCCATCCGGTCAAACGCCTTCGTCATGACCTTCGCCTCGCCACCCGTCGCCGGCGAAACCGCCACGTGCTTCGTCGAATACTCCAGGAGCTTCGGATCCAGCTGCGTCACATATGCAATCCACTTCCCATCGGGCGACCACTCCGGCTGCGCATCCGATCCTGGATTCGTCGTCACCTGCGTCGGCAGCGCGCCTTTGTCCGTGTTGTCCGCCGCCACCACGAAAATGTTGCGATCGTAATTCCGGTCCGGATCGGGCATCGTCCGCTTGCTCGAGAATGCCAGCCACTTTCCATCCGGCGACCACACCGGCTCCTCATCATCAAAGTCGCCCGACGTCACCTGCGTCATCTTCTTGGTGTCAATCTCGAACACATAGAGGTGCGTGCGCCGCCGGTCGAGATATCCCACCTCATCCGATTTGAACTCGTATCGATCCACCAAGATCGGCCGCGGTGTCTTACTCTTCTTCGAACTCTTCTCTCCGCTTTCGCCCGCCGCTTCGTCCTTCGCCTTGTCCCTCGCCTCTTCAATCTCTTCCGGCTTCGGATCCCGCAGCACTACCACCATCCGCTTGCTGTCCGGAGCCCACGCAAAGCTCTCCACGTCCTGGACCGTATCCGTGATCTTTTCGGCCTCACCGCCCTGCCGGTTCAGCAAATACACCTGCGTCTTCCCCTCATTCCGTTCCGACAAAAACGCCAGGTACTTTCCATCCGGGCTCCATCGCGGATGCGTCGAGGTCTCATCCTCCACCGTCATCGCGATCGAATCGCCGCCTGTTGCCGGCGCAATCCATACGCGCGTGTGGCTCTTGTCCTCTTTCAGCGATGCCGTCTGCACCGTGTACGCCACCCAAGCCCCATCCGCACTAATCTGGGGATCATCCACCACCTTTACCTGAAATGCATCATCGACGGTGATCGCCCGGGGCGCAGCCGGAACCTGTTGTCCATTCGCCAACGACGCAGCAACCCAACCGATCCATACTCCAGACACCGCGATCCGACGCAGGTTCATTCGTTCATTCCCCAGTAACAATCTTTGAGCCGAAGGCCAGCGGCGGAGTGTACCACAAAGCGGCGGTCTGAAATATTCTCGGCAACAAATTCTTCATAGCACTCCAGAGTGGCGTATCTTGACGAGTCTAAAGGCAGATACCACGTCTCCGGTCCCGACTTTAGGCCTGCGATTGAGCGGTAGTTTCCTTTTCTCCCCGATCCCTCCACCAGGGGTTTTGGTCCCGCTTGACATTCTCTTGACACCTCATCAGCATCGGGACTTGCAAATCGCAGTCGACGAGTAGCAGAATGTCTCCCCATGACGTGCCTGCCCATCGCACCGGCTAAGTTGATTGCCTGGTCACGCGGCAAAACGACAAAACGATAAGGAGCATTATGGTCTCCCCCAAATTCTTGGTTTTGGCGCTGACGTTGGTTGCACCGGCTTTCTTGCTATCCCAGACCGGAACATCATCTGTTCGCGGGACCGTCACCGACCCGGCGGGACGCGTTATTCAAGATGCGACGGTCACGTTGACCAACATGGAAACGAACGCCGTCCGCACCACGAAATCAACTGACTCCGGAACCTATGTCTTCGACCTGATTACCCCGGCGAAGTATCGCCTAGAGTTCGACGCGGTCGGGTTCAAAAAGAGCGTGTTGGAGAACGTGGAAGCGCTCATCGGCAAACCGACAGAGAAAAACGTGACCTTGCAGGTGGGTTCTACTCGAGAGGTCGTTGAAGTCTCAGCCAGTTCGCAAGATTCGTTGATCAACACTCAGGACGCGACGCTGGGGAATAACTTCAACGCCATCCAAATCGCGCAACTTCCGCTCGAAGCCAGAAGCGTGGTAGATCTTCTCAGCCTACAACCGGGAGCGACGCGCGAGGGCTACGTGACCGGCGCGCGGGCTGATCAATCGAACGTGACCCTTGACGGAGTCGATATCAACAATGCCGTAACCGGCAATGTAGAAATCCCGCGTAGCACAAATTCTCTTTTCATAGGTCAATTGGACAACGACCGCGGGGACATCACTACGGGGCCGGTCCTCCGCCTTAGCTCTGAATCGACAGAAGAGTTTCGCGTCACAACTGCAAATGGAAATGCGAACCAAGGCCGGTCCTCGGGCGCGCAAATCAACATCGTCACCAAATCGGGCACGAACGCCTGGCACGGGGCTGCGTCAGAGTTTTACCGCTCAAGAGGGTTTACTGCGAACGATTGGTTCAATAATCACGCCAACCCTGTGGTACCGCGTCCTCCTCTGCAGCGGAACACGTTTGAGGGGGGCCTAGGTGGTCCGATCGTGAAGAACAAGGCCTTCTTTTTCTATGACTATGCAGGTAGGCGCGACGCCAGCAGCCAAACTGTGAGCAGAACAGTACCGCTGCCATCGCTCGGGCAAGGGATTATCAACTACCTCTATTGTACTAACGCTGACCCGGTTACCGGCGCATGCAATGGCAACACCCTGCCTGCTAGCTTGAATCTTGTTCAAAACCAGCAGGTTTACCTCGCCACGGGACTCAATGCGGCCGCGATGTCTACACTTTCGGCCGTCTCAGCCCAATTTCCCAACAACGATCTGACGACCGGCGATCAGTTAAATACCGGTGGCTTCCGATTTAACGCCCCCACGCCGGTTCGTCTCAATTCCCATATCGGCCGACTGGACTTCAATCCTACCGGCAAACAGAACCTGTTCATTCGGGCGCAGATTCAAAACGACCATCAAACTTTACCGCAATGGCTGCCCGGTACCATCGCACCGCAGGTATGGGAGCACAACTGGGGCCTGGCGGTTGCTCACACCTGGACAGTGGCCAACAACCTGGTGAACAGCTTCCGTTACGGTTTGACGCGGCAGGCGTTCACAAAGGCGGGCGATAGTATCACGAACGACACAGATTTTCGCTTTGTCTTTCAGCCGAACAACGAGATTCACACCCTCTCTCAAGTCGTGCCCGTGCACAATATCACCGACGACCTGTCGTGGATTCGCGGCAACCACACCCTGCAGTTTGGCGCGAACATCCGCCTCATTAGCAATTCACGCATCGACTATCAGAATGCCTTCGGCTTCGCCGAGATGAACCCCTCGTTTTACGAGGGCGCTGGCGCGCCGGTGTACGGAGCATTTCAGACCTATCTTGATAACCAACACTTGCCGGGTGATGAAACCACCGGACAGTCGCTGGTCTCTACGCGCGAAGTACGCGACGCTGCCACTGCGATCATTGGTCGCTTTACCCAATACAATGCGGATTTCACCTTTGCGAAGAGCGGCGCGCTGCTACCTTCGGGCTCACCCGCCCTTCGGGACTTCGCCACGCAAGCCTATGACCAGTACATCCAGGACACTTGGAAGATCCGTCCCAGTCTGACCCTCACCATGGGACTGCGATACAGCCTCGAACGCCCCGTGTATGAAACGCATGGCTTCGAGACCCAGCCCACGATGCCCTTAGGACAATACCTGGCGAACCGCATCGCCGCTGGCGAACAAGGGCAGAACTACTTCGTTCCGATTACAATCAAGAGTTCAGGACCAGCGAACGGCGGCCCGCCGCTCTATAACTGGGACAAGAACAACTTCCAGCCGCGCGTCGCTATGGCCTGGTCTCCAGACAACGGCAAGACTTCGCTCCGAGGCGGTTTTGGCATAACTAACGACTACTTCGGTCAGGCGCTGGCGGTCGGTTTTGACCTGAACAATTCCCTCGGGTACACGCAGGTGTTTCAAGTGCATGCCAATACCTTCAACATCTCCGACACCCCGGGTCCTCTTTTCACCAATTTCGGGCAAGATGTGCGCCCTCTGGTCCCTGCGGCTGGTGGTACCGTACCAACCAGCTTGCAGTTCCCGGCGGCGCTTCCCGTATTCGATGGAATCGATAACTTCGGTGAGCAGATCCTGCAGTCCCTCGACTCCCGTCTGCACTCTCCGACTCAATACACTTGGAACTTCACAGTTGAGCGGCAGGTTCCGAAAGGCGGCCTCATTTCGCTCTCTTATCTTGGCCGCGCCGGCCGCAGCCTCTTGTTGCGCCGCGACATCGCCCAGTTCACGAACCTGCGTGATCCAAAAACTGGTGTTGACTGGTACACGGCCGGAACGGCTCTTGAGAAACTGAGGTCGCAAGGAGTCGATATCAATCAAGTTCCTGGCAAGCTGCCAGCGAAGGTCAATCAGTACTTCGACGATATGTTCCCGGCGGGGCTGGCACAGCTGCTGAATGACTATGAGGGGTTCCCTAGCTGCAATCCGCAACAACTTCCGGACAGCGGCTTTGACTGTAATTGGACGAATGCTCAAGCATTCCTGGGATACCAAACGACAGCCGTCGATTTCTTTTCCGGGAATGATTGGACCGACGTTCAGGCGGAAATGGATCTGGCCCTTGTTGCCAACGGATTGTCGGCACGGTTCATGCAGCCCCAGTACGGCGCTCTGTCCGCCTGGTCCACTGTCGGGAATTCGAACTACCATGCCCTTACAGCCTCTTACCGGCAGCGCTTGAAGGGTGTCATCTTCGATTTTAACTACACTTGGTCACACTCATTGGACGATGCCTCTGGATTGCAGACCGAGACTGGATTTGGGAATTTCCAGACCAATGGCTCATTCATTCCCAATTCGTTACGCCAGCGCGACAACTACGGCAGCTCTGATTTCGACATTCGGCACAACATCAATGCCAACGCTGTGTGGGAAATGCCGGTTGGAAAGGGCCGAGCTTTCCTTGCCAATTCCGGGAAACTCGTCGACGGTATTCTCGGGGGCTGGCAACTCTCTGGCATTTTCCGCTGGAACACGGGACTGCCTACTGGCATATCGCCATTCGATGAGGCCCAGTGGGCCACCAATTGGGACGTGCAGTCCAATGCAACCCCAACCAAGCCCATCAACACCTGCCCAAATAAGCCCGCCACTTCTGCTCCCAAGCTCTTTGGCTGCAATGTGACTCAGATTTACCAGAGCTTCCGCAACGCCTACCCGGGCGAAACTGGGCCGCGAAATCTCTTTCGCTACCCCGGGTACGTCGATCTCGATCTGGGGCTCTCAAAGTCGTGGAAGATGCCCTGGAACGAGAACCATCTCCTCCAACTTCGGTGGGACGTTTTCAACGTCACGAACACACAGAGGTTGTTTGGCATCGCCGACTTCGCCGTTTCCCAGGATCCCGGGCTCAATCAGGCGAGTCCACCACCCGACTGGTCGAACTTCACACAGATCCAGGGTCAACCGCGGGTTATGCAAATCGGCGCGCGTTACTCCTTTTAGGCGCGCGCGATCATTCTTCCGGCCTGGCTTTGCCCAGGCCTTTTTTTCTGTGCTAGCTTTCTGCCAATTGAGCGCTTGGCTACGGTGAATGAAACGGAATCAGACGCATAGGTTCCCGGCACAACAAGATGGAGGTGATGCAAGTCGGCGATAACCTGCCGGTATCCGCGATGAGATGGGAAGAACGGACACGGCTAATTTTACGAAGACTAGCCCCAATTGACGAAAAATTACTAGTCGCTCATTGAGATCCAGTTCGTGCTCTCTGCGGTATTTCCTTCTCCCGCCGGAAGGTTCTCAGCCACGTCCAATGTAGAAGAGCCGCGAGTACAGTCAAACACACTATATTCGATTGGCGGACGTCTACCTGCGTAGCCAGCACTATGCAGACGGCAACCCCGAGTAAGGGCAGCAGAGGTCCTCCGGGCAGTCGAAACTTCGCTGGTCCTTCGCGTGCTCGCAATACCATCACCGCCACGCAAACTACTCCGTAATAGAACAAGCGTGAAACAACTGACAGGCTGACATTCCAGGCAAAGCTGCCTATTCCGGCCAATATCCATATCACTACTGCATACAACAGAATCGAGAACCAGGGCGTGTGAAACTTTCGGCTTACAGAACAGAAGATTCGCGGCAAGTCCCCTTGCTCTGCCAAAGAGAAAGTCACCCGAGGCATGCCAAGAAGTTTTGCGCCCAGGTAGCCGTAGACCGACACCATGGCGCTGACGGCAACGATGGCGGCCCCGTGGTTCCCCATCGTGATGCGCGCTACCTCTGCGAGCGGCCGTTGAGTGCTCGCCGAGGAACCCAAGATGGCTGTCACTACCCACTGAATCAAGACGTAAATGACGCCGCAGCCTATCAGCGTAGCAAACAGAGCAAATCCAGCGTCGCGCCGCGGGTCCTTCGCTTCTCCCATAGGCGCGAGAGCTGATTCAAATCCACCAAACAAGAACGCCACAAATACGGTTGCCTGCAACCACGAGCGAAGGGGAACGTGCGTAGCAGCGGGTTGAATGTGGGTTGGTTGCTTCAGGACCATCACTGCGCCTGCAACCACCACGCTTGCAAGTGCAAGAAGCTTGACGATCGTGAATACATTATTGGCGATGGTTCCCTGGCGCACACCGGCGACATTGATGATGGTGAGGGCCGCGACCAGGAGGCTCAGCATCAGAAACCGTGGCCATGGTTCCAAAACGGCCGGCCAGAATTCTGCCAAGTAAATTACAAAAAGATTCACATTCGCAGCCGGGGCAGCAGCTTGGGCCAGGTAAAGGAGCCATGCGACGAGAACTCCCGTCAGCTTTCCAAATGAGACCCGCGCATACAGGTACGGACCTCCCGCTTCGGAAAACCGAGAGGAAACTTCCGCAAAGCACGCCATGATGATGCCCATTGCAAGAGAGGCAATGAACACGCCAACAACGCTGTAGCCCCCCAAAAGGCCCGCGACTGTCGCGGGCAGCCCAAAAACTCCGCTGCCGAGCACCGAATTAATCGCTAGTGCGGCAAGGCTCCACCGTCCGATCACCCGTACCAGCCCTGTCGATTCGGCACCATCGGCCACACCCATGCCAACGTTTGTACCACAAGGCTAAGAACTCTCACTTGGGCTTAGCCAGGGCGATATGCAGGAGACGGCTTCATCAGGCTGCTAAGTAGAGTCCCAAAATGACGTACCTTTCCGATTCCGGTCCCTGGCGCCACGGTCCTACAAATGACTCTTCAACCTTGCCCGGAGAGAGCGCAGTCGAAGTCGTGCTCTTCCAATGCACGAAACTTCGACCACGCCAAATGAGCAAGACGACCCGCACAACTTCTTCGAAATGCTTCGCTCTTCGCCACCAGCGCATCCGGCCCTGCTCAGTCCTCAGCGCAATGATGACCAAACTGAGGGTGCCAAGCGTAATCAGCGCCAGGCGGGAAAATAGTGTCAGCCGTCGTTTGCCTCCTCCATCTGGCGCCTTCCGCTTCGAGTCCCACCGACCAAAGGTAACAACAATCGGCTCGCCGCATGGCTAGCTTAGTTAGTGCCGTAACAGACTGTCCCGCTGTAACGCAGCACGGCGTGGCCGGTATTGAAGTCAACCTCGCCAATCGAAGACAGGTCGGCAGTCGCATTTGCAAAACGGCCAGTGCCGCCGCTGAGGTGGACTTTGTATTCGGTTACGGCGAGGAGTCCCGCTGCGACGAATACGCCATGGACGGTGGCCGGATCGATCGTAAGTGTCTCCCCGTTGTCCGTAACCCAGTGGTGCTGCACGGTAATGCTGGTGAAATCGGGGCTCGCACTAAGAATCTGGACGCCGAGCGCTCCCTTCAAATCGCCCGTTGCTACCCCTAGGGTTGTGGGACTGCCGTCGATTACGCCAAAGCCACCAAGGTTGGTGAGAATTGCCCCGCCAACCGCTGAGCAAGTTTTAGCCAAGGCACTCGTGCTGAGCAAAGCAAGCAATAGAGCAACGTGAAAGCAACCAATCGTGAGTTTCATAATCCCTCCTGAGTAGTGACTGCAGTCTGAATCCGGCGTTTCAGCCGTACGAGGCTTCTGCGAACGAACTCAAAATGCTGCGCCGGCGGAGATTGGTCAATGAACCAGGGGGGAGTTTAAGGTTAGTTTCTGGTGAGCAGCCGTAACTATCTGTTTGCAAAGGGAATGCGCGTCAGGGGTATAATGTGTCTCCTTCCCTGCCGTATCCAATTTTGTGTGGCGGAGTGGTGGTTGGCGACAGAAGCCAAGTCTCGCGAACGCGTTGTTTTCGGCGAATACGAATTCGACTGTCGCACTGGCGAGCTTCGGCGGAACGGAACGACTCTCAGGCTCCAGCCTCAGCCGGCAAAAGTGCTTTCAATCCTTGTTGGACGTGCCGGCGACGTGGTCACGCGTGAGGAGTTGACCGAGCGGGTCTGGGGATCCGACACCTACGTGGATTTCGAGCACGGCTTGAACTTTGCCATCCGCAAGATTCGCAGTGTGCTTGCGGACGATCCCGAGCAGCCACGCTTCCTTGAGACCATACCGAAGAGAGGCTATCGGTTCATTGCGACCGTCAGGAATCTAGGGCCGACGGAGCCAGCTTCGCCGGTCGAGACCAGGTATTCGCGAGGTGCGCGGAGCAAAACCATTTATGTCGCCGCCACCATCTTCCTCATCGCGATTCTCGGACTGGTTTGGTATCTCCGCACGCCAGGGTTTGGCCGAGCGAGCGCACATCAAATTCGATCCCTTGCCGTCCTCCCCCTCCGCAACCTTTCCAATGATCCCAACCAGGAGTATTTCAGCGATGGCATGACCGATGAGTTGATCACTGATTTGGCCAAGGCCGGCGGCTTGCGGGTAATCTCGCATACATCGGTTGAACGATACAAAGGAACGAAACTCTCGCTCCCGGAAGTTGCGCGCGAACTCGGTGGCGTGGACGCGGTGGTCGAGGGAACAGTACTGCGAGCAGGCGACCGGGTACGCATTACCGCACAGTTGATTGATGGACGTTCCGACCAGCATCTCTGGGCAGACAGTTACGAGCGCGACGTGCGAGACGTTCTTGCTTTGCAGCATGACGTCGCTAGGGACATTGCGAGCGAAGTCGCAATTAAGTTGATGCCTTCGCAACAGGAACGTCTATGGACGGCGCGACGCGTCGTTCCAGAAGCGCATGAGTCTTATCTCAAAGGAGTCTTCGCTGCCAGCAAGTTGACCCCCGAAGGCTTGCAAAGCGGGATAGGGCACTTTGATGAAGCAATCAAGCTTGACGCGGAGTACGCCCCCGCATACGCCGGAAAGGCGGAGGCATATGGGTGGGCTGCGGGGCTTAACATTCTGCCTTCCGCCGATGTACTCCCCAAGGCAAGAGCCGCTGCCGATAAGGCACTTGAACTCGACGAGACACTCAGCCAGGCACATCACTCGATCGCCTGGGTCAAATATGCTTTGGATTGGAATTTTCAGGAAGCAGAGGCACAATTCCGGCGGGCAGTCGAACTCAACCCGAATGATGTAACCGCACATCTATGGTATGGAATGTTTCTGGCGCAGCGGGGCCGCATCAATGAGTCTATGGCCGAGATGAAACGAGCTCAGGAATTGGATCCTCTTTCTCTGATGGTGAATGGGCTTGCGGCTACGCCTCTACTTGAGTCGCGCCAATACGATGCGGCGATTGAGCAGGGTAACAAAGTATTGCGGATGGACCCGAACAACGGACTTGGACACTGGATGCTGCTTACCGCCTACGAACGCAAAGGCGACTTACTTAGGGCGATTGACGAAAGAGAGAAGCAAGCAACCCTTTTTGGGGGACAAAGTCCTGAAAATGCCGCAAAGAAGGTGGCGCCGTTCCGTCAGGCGTTTGCTTCCTCAGGTGCAAAGGGATACTGGCAAAGCGTCTTGGACTCTTTCGGGCCCAAACCAGAGCCTGCGGACCCCTATGCGTTGGCGACGGTGTTGGCGCGGGTCGGCAATAATGACCGGGCATTCGCTTTGCTTGAGAAAAGTTGCGCCGCGCATTCCGACAACTTCCTGTACTGGGTTCACGGGGAACCAGCGTTTGATTCGCTGCGCGCCGATTCCCGGTTCCACGACCTTCTCCGCCGGATAGGCTTGTAGCCCCAAGCAAGTTGGACAATGTCAGCATGATCGAGGATGAACATGGACTGGAATTTATGGAACTTTCACATTGCATGGTTGGTTCCTTTATTCGTATCGGAGAGCCTTCAGCGGATCGACCCTTGTCGCTCTCCGTGCGGGGATGAGGCCCGCAACTAGTCCGACTCCGCCCAGGAGAGCGACGGTTGCGGCAAAGCTAACCGGATCTCCCGGCGACACTCCGAAGAGCAGACTGTGAAGCGTGCGCACCAACGCGGTGGCGGCAATCAGTCCGACGCCGATCCCGAGCCCGCACAGAATCAGACCCTGCCGCAGAACGAGACGAAGAACATCGCCGCGGGCGGCACCCATCGCTATGCGGATTCCGATCTCGCGCTGGCGTTGTGCCACGGAATACGAGATCAAGGCATACACTCCGAAGCACGCCAGCAGCAGCGCAAATCCCGCGAACGATCCCAACAAGAGCGTTTGGAATCGCTGT
>Ga0207702_10001369_pt1 | contig 24288 bp, 15 predicted proteins | sample KBSCornC62_FD_184302 | JGI IMG/M metagenome (GOLD analysis project Ga0207702, IMG submission 184302) | Corn rhizosphere microbial communities from Kellogg Biological Station, Michigan, USA - KBS Corn C6-2 (SPAdes) (version 2) | ecosystem: Host-associated > Plants > Roots > Rhizosphere > Soil ...
TCAGTCCTGCGTTTCTGAGCGCTCGCAGAACACCACAATCGGGAACCAAGCTTTCCATGAGTTCTTGTATCACGATGGGGAATTCTGAAGGTTACTTACAGAGTAATATGTTACTCAAGCTATTGAACAGCAGAAGCCCGAATTTGAGAAGATTACCCCGGTGATGCAGACAACCGAATCGGCCCCTGGGGGCGCTCCGGACGCGGTTCGAACCCCACAGCAACTCGAACACCAAGCAGGCCAAGGATCACGACGGGTCTTTTTCCTGCTGGACTCGTTCATGCTGGGGGGGACCGAAACCCAGGCGGTGGAACTGGCGCAAAGGCTCGATCCGGCGCGTTATGGGGTGACAGTCGGGTGTTTGCGGCGGGAAGGGCCGCTGCTGGATCGGCTGGTCGCGAGTCAGCTTCCCATTGTGCACGTGGACATCGGCCGGGGCATTGATTCGCCCTCCGGAGCGCTCGCCGTCCTACGGCTAGCCCGCTTCCTACGCCGGGGAAGTTTTGAGATTCTGCACGCGCACGACCTGTGGTCGAATCTCGTGGGCATGAGCGCAGCCGTGATCGCGCGCGTGCCGGTGCGCATCACCAGTCAGCGCGACCTGTCGCATGATGCCTGGTACGGAACCTACCGGCGGCGCATTCTGAGATTTCTGCAGGCCCGGTCTTCGGTCGTTTTGACCAATGCCAGTGCAATTCGAGACGGACTGATCGCGCAGGATCGGATTCCGGCAGAAAAAGTCTGCGTCATCTATAACGGCGTTGACCTGACACGCTTGCAGCGCGCCCGGGCAAACCGGGAAAAGTTTTTTCCCGGTAGCGCGGGGAAGAAACTGGTGGTCCTGGTCGGCAACATGATCAGCGATGTAAAAGGACACTGGACGCTGATCTCGGCGGCACCTGCAATCGTGGAGGCTTTTCCCCGAACGCAATTCGTTTTCGTGGGAGACGGGCAGCGCCGGCCTGCCTTTGAGCAGGAAGTAGCGGCGCGGGGATTGAGCAGCCATTTTCTATTCCTCGGCCGCCGCAACGATGTTCCGGAGATCCTCGCCTCCTGCGATATTGCGGTCCTGCCATCGCTCGCCGAAGGATTGCCGAACGCCGTTCTCGAGTACATGGCCGCGGGCCTGCCGGTCGTAGCCAGCGCTTTGGGCGGCAACCTCGAGGTCATCCAGGATGGGTTGACGGGATTGCTGGTACCTCCCGAAGACGCAGGTTCTTTGGCAGCAGCATTGTTAAGATTGCTGGAGGATGAGTACCTGGCCGAGCTGCTTGCCAAAGCGGGCCGGGAACACGTAACCAGCCGGTTCAGCTTCGATCGTCTGGTAGCCGAGACTGAGAATCTCTACGTCCGGCAGTTGCAAGCCGCCGGTCGCGGGCGCCGATAAGGCAGTTTTATGGTGTATGTATATTGCTGAAAAATAAGGATTTACTTGGCTTTAGGGTTGGAATTCCGATTGCACCCAGTTCATATTCTCCCGAGAATATTTTGTGAATAGTCCTGTCAAGATTCTCCAGATCGGCAATTACCCGCCCCCGATGTGCGGCTGGGCAATCCAGACGAAGCTTGTGACCGAGGAGCTGCGGCGGCGGGGGCAGGTCTGCGAAGTGCTAAAGATCAACGAGAACCGCCAGGTCAAAGATCCGGCGTATATCGACGTGCAGAGCGGCCTGGATTACTTGCGCAAGGTCATTCGCTACAGCCTCTCCGGATACCGGCTGAATGTGCATTTCAATGGTCAATCAAAAAAGGGATATTGGCTGGCTTTGGCCGCGGTACTGGTGGGCCGGTTGCAGCTGCGTCCTGCTTTGCTCACGTTTCACGGGGGACTCTCACAAAAGTACTTCCCCCGCCATGATTCGGTTCGTCTGCAATGGGCATTCAGACTGCTTTTTGCCCTTTCCGGCGGCATCGCCTGCGACAGCGATGCCGTGAAGGGTGCGATCGAGGGATATGGGATCCAGCCGGGAAAAATCGAGCCAATAGAGACATTCTCATCTCAATACCTGGAGTTCCAGCCGGTCCCATTGACACCGGAGCAGGAGAGCTTTCTGCGCGCGCACGAGCCGGTGGTTTTTTCCTATGTCTCTTTCCGCCCAGAATACCGGTTGGAAACCTTGCGGGAAGCCATGAGCGCCTTCCGCAAGCACTACGGGCGAGCGGGATTTGTATGGTTGGGATTTCCGGGGAAGGAGATGGCTCCGGCGCAGCAGTACATAGAGGGATGGAGCAAGGATGAGCGGGATTCATTACTCCTGCTTGGTAACCTGGATCATGACCAATTCCTTTCGCTGCTCACTCGATGCTTTGCTTATGTCCGCACGCCCGCGTGCGATGGTGTGAGCGCATCCGTTTTGGAGTCGCTGGCATTAGGCATTCCCGTGATAGCCAGCGAAAACGGGACGCGTCCTCAGGGAGTCATTACCTACAGCGAAAACGACGCGGCCGAGCTGTGCGATCGCATGCTTCGCCTGATCGGGAACCACAAAGCCGTCCGTGAGGAGTTGACGAACCGTGCGCCCCTGTCCGGAGGCGATAACGTCGGAAAGATGGCCGACTGGCTCAGCGGAACGGCCGCCACCATCCCTCGCGAAGAGGTCACGCATGCCGTTTGATTCCAGCCCAAGCGCGCGCTGGAAGCGACTGCTCGCGATGGGTGCTAACGAGATCGGCGAGCGCACGCGCCAGGAAGTATGGAAGCGAGCGGATTTCATTTTGTATCGCCTGGGGAAGCGTCCCCGCGTCCGAGTGTCCTCGCTCAAAAGTGGAGTCGATCCGCAATTCTTCTTTTCCCCGCAACAGGTGCCGGAGTTGGCCGCTCTACTCCGCAAGCGGATGCCGAATGAAGTCAACGACTGTCTGAGCCGCGCGGAGAAAATTTGCGCGCACCGATTTGACCTGCTCGGCTACGAGAACCTCGACTACGGCCTGAAGATCGACTGGCATCTTGATCGTGTGCACGGTAAGAATGCGCCACAGAAGCCCTGGTACTCGATCCGCTATCTGGACTTTGATGAAGTCGGCGACGCGAAAGTCACCTGGGAACTGAACCGTCATCAGCATTTGGTGACACTGGCAAAGGCGTATGCAATCAGCGGCGAAGAACGCTTCACAAAGGAATTGATAGCGCAGTTCTACGATTGGACGGAACAGAATCCGTACCCGATTGGCGTGAACTGGGCGAGCAGCCTAGAGGTGGCCTTCCGCACCCTATCGTGGCTTTGGGTAAAGCACTTGCTGGCCGGCGCTGCGATGCCCCGGTTCGCGGCCGACCTTAGGCAAGCGCTGGCGCTCAGTGGCCGTCATATTGAGCGGTATCTTTCGACCTACTTTTCCCCGAATACTCATTTGCTCGGAGAAGGCGTGGCGCTATTCTTCCTTGGCGTGCTTTGCCCAGAGCTGAGTTCCGCCCGCAAATGGCGGCGGCTCGGGTGGAGGATTGTGCTCGAGGAATCGAAGTCTCAGGTACTCGCCGATGGAATGCACTTCGAGCAATCCGCCTATTATCACGTGTATGCCTTGGACTTCTTTGTGCATGCCATTGTGCTCGCGTCGCGCAATGACATTCCCGTTCCCGAGCACTTGGAGAGTACTCTCGAAAAGATGCTCGATGCCCTGCTCCACATTAGTCAGGCGGGCATCACGGCGCGGTTCGGAGATGACGATGGCGGGCGCGTGTTTCACGGCGGCCGCAACCGCACCGAGCATCTACTGGATCCGCTGGCGACAGGAGCCGTCCTGTTTGGGCGAGGGGATTTCAAACGTGCGGCTGGAAGCCTGCGCGATGAAACCGTTTGGTTGCTTGGAGTAGAAGGTGTTCAACGGTTCGATCAAATCGAGAATTCTGCCGCAGAGACCCGTTCGATGGCCCTGCGCGACAGCGGCCTGTACGTCATCGCAAGCGCTGAGCCTGAGCCGTCGCAGTTGGTGATTGATGCAGGCCCCCAGGGGGTTCATGGCGGAGGCCATGGGCATGCGGACGCGCTCAGCATCCAGCTTGCGCAATCCGGGCAAGCGCTTCTGATCGATCCGGGAACGGGAGAATACGTCGGTCCGGATGGTGTGCGGACTTCATATCAAGTAACCGCGGCCCATAACACCGTTCAGGTGGATGGCCTCAGCCAGTCGCTCCCGAACGGCCCGTTCTCCTGGAAGCGCCTCACCAACACGACGGTTCAACGATGGATCGAGGGACGGAGTTTCATTCTGTTTGGCGGAGGCCACGACGGCTACGATCCAGTAGTCCATCGCCGCTGGGTGTTTCACCGCAAAGGCAGTTTCTGGCTTGTGCGGGATGTGATCGAAGGTGCGGGTCAACATCGTATAGCGATTCATTGGCACCTGGCATCGGGCATGGCACAGGAGAAGAAAGATCCGCGCGTATTCGCTTCTGAAGGGGCCGCGCGCGTGGGAATCGCATCGGCAGAGAGTTCGCATTGGAGCGCAGGATTGTGCCAGGGCGAATGGTCTCCGGCTTACGGGCGCAAAGAGGCGGCACCGGTCTTGCGGGTCGAGTATACGGGCGCCCTGCCGGTAGAAACGGCGACCGTCCTGACAACGGCAAACATTGCGCCTGGAAGACTCAAACCATTCGAACCCCTGGGGGAATCGCCTCTCGAACACGGCTATGCGTATTCCGAGAAGGACAAAGCGCACAAGATGTTCTTTGCCCATCCGGGGCAGTCATGGTCGTGGCAAGATTGGGCGAGCGATGCCGAGTTTCTCTATGTTCGCGAGTCTCGTGCCGGGGTGGAGGAGATCATTTTCTGTAACGGCGCCTGGGTGGAGTTTAAGGGACAAAGAGTGGTGTCGGCCGAGCGTCCGGTAGAGAGCTGTGAGCTGTCCGGGCCTGAGGGCAATATCGTTTCCGCTCAGCGACAGTTGCTTCGAGTGAGCGGGTGGCCAGTCGCGTTTCGTTCCCAGGAAGAAGCGCTGCAGCCGGCGGCGGCCGGTTCCAAGGACTGATTATGTGCGGGATCTGCGGAATTCTTCGATTTGATGCGAGTCGCGTGGAGCGCGAGGTGCTGGCAGAAATGAACCAGCAGATTGTGCACCGCGGCCCCGATGACGCCGGCCTTTTTGTCGAGGGGGGCGTCGGTCTGGCGATGCGCCGGCTGAGCATCATCGACGTGAAGAGCGGGCATCAGCCTATCAGCAACGAAAAGGGAAATGTCTGGATCGTCTTTAACGGCGAAATTTACAACCATCAAGAATTGCGCCGCGATCTCGAGGCGCGCGGACATCGCTATCGCACCCACAGCGATACCGAAACCATTGTTCATCTTTATGAAGAATACGGGCGCGAATGCGTCCAGCATCTGCGGGGAATGTTTGCATTTGTCATTTGGGATGCGCGTTCGCAAAAACTCTTTGCCGCCCGAGACCGTTTGGGCATCAAGCCGTTTTACTATCTGCAGGATCAAGAGAAGTTTCTTTTCGGCTCCGAGATCAAGACGCTCCTTGCCTATCCTGGGGTCCGCGCGTCGTTCAATCGCCGCATATTGCATGAGTATCTGGCGTTCGGCTACATCACCGGCGAGGAAACATTTTTTGAAGGGATCCGGAAATTGCCGCCCGGGCACACGCTCGAGGCGGAGCAGAGCGGGAAACTGGAGATGCGCCAGTATTGGGATCTGACGGCCGACAGCGAAGTGCAGCATCCTGAGAGCTATTACGTCGAGACCTACCGCCAAATGCTTGAGCAGGCTGTTTCGTCCCACTTGATGAGCGATGTGCCACTTGGCGTGTTCCTGAGCGGCGGGCTTGATTCGAGCACAGTGGCCGCGTTGGCCACCAAGGCGTGCGGTGGTCCGTTGCAGACCTTTTCGGTTGGATATGGGGAACGCCAATACAGTGAATTGCCGTACGCGCAAGCGGTGGCAAAGCATCTGGGCTCCGAGCATCACGAGATCGTGATGACAAGGCGGGCCTTTTTTGATGCTTTGCCGAAACTGATTTGGCATGAAGATGAGCCGATCGTCTGGCCGTCGAGCGTCTCGCTGTACTTCGTGGCACAGCTTGCGCGAAAGCACGTCACAGTGGTCCTCACGGGTGAGGGCAGCGATGAAACCCTGGGCGGATATACGCGTTACGCGTGGACGCTTTGGAACCGACGCGCCGATTCCGCCTATCGCGCGGTCACGCCCGCCTCGCTTCGCGCTCTGCTGCGGAGGGGTGTTCGCTCGGCTCCGGTTGGCTCGGCCTTGCGCCGGAAACTTGAGCATACGTTCCTCGGGCGGGACGGAGCATCGTGGGAGTCCTTTTATTTCGACAATTTCTATTCCGCGTTTTCCGGGGACGAGCAGGCGGACCTCCTCCAGCCGGAGCTGTCTCAGAAAGAGAGCCCATACGGCGGGTGCATGCGCTTTTGGGAGAAATCTTCCGGTAGCCTGCTGAGCCGTTTGCTTTACACCGACATCAAGACGTATCTGGTTGAGCTGCTCATGAAGCAGGACAATATGAGCATGGCGGCGTCGATCGAGAGCAGAGTGCCCTTTCTCGACCACAAACTGGTAGAGTTTGCCTTCAGCATTCCTCCGCAATATTCCACACGGGGAATGGCTGGGAAATGCGTGCTGAAGAAAATAGCGGAAGACCTGCTTCCGGCTTCGATTGTCCATCGCCGGAAGCTCGGATTTCCGACCCCATGGCAGGGATGGCTGGCAGGCCGGAAACTAGAGGAACTGGAGCAAACTCTGGCCGGAACCCGCAGTTTGGAACGCGGACTGTTCCGCCCAAACGCGGTCAGAAAGCTGTTTGCGGAGCACCGCGCAGGCTTGCGGGACAACAGCAATCGCATCTGGCGGCTGCTGAACCTGGAATTGTGGATGCGCATTTTTATCGACCGTGATCCTTCGCTGCTGGGAGCCTCGGGACATGGAATGCACGAAACTACAGGCGTTTCCGGGTCGGAGCATTCCTGTACACAAGAATGATGCTCAGAACCCTTCGACGAACGGGCTTCCGTGCTCTGAAGACGAGCGGCATTTCCGCTGCGCTGGCAAGAAGTTCGTGGCGCCGCGGGCGTCTATTGATCCTTTGCTATCACGGCATTTCTTCAAAGTCCGGGATTCCTGTGCAGGACGAGCATGAATGGCAACCGATGCTCTACATGACCCAGGACCTGTTGGCATCGCGATTCAAACTGATCAAGAATTCAGGTTGCGAAGTGTTGCCGCTGGGCGAGGCTTTGCAGCATCTTTATGCGGGAACGCTGCCCTCAAAAAGCGTGGCAATCACCTTCGATGATGGTGGTTATGATTTTTATCGCGGCGCCTACCCGGTGGTGCGCGATTTTGGATTTCCGGTCACGGTGTACCAGACAACGTATTATTCCGATTTCCCTAAACCGATTTTTAACCTCGCCTGCTCCTACCTGCTGTGGAAAAGCCGGAGGCATGGGCTTCAGGCTGCACCGGAACTGGGAATCCCGCGTGAGGTTGATTTGAGTTCCGAGGTAGAGCGGCGAGAGGTTCTCAACCACATCCATGCCTTCGCAGAACAGCAGAATTACAGCGGGGCGGCGAAGGACGAACTCGCCCTCAGACTTGCTACCCTCCTGGGGCAGGACTACGAGGCCTTTTGCGCCAGCCGCCTGTTCCAGTTGATGACCCCCGAGGAGATCCGGGAACTTTCGGCCCGGGGGGTGGATTTCCAGCTGCACACACATCGCCACCGCACGCCAAAGGAAGAGGGGCTGTTCCGACGCGAAATTCGCGAGAACCGCCGGCGTCTAGAAGAAATCACCGGAAAGCCAGCGACGCATTTCTGTTATCCGTCCGGGGTGTATCAACTAGATTTTCTGCCGTGGCTCAGGCAGGAAGGAGTAACTTCAGCGACCACCTGCGAGCCGTCGCTGATTTCAGCGGCGACGAATCCCTTGCTCCTACCGCGGTTGGTGGATACGAGTTTCAAAACCTCGCTGGAATTCGAAAGCTGGCTCGATGGAACAGGGGCGCTTCTGGCTCGCCGACCAGTCAGCGCTCGTATGAATCACGATTGAGTGGCTGCGACAGGATCATGGATTCCGAGCAGCGCCAGTAACTCCCCGCGCAAGTGAGGGCCGCAGGCCAGCAGTCCCGGCAATAGAGGTTTTGGCTGGTTGAAAGTGAAATCCGGGCCATCCAGAGGCCTGGCGAAGCCTCCAGCGCTCTTGACCAAGGCAACGCCGGCGGCAATGTCCCACTCGTGCTTAGGCGTGAGCGTAAAGGTGGCGTCGGCGAGGCCGGCGGCCACCCGCGCCAGCTTGTAGGCAACCGAGCCAGTAGGTTGCATCGAAAACTTCGCGCTGCGGAAGCACTCCCATTCCCCTCGGCTGGTTTCACTTCGGCTGGCCAAAACCGAAGCTCCCGCAAGGGTGGTCCGCGAACTGGCCTTCGCGGGGCTGCCGTTGTATGTGAGTCCCGTTTCTGTTGAGCCGAAGAACAATTCGTTGCTTGCCGGATTGCAGATTCCCGCAGCGACCGTCTTGCCGAGCTCAACAAACGCAATCGAGACGCAGAATTCAGGAATTCCGGCGACAAATTCGCGGGTCCCATCGAGCGGGTCTACCACCCACACCCGTTCACAATTCAGCCGCGACAGATCATCGGCGCTCTCTTCCGAGAGCCAGCCCTCGCCCTTACGCAGCAGCGACGCTCTCAAAGCTACGTCGAGTTCCTTGTCCGCCTGGGTGACCGGATCGTGGCCCGCCTTGTATTCGGCCTCGATTTCACCGGGGGTGAATTTTGCGAACACCTGCTTCGACTTTTCAATCGCCAGTTGAATTCTTTCGAGAACATCCAAATAAGTTGACATGGGAAATGAGATCAAGGGATAGCCGGAGCCAACAACATTCGAGTGTCGGTGGCAAGCCGAATCGTGCACCGACTCGGAGGTAACCAGGGGGCGGGGACGCCTATGCCGCGGAACGACCCGGCAAGAGCGGCGCGAATTGAGCCCCCCAGCAAGCAAGCCGCAAGCGGTAGATCGACATTGCCCAAGCCATAGGGCAGGAGTCCCGTTACGCCGCCGATCAGGATTTTGACCGCCATCAGTTCCATAACCGCATCTTTGGTTTAGGTGGCAGCAACCGTCAACTCGGTGTTTACGCCGATAAAACCTTCGCGCTCCAGGTGCAAGATGATTTCTTGCGCCGACTCTTCCGCGCTCAGTTCGCCGGTGTCGATGACTACTTCCGCGTCGCTGGGCGCCTCATAGGGATCAGAGATGCCGGTGAATTCCTTCACAATTCCTGCTCGCGCCTTGGCGTAAAGGCCCTTGCGATCGCGCCCCTCGCAGATTTCGAGTGGGGTGGCCATATGCACGAGGATAAATCCTCCATGCGGTTCGATCATGCTGCGAACCTGCTTGCGGACGGAATCGTAGGGCGCGATGGGCGCGCAGATCGCGATCCCACCGTTTTTGGTGATTTCCGAGGCCACGTAACCGATCCGGCGAATATTAATGTCGCGATGCTCCTTGGAAAAGCCGAGTTCCGAGGACAGATGCTTTCTCACCAGATCTCCGTCGAGGATGGTGACCGGGCGGCCGCCCATCTCGAGAAACTTTGTCAGGAGCACGTTCGCAACCGTAGATTTGCCCGAGCCCGAAAGACCGGTGAAGAAGATCGTGACCCCTTGTTTATGCCGAGGCGGGAAGCTGCGCCGCAGTTCCCGCACCACCTCGGGATATGTGAACCAGGCAGGAATCTCCCGGCCCTCGTTGAGCCGGTCGCGCAACTCCGTGCCGGAAATATTCAGCACCCGCGCACCACTGGTCACTTCATTATCGGGAACGTAGCAATCTTTATCCTCCAGGTAGACCATCATGCTGAAGGGCACCATGGTCACGCCAATTTCCGGCTCATGCTTCTTGAAAAGCTCCTGAGCTTCGTAAGGACCATAGAATGGTTTGCCGTCGGAATCCTTGCCAGGACCGGCGTGATCGCGACCGACGATGAAGTGGGTTACGCCATGGTTCTTGCGGATCAGAGCGTGCCAGATCGCCTCACGCGGCCCGCCCATGCGCATGGCCAAGGGCAGCAGCGAAAGCCTAGCCGTCCCCCCCGGATACTTGGGCAGCAGAAGTTGATAGCAACGCACGCGCGTGAAGTAGTCCACGTCGCCGGGCTTGGTCATGCCGACCGAAGGATGAATGAGCAAGTTCGCTTCCACCGTTTTGGCGGCGCGGAAAGTCAGCTCGACGTGCGCGCGGTGCATGGGATTGCGCGTCTGAAACGCCACGATTCGGCGCCACCCCACGCGGGAAAACTCAGCCCGTAGCTCCGCTGGGGTCAGGCGAAGAGTCTTGAAATCGTAGTGCGTAGGATTTTGAAGCCCCTCGAGTTTTCCGCCGACATACCAAGGATTGCTTCGGTTCAAAAGGTGATCCACCCCAGGATGGACCGTGCTTGTAGTGCCAAACACGGATTTTGCCTCATCCTTTCGATCAGGCTGCCAGACTTCTTCGACATGCAACACAGCCACCATCACGCCTTCAGGGTCGCGTAACGCAACGCTGCTGCTGCCGGGCGTGAGCTTCTTGGCAAACTCCTCGGTCACATCGAGCGTGATCGGCATCGGCCAGAGGATTCCGCTTGCCAGGTGCATTTCGTGGCAGACGCCCTCGTAGTCCCGGCGGCCCATGAACCCGCGCAGGGGCGAAAAGCCTCCGCTCAGCAATAGTTCCAGGTCACACAGTTGGCGGGCGGAGAGGTCCCAAGAAGGCCACTCGCGGGAGTGGGCTTTCAGCTCAGCAGCGCGCTCGGCCGAAGCAATCAGCTGAACCAGTTCGCCGCCGTGCGCCGGGATAAGATGGCTCGTCGAAGTTGTCAAAAGTACAAACCTCCCATGCTATGGATTTCCTGGACGCTTTCCGCTAGGGCACAAAAGAAGATGTTGGGATTAGAGATGATAACCCAGCAAACGGTCTTGACCAGGCAGTTAAATTTGTGTAATCGATTTTACCAAAGATCGTTCCGGCTCGAGTCGTTACCTCTGTTATAGAATCGACCCGTTACTTCTGTGTTATAGAATCCTTCGAGCGCCCACCCAGGAAGCGGTCTAGTGAATGCCTTAAATTCGGTAGCAATTCTCAATCCCTTGGGCGACTTTGGCATCAATGCCTACAGTTTTGAGTTGGCGGAAGGCCTGTGTGCGGCCGGGGTTTCGGTAGACGTCTATGTCAATGGGGCCTCGCCGCTCTCGGTACTCCCAGCGGCCCGGCGCCACCGCTGTTTCCCGGTCCTCGGGAGCGTGCTCCTGAAGCAGGATCTGAAAACCGGCTTCCGGGCTGAGGCCGAGTCTTCCCTCTTGCCTTCGTTGTTGCCGTCGACATCCACGGTGAACGCAGAGCCCGGTCGCCAGCGGGCCCCGTTGTTCCGGGAGCGTGCCCGCCAGAAATTCCTCGAAATCGAGTTGGCAGCTCATCTGAGGCGCAAGCGCTATGACCTCGTGTGGACGCAGTGGCCGGAGATCTACGGACATGGTTTCTGGGCTACTTGCAGGCGGCTGGGCTTGAAAACGGTGCATACCGTGCACAACGTCCTGCCACATGAAGAGAACCCTGAGGACGTGACGCTGCTTCGAAAAGTGTATGGGAACTGTGACCGCCTGATCGTCCATTCCGAACAGAGCCGGCAGGAACTGCTGCGGCTTTTTCCCGACGTGGCAGCGAGGGCTTCGGTGATGCGGCACGGTCTTTACACCATCTACCCGCGACGTACCGGAGCGCGGGAGCGGGTTCGCGGGGAATTGCAGATTGGGCCCGCTAAAATTGTTTGCCTGATTTGCGGCGGCATACGACCCTACAAGAACATCGATTCCTGCCTGCGTGCTTTGTCCGAACTTCCCAAGGATGTGCTTCTCATCGTCGCCGGCAAGGAGTCCGGGTTCGAGGCCTCTTCAAAGGAAGATTCGCTGGCGCATACGCGGAGGAGAGCGCGAGAGTGCGGGGTAGAGGACAGCGTACGGCTGATTCCCCGAGCTCTCGGTCGTCTCGAAATGGCGGAATTGTTCGAGGCTGCCGATCTGCTTTTGCTGCCGTACCTCAAAGGTTACGGCAGCGGGTTGCTGTTACTGGGCATGACATTTCGGAAATACATCGTTACTACCGATACCGGTGGCGCCAGCGAATACCTGCGAAACTATCCAAATAGCAACCTGCTTGCACGAGGTGATAGTGCGGAACTCGCCGGGGGCATCCGTGAAGGGATCAGGACTCTCCAGGATGGGACTCAGAGCGCAGAAACAACGGCGCTCGAGGAGTTACAGTGGACCACAATTGCGCGCAACTCTTTACAGATCATTTCGAGCGGCTGTTGACTATTGTTTCGCACCAAGCGCTGCGTTGACTCGGATATGACTCAGATCACTGACGGAACGCCCACACTGCCGACGGCTCAGGCTTCTTCCAATCTGAAGGTACACGATCAGAGTCTCGCTAAGGGCGTAGCCTGGACGGCAGGGGCCAAGTGGTCGAGCCAGTTTCTTTCCTGGGCTTCCCTTATTATCGTTGCCCGGCTGTTGTCGCCCGCAGACTTTGGTCTGGTGGGAATGGCGACTCTTTATCTGGGGCTGGTGACGCTGTTCAGCGAATTTGGCGTGGGCACCGCCGTACTGGTCTTGCGGAATCTGGACGATGAGCAAATCGCCCAGCTGAACAGCCTTTCACTGTTGATAGGGTTCGGTTGTTTTCTGGTCTCTTGTGGCATCGCAAGACCCCTGGGAGTGTTCTTTCGGGCCCCCAACCTTCCTCTGGTTGTCGTCGCCATGAGCACCACATTCATCATCCTGGGACTGCGGAGCGTTCCATACTCTCTCCTGCAGCGCGACATGAGTTTCAAACTCTTGTCGGTGCTCGAGACTGGGCAATCGATCTGCCAGGCGCTGACCACGCTCTTGCTGGCGTTCCTCGGCCTGAGGTATTGGTCGCTGGTCGTCGGCAATATCGCAGGTTCGGCGTTGCTCACAGTTACGACCGCGTTGTACTGCCGTCACGGCTTTGCCCTACCGCGCCTCGCGTCCATCCGGCACGCCCTGCGTTTCAGTTCGCATATTCTGGTCTCGCGGCTGTGCTGGTACGCCTACTCGAATGCCGATTTTCTTGTGGCTGGCCGGGTTCTCGGACCGACCCTGTTGGGCGAATATACGTTGGGGTGGAATCTGGCAACGGCGCCGATTGAAAAAGTCTCGGGGGTTATTGTTCGCGTCACTCCCGCGTTTTTTGCCGCCGTGCAGGATGAACATGCTGCCCTGCGCCGCTACCTGCGCGTGCTTACAGAGGCGATTGGCATCGCTACGTTTCCCGCCACCTTTGGGCTGGCGCTTGTGGCTCATGAGTTTGTGCCGCTGGTCCTGGGGGAAAAATGGGGAGGCGCGATTGTCCCGCTTGAGTTATTGGCGTTTTACGCATCGTTCCGCGTGATCGTGACTTTGCTTCCGCAGGTCTTAAACGTAGTTGGAGAAACCCGCTTCGGGATGCGGAATGCGATCGCCACCGCAATTATCATGCCCACTGCTTTTTATGTTGGAAGCCGATGGGGTACGACCGGAATCGCGGCGGCCTGGATTATTACTTACCCCGTGGTGGTCATACCGTTGTACTGGCGAACTCTCTCGAAGATTGGCCTGGGCGTTCGGGAGTATATGCAAGGCGTTATCCCGCCTCTCAACGGGTCGATTGCGATGGCGGTTGCGGTTGAAGCGGTGAAATGGTCCCTGCCTCACGGTTGGCCATTGATGCCCCGCCTGATTCTCGAAGTGGCGGCGGGAGCGGCCGCTTACGCCGTCGTAATGTTGGGGGTTTATAGGTCACGCATGCGGGCGTTATGGCAACTTGCCAATAATCTTTTGCGCCGCAAATCCTAGGGAAAACAACGCGAAATGAGTTTCAAGCCCGGCTGTTCGCGATAGCAGGCAAGGGCGCTTCCTGCTGCGAACCGACCAGTTCTCGCATCCAGTCTCCCAGGCGCGATGCCAGCTGCCGGTACTGGAATTTGCCATTTATATCCAGTTGCACCGATTCCGGACTCCGTCGGGGCATTTGGAGGAATTTGAGGAAACGTTCGGCGATTTCGTTGCTGTTGCTCGGGCTTGCCCAGATACCAGAGTCGGTCTCCTGCAGCAGGTCGGTCAGGGCTCCTGGTTCAGTCACCGCAAAGATCGGAATGCCAGTCTGCAGGTATTCATAAAACTTTGCCGGCACTTGCAGTTCGTGACTTCCCTGGAAGAGCAGCAAGCGATCGGCGCTCGCAAGGACTTGCTGTGCCTGATTGCGGTTGATCCGTGGACGAAACTCCAGGCATTTCTTGCGCAGGAGCTCGGGGCAGATGGTCTCCGCCTGGGTCATGTAGTCGCTATCGATTTCACCCTGAAAGACCAGCTGAAAGGAATCGGGATCGAGTTGGCCGGAGCGAGTAAGCTGGGAAATCGCCTCCAGAAAAGTGTCAATTCGTCGCAGACCGTAGATCGAGCCCAGGTGGAGAAAGAGACGTTTCGGGGCCGGCGCCGCATCCGTGGCGTACGCGTCCGAGTCGTCAAATCCATTGGTGAGTGTGCGGAATTTGGAACGGGCTTCGCCCGAATAGTGGTTCTGAAATGCTTCCCGCAGGCGGTCGGTGTTACAGATGACCAGATCAGCCGATCTGATGCAGCGTTCTTCCAGCCGCTCGGACAGATGTTGGAACCAGGTCGGGTTGCGTTTTTCTGGCAGGAGATTCGCCCATGGATCTCTAAAATCCGCCATCCAGGGCAACTTGTGGGTGAGCTTCAGGCGCCGGGCAATCAGGTGAGAGATCCACGGCGGTCCGCTCGAAAAAAGGGCATCCACTCTATCCGTTCGGATCAACTCGCTAGCAGCTTTCAGGGCAGGAAGGTACCAGCCCCAATAGCGGTCGGGGAATGAGAGCATGGCGAGCAGGTGTTGCCGTGCCAGGGACGAATTCGGGCCCCGGCCTTGCGCTATCCCGACATCGCCGGGCCGCGATCTCCGATGCTGAATGAGGCGGCGGTACCAATCGAGCGGCGTTGACAACGAGCGGGTGCGAATCACTTTCAGGTCGCTCGGCAGAAACACGCTGCGATCAACGCTCTCGTAGAGACGGTCTTCTACCGTCAGGACGAACGGGTGAACGTCGCACTCTGGCAGATAACGGCAGAGTCGGGCAATGCGGAGGCCCCCAACTGCTGAGTCGGGCGGAAACGTATGACTTACAATGAGAACCCGCATCACGGACCATTATCTCCAGAAGACATGAAGCTTGGAATTGCTGCCGAGCGCGTGATTGCTTTCGCGGAAAGACGGGCACATTGCCCAAACCTGACCGCGCTGTGCGGACGGGAGTGAAGGATTCGACGCTGTGAGATGCCTATCACACTAGTTGCACCGAACTACGCTGTTCGTGGCCTCGTTGTGCGGAATCGCAAAGCCGCTTCTGCAGTACGCCCTCTACAATCCGCCTCGCAGCCTGTCCATCCCACAGTGGGGGCCGGCGCGAGGAACGCGACCAGGTGCGCAATATATGCCTGCCTGCACTGACGATTCTAACGGGGTCAACGCCAACAATCTGATTGCTGCCATGCTCGACCGTCGCTGGCCGCTCGGTATTGTTGCGCAACGTGAGGCACGGCACACCTAACGCAGTAGTTTCTTCTTGAATCCCGCCAGAGTCAGTCAGCACCAGCCGAGAATTGTCCATGAGGCAGAGGAAGTCCAGGTACCCCAGGGGGGCGAGCTCTTGCAAACCGGTAGGCGAGCCGTTCCTGGATCCTCCAAAATAGTGGTCGAGATTCAAATCGCGGACTCTCGTCATCGTCCGGGGATGAATCGGGAAAAACACCGGGATTTCCTGCCCCAGCTCATTTATCGCCTGCAACAATCGTTCCAGGGTTTCCGCTTGGTCGACGTTAGAAGGACGATGCAGTGTAAGCACTCCGTAGGGGCGAATATGCTCGCCGTTCTTTACGCCAAGCTTCTCCAGAATCCGGGACTTCGCCGCAATCGCACGGTGTTGCAGCAGCGTGTCGATCATGACATTGCCCACCAGAAAAATCCTGTCCTCGGAGACTCCCTCGGCTTTCAGGTTGTCGACCCCGCTTTGCTCGGTGACAAATAACAGTTCGGAAATCGTGTCGGTGACTTTCCGGTTGGTCTCTTCGGGCATGGTGAGATCGAAGCTTCGCAAGCCAGCTTCAATGTGGGCCACCGGGATGCCGAGTTTAACCGCAGTCAGCGCTGCAGCCAGGGTTGAATTCACGTCGCCGACGACGAACACCAGGTCCGGCCGGAATTCCTCCAGCACGGGTTCCAGACGCTTCATGACCTCGGCGGTCTGCCAGGTATGACTGCCGGAGCCCACCTGCAGATTGAGATCAGGTTCAGGCAGGCCCAACTCGTCAAAAAAAGTGCCGGATAGCTTGTCATCATAGTGCTGCCCGGTGTGCACCAGGCGGTGCGATACTTCCGAAACCCGCCGGAGTTCCGACACTACCGGCGCAATTTTCATAAAGTTGGGTCTTGCGCCGACCACGCTAAGAATTCGCATCTGCATCCCCGCTACCGAACCCCGCATTCAGCTCGCCGCACGTCAATTTCAGATCTGCACCTTCGGCCACGATTGCTGTGGCATATTTCTCCCCGAGCCCCGGCTCGGCATATTTCTCCCCGAGCCCCGGCTCCAGCATGGTCCAACGCTTTGCCTCGTTCGGGTCGGGACGCGTGGCCAGGAGACGGACCGGTTCACCTGGGCGCAGGGAAACGTCGAATTCTGAAAGCGGAAGAGACAAACCACTCCCCAGAGCCTTGAGGTATGCTTCTTTGCGGGCCCAGCAGTTGAAAAAACCTCGATGCTGGTCATCGCCGGGCAAGCCGGCCAAATCCCGCTGCTCGGAAACCGAGAAAAAACGTTGAGCAATGGCCTTGATTTCCACATCATACCGGATCGCTTCTATGTCCACTCCGATCCGCCTCTCCAAAGTAACTCCGACACAAGCCATATCCCCGGAATGGGAGACATTGAACCGCAATCCGCGGGTTTCGTGTACTCCTCCGAGTTCAGGCTTTCCGTGAGCCGAGTAAGAAAAGATCAGACGGGAAGGCTCTTCCTCGAGATAGTTTGCCAGCAGCATACGAAGCGCGCCCCGGCAGATGTGGAAGTGCCGGCGATCTCGTGCGAACCTCAATCTTGCCGACCGTTCGGTTTCGTCGGCTGAGAGAAGGCTGGCAAATTCTCTTTCTCCGATTCTCTGATCCTCCAGATCGAGATACCAGAGGTGGACATCCTGTTTGTCCAACGCCAGGTAGGGGCCGAGTTTTGCCTGGAACCCTGTCATACGGCTGCGTGCAGTGGGAGTGCCATCACCAGGCTGCGTGGAGGACCCTCCCTCATCGCGTTCACTTGCAAACCGAGGTACGCCCTGCAAGAGGCTACTTCCAGAGGTCAGGGTGCGGTCGGCATGAACCAGATACAAGAGAGGTCTCCGTGGATGAACAAAAAGTAACGCTTACGTTTGGACGTCAATTGGCTTCGGACGAGCAACGTTGTCGTCGAGGATGCGCCAGATCCTATCCTTTCGCGGACTGTTGGAGGTTGCCCGCGAGAGGCTCTCCCGCAGAAGGCTACCGAGTTTGCGCACGTGCGGCGGTCGCAACATCAAATGGGGCATGTCGATGCAGTGAATTTCGACCCCACCACGCGACCGGGAGCCCCATCCCAAAGTCGTATCTTTTACGTAGTAGAAGGGCTGCCTTGGACGCTTAAACAGCGCTACTGGAGCGTTAAAGTGGGGATTCGTAAAGTTCTTTCCTGGCCAATAAACCTTTTGCCAGGGAGTCTCCGGTGGGCGAGAAAAAGGATGGATGATTCGATCCATCGTCCTGTGAATACTGCTGGTCAGCGAGGTGAGACGGCGGCGTCCCCCGGAACGCAGCAACTGGCGAGTCCTCTTTTGATAGTAATGGATGCGCCAAAGCCACCGGACATAGGCGTTCTGCAGGACCCAGGTGTCGAAAACCGCGAATAAGCCGACGGTTTCGCCCTGGGCCTCCAATTCCAGAATGATTTGTTCGGCAATGTGAGCACCTGCGCACATGCCCCCCAGATAATAGGGTCCTGAAGGCTGGACCGAACGCATACCCTCGATATACTCCAGGGCGAGACTGCGCATATCCGACAGTGGAATCGGCGAATGTGGTGGAACCACACGAGTACGCGACTGCAGTTTGTACACCACCTGGGAGGTGCCCATCGCTTTCGCGAGGGCGGCATATCCGAGGGCGCTTGCGCTCGGCGATGCCACGACGAAAAACGGCACACCTTCCCCCGCTTGTACTGGCATCACGATGGGATCTGACTGGGGTTGATTGGCGTCCCGCAGCAACTTTGCCATGGATTCGACAGTCGGAGCGCGGAAAAGAGCCGTCAACGGGACCTCGTGCCCAGTCTCCTTGGCAATGGTCGCCATAAGTTGAACGGCCAAAAGCGAATGCCCGCCAACGTCGAAAAAATTATCGGTTACGCCAATAACCTCGTTGCGCAGCACCTTGCTCCAAATCTTCAAAAGGGCGGCCTCTTTTTCATCACGAGGCGCCGTGATGGAAGCGCGTTGTGCCACCGCCTGCGGTTCGGGCAATGCTTGCCGGTCAATCTTGCCGTTCGGCGTCAGGGGAAACTTTGGGAGCACCGCAATCGCCTGCGGCACCATATAGCCCGGCACTTCCAGCTTCAGATAGTCGCGCAACTGCTCGCCAGTGACATTGCCGCTTTGCACCACGGCATAACCCAAGAGCCGCTTGTCCCCTTGCTCATTCTCCCGCGCCAGCACCAGCGCCTGCTTCACTCCCCCATGCCGCGCCAGCGCCGCTTCGATCTCTCCTAGCTCAATCCGGAAGCCCCGCACCTTCACCTGATCGTCCCCGCGTCCCAGAAACTCGATCGCGCCATCTTCCAGATATCGCGCCAGGTCCCCAGTCCGGTACATCTTGGCGGTACCGTCGGAGGAGAATGGGTTTTCGATGAACCGTTCCGCTGTTTTCTCCGGCTGGTTCAGATACCCAGCGGTCACACCAGCTCCCGCAATGTAGAGTTCCCCTCGCACCCCAACCGGCACCGGCTGCAGCTTCTGATCAAGCACGTACACCTGCGTGTTCTGGATCGGACGTCCAATCGGAATGCTCGAAATCTGCTTTGACTTCCAGTCGTAGTCTTTCAGCTTCAAGGTCAACGAGCCCACCGTGGTCTCGGTGGGACCGTAGTGGTTTAAAATCTCGCAGCTCGACGAGAGCGCTTCGATCTTTCCGAGCAGCTTTGCCGTCAACGTCTCGCCGCCAAAGACCAGATACTTCCGCGGCAGCAACTTCTTCGCCTGCTTCGGGTCGGACTGCGACTCGAGCAGCGCCGCCATATGCGAGGGCACGATCTTCAGCACATCGATGCCGTACTTGGCCGCATATTCGGCAAAGCGCACGCCGTCGGTGGCCGTTTCATAGCCGATCACGTGCAGCGTGCCGCCCGAGATCAGCGAAGGATAAATGCAGGTGTTGCCCAGGTCCGCCCCCAGCGTCGATACTGTCGCGAACTGCAGGCCTTCGGAATACTTTTCAGCTTCCAGGCGTTTGACGATGAAAGCGGCGTAGTTGACCAAATTGCCATGCCGGACAGCCACGCCTTTCGGAACACCGGTTGAGCCGGAGGTGTAGAGCACATACACCAGATTCTCGGGAGTGGTTGTGCCGTCAGGATTCGAAGTGGGTTCCGCGGACCATGGCTTAGGCTGGGCATCGAGCACCAGCTTGGTGCCCGCAAAGTCTGGAACCTGCGCGGCCAACTTCGATTCGGTGAGCACCACCCCCGCGCCTTCCATCTGCTGGCGCAAGCGCGCTGGAGGATTGTCTGGGTTCAGGGGCACATAGGCGCCACCAGCTTTCAGGATTCCGAGGACCGCAACCATGGTCTCGGCGGAGCGCTCCAAACACAGCCCCACCAGCTTGTCCGGACCGACCCCTTGCCGGCGCAGATGATGCGCCAGCTGGTTGGCTCGAGCATTCAATTGTTGGTAGGTGAAAGCCTGCTCACCACAGCGCACGGCCACGCGCTCCGGGGTTCGCTCGGCTTGAATCTCGAACAGCTGATGCAGGCACTTCGCAGCCGGATACTCGGCTGCCGTGTTATTCCACTCCACCACCAGCTGCTGGCGCTCAGCTTCAGAAAGCAGCGCCAGTTCGGAAACCTTGGCTTCGGCATTCGCCAGACCTGCCGCCAGCAGGTTTTGATACCAGCCAGCAATGCGTTCGACTACCGCCCGGTCCAGCCGCGCCGCATCGTAATGAAACTCTAGCCCGACCCGGGGCCCGCGTCGAACCGCTACCAGACGCAGCTTGAAGCGTTCGGCGATGATTTGCAGGTGTTCGAGCTGGAACTGCGCTCCTCCTGCTGGTTCTCCTCCCCCAAGGTCGTAATAAGAGAAACTGGCGCCGTCGTGATCGCCGGCGTCGAGCGGCAGGAATTCTTGGATCCCGATTGCCTCTTGTAGCGACTCGGAGGTTCGCCGACAAACGTCGGCGAAACTGAAATGCGATTCCACGGAGATGCCCACCGGAAGCATTCGAGCAAAGGATCCTACGGCGTTTTCTAGTTCCTCGAATTCTCGTCCTGGAGCTTCGACATGCACTATCACGCTATTTTGCTGAGAAACCCGAGCCACAAGTGCGGCCCATGCCGAGAGAAGTAGGTTCGGTTCGGAGGAACGGATAACATTCCCGGCGCTATTGGCGTCCAACTCGACGGAAACTAGATCTGGCGTGAAGACCGTGCCGGCCTGTTTTTCCAGAGGAAAAAGGATCGGGGCGTCTCCGGCCGTGATCTTTTCCCAAGACGCCCGCGCTTTGCGTGCGTCATCCTCTTCGGACTCGAGCAGATCGAGCTGCCATTGCGCAAATTGAACGTATCGGAATGGGTCCGGTAAATCCGACTGACCCGAGTAGAGCGCGCACAACTCGCGGAAGATGGCCCCAAGAGAGTGGGCATCGGCACAAAGACTATTAAAGCTTAAAACGAGCGAATATCGCGCAGGCTCTTCCCGAACTAAGAACGCGCGGACGACTGGTGATTGCTCGGCATCTCCCGCAAGCTGCTTTTCCCTCGTAATCAGGCCGTCGATCTCGATCCCACACTCTGCCTTGCTTCTGCCGCAAAGGTCGATCTCTTCCCAAGCCGGTTCCTGAGACTCGAGAACCACCTGAAATGGAACCTTCATTCCTGGTTGACGGCGAAACACGGTCCGCAGACTCTCATGACGCGAGACAATTTGCTTGACTGCGGCTCGCATCCGGTCAGCATCGACTTCGCCGTGAATTGAGATTCGACAAAGAGCTCTTGGCTCGCCATGGAGAACATCACTGGCCAGTTTCCAGGCAAGCTTCTGTTGCGGTGAGAGCCAAAATCCAGTGGCGTTTTCGGACATCCCCTAAGCTCCTTCGACGACGCAGAGTTCAGCGTACATCATGCGTTTTGGCCCGAGGGGGGGACCGGGCCGGTTGTGGGTTACTGCAAAGACGCACGGTCGAGATCGGCTCCGTGCACCAGGTCTCCAAGGGCCACTACAATCTTACGGGGTCCGACGAACGGGTCGCGTGCGTGTGCCGTGATCATGTTGTCGAGGGTGACCATGTCGCCCTCCCGCCATTGGAATCGTACCGCATTTTTCTCGTACAGCTCTCCGATGTGGTCCATCACGGAATCTTCGATGGGCGAACCGTCGCCATAATAAACGTGACGCGGCAAATCCTCGCTTTTGAAGATCGAGAGCAACGATTGACGGGTTTCCGGATCGAGGCAGTGCACGTGGTGCAGCTGAACTTGATTGAAGAATGACATCTCTCCGGTGACCGGATGACGCAGAACGCCGCGGCATTTCTGTTTCACGCGAAGGCTGTCTTTTCCGTACCACTCGGCAATGAATCCCTGCTTGTGGCAGGCTTCTTCCACCACCGCTCGCTCGTCGGTCTGGAAAAAACGCTGCCAACTGACGTCCAGCCCGTCGGAGAAATTGCGGATGTACATCAATCCCACCTTCTCGAATCTGTCTCGCACTGCCGGATCCAGCTGCTGGTAAACCTTGCGACAATCCACAACGGGTGAGCAGCCGCCCTCCTTGGCCGCGAGTACGCAGAAGAAACTGATGCGAGTCGGCCAAGCATTCATGTGCGAGCTCTCGTTATGGTACAGAATGGCCTTGTCTGCTGGATAGGGCGTGGAGGTGTAGATCTTGCCGGCGACGCCTTCCCGCGGCAGGTCACCATACTCGGAATAGATCTCTTTGTAGATGGCGGCAGCCACCTGCTCGAAATCTTCCGGTGTCGAGAGTCCGAAACCGCGAAAAAGCACACCTCCGTGCTTGTGCAACTTGGCGTTGACGTAGTCCCGATGATTACGGGCCCACTCGGCCAGATCCACCTGATCCGCCGCAGGTTCCACGACTAAGGGTAAAAGTTCACTCTCGCTGAGCTGGGTCTCGCGCACCGGGCTGAATTGCGAAAGATCCACGGCCTTTCGCCGAATCGCACCAAGTGATTTTTTAAGTGTTGCTGTATTCTCCACGTTTTTTACCCCTTGCGTCCCCCGGGACACACTTGCCCGGCGGGATCTTTAAGCAATAACTCTGCATTTCTCGTGCCAGCAACCAGTCGCACCCGGGCGACGTTGCTAACACACGATCACGTTACAACTTTAGCAAATTCAGCGACTTACGCCTTCTCTCCTGCCAAGCAGAGGTGCGGTCAATTTCAAAGGTTGCAAACAATTGCATACTGGTGTGACGCTAACGGTGTTCCTCACTTAGGGGGCCATCGACGCGGATTTACCTCTCCGAATCGGATTTTTCCCCCAATCGGACGGTTCTGGGTTGTGCTTCTCCTAGCCTTTTCCTTTGTGCGACTTTGCGCTGACTCTTCTCCGCTTCGAGTTGCAGCCTTTCCTGGTCGCTTTGGATCCGTAACTCGCTGATTCGCTTCTCGGGGTGGAACAGGGCATCGCGCAAAATCGTTTCATACCCCGCGGCCATGCGGAGTATGGTTCCGCGATCGAACAGTTCTGTGCTGTAGACCCAGTGCTGCCAGGCGCCGGTGTTGCTCTCGCCAATGAAAACCGCGGCATCGAACTTCGAACGAGTGATGGGCACGGGTACTGCACACATCTCGACGCCTGCCAGTGCACGCCGTTGTGGCGGGATGTTCTGCATGACAAAGAGTGCCTGCACGATCGGATTGTGACTGAGGCTGCGCTCGGGGCGAAGGTCTTCGACCAGTTTGTCGAAGGGGATGTCCTGATGGGCATAGGCTCCAAGCGCCACTTCGCGTACCCGTGAGACCAGCTCACGGAATGTAGGGTCGCCGGACAAGTCCGTACGGAGCGGCAGAAGATTAATAAAAAAGCCGATCATCTGCTCCGTTTCCGCGGCCGTCCGGTTTGCGATGTCGGTCCCGATTACGATCTGCTTTTGCCCCGAATAGCGCGACAGCAGAGCGTTATAGGCGGCAAGCAGCACCATGAATAGAGTTACGCCTTCCTTTTGGCTGAACTCCTTCGCGGCAGACGCGACGTCTGCTGCCAACAATATCGGGTCATAGGCGCCGACGAATGTGCGCACTTCCGGCCTTGGCCGGTCAACCGGAAGGTCGAGCAAGGGTGGCGCCCCTTTCAGGTGCTCGCGCCAGTAATCAAGCTGTTGTTCCAACACTTTTCCCTGCAGATAAGTTCTTTGCCAGGAAGCGTAGTCGGCGTACTGAACCGGCAGTTCCGCTAGCGGAGACGGACGCCCCTGGGTGGAAGCCTCGTAAAGTGCGCCAAGCTCTTGGAAGAATATGGAGGCTGACCACGCATCGCTCACAATGTGATGCATCGTGAGCAACAGAATGTATTCATCGGACGCAAGCTTCAGAATTTTCGAGCGAACCAGAGGTCCCGTTGCTAGATTGAACGGCGTTTGTTCCTCCCGGACCGCGAGTTCCTTTGCCCTTGACTCTCTTTCCTGCGCCGCATATTGCGTCAGGTCCAGGATCGGAACATCGAGCTCAAGAAATTTGGCGACGACTTGTACCGGCTCGCCGTTTGTGCTGGTGGCAAATGTGGTCCGCAGCGACTCGTGCCGTCGCACGATCTCGTTAAGAGCGCGGGTAAACGAGGGAACATCGAGTGGGCCTTTGAGCTGAAAGGCACGAGGAATATTGTAGAGCGGATTGTTGGGCTCGATTCGATCCAGTACCCACAGCCTTTGCTGCGCGAAAGAAAGCGGCAAGGGACCCTCACGCGAGATA
>Ga0207702_10001371_pt1 | contig 24261 bp, 25 predicted proteins | sample KBSCornC62_FD_184302 | JGI IMG/M metagenome (GOLD analysis project Ga0207702, IMG submission 184302) | Corn rhizosphere microbial communities from Kellogg Biological Station, Michigan, USA - KBS Corn C6-2 (SPAdes) (version 2) | ecosystem: Host-associated > Plants > Roots > Rhizosphere > Soil ...
CATGTCGCCGTAGACCACCGTGGCGAGGGTTTCCACGCTGAAGAAAAACGCGCCGGACAGGCCCTTCGGATACTGGTTGGCGATGCCGTTCGGATCGACCTGGTAGAGCATGGCGAACACGGCGTTGAACATCAGGAACACGCTGATGGCCACGCCGAAGAACGCGGGCCAGCTCATGATCAGGGCGCGATGGTAAAAGTCATCCCAGAAGCGGTCCTTGAGGCCTTGGGAAATGAACGGCCGGCCTCCGATCTGCACGACGCGTGGTCGCTGCCAGAAGGACTCAAACCGTTTGTGGTTCATGCTGAAACTCCCCGCCGCCTATGCCGTGATCGAATTGTAGCGTCCGCGCCGCGCATGCCGACGGCGGCCATGCGCGCCGTTGGCGGGCGCGGTAAGCTTGCCGGCCCCACCTGAAGGCAAGGCTCATGCTCAAGCTCATCGGCTTTGACGGCGACGACACGCTCTGGCACAGCGAGGGCTATTACCGCGAGGCCAGCGCGCGCTTCGTGGCGATCATCGGCCGCTACGTGGATGTGGGCGATACCCAGGTACAGGCCGGCATGCTGGCCACCGAGCGGCGCAACCTGAAGTTGTTTGGCTACGGCGCGAAAGGCATGACGCTGTCGATGGTGGAAACCGCCATCGCCATTACCGAAGGCCGCATTTCGGCGGCGGACATCCATCAGCTGGTGGAGATCGGCAAGACCGTGCTGCAGCATCCGGTGGAACTGCTGCCGGGCGTGCGCGACGCGGTCGCCGCGGTGGCGCAGCATCACGCCGTGGTGCTGATCACCAAGGGCGACCTGTTTCATCAGGAAAAGAAAGTGGCGCAATCGGGCATGGCGGACCTGTTCCATCGCATCGAAATCGTCTCGGAAAAAGACGCGCCCACCTACCGCCGCGTACTCAGCGAATTCTCGCTCGAGCCGGCGCAATTCGTGATGGTGGGCAACTCGCTGCGTTCGGACATCGAGCCGGTGATCCGCCTGGGCGGGTGGGGCGTGCACATGCCTTATCACGTAACGTGGGAGCACGAGCTGGAAAACAGCCTGGGCGAGGCGGACGCACCGCGCATGCTCACCGTCGACGAACCTTCCGCCATTCCCGCGGCTATCGCGCAATTGGCCGAACGCGCGGCGGCATACGCATGATTACGCCGCGCATCATCCAGTGTCCCTATTGCGGCGAGCGCATCGAGATCCTGGTCGATGCCTCCGCCGGCGACCAGCGTTACATCGAGGATTGCCAGGTCTGTTGCCGGCCGATCAGCATCGATGTGTGGATCGGTGCGGATGAGGACGTGCATGTGAATGTGGCTGGCGAAGACGAAGCCTGAACTTGCCACGCACTCCCTGTAGGTTCGGCTGCGCCTCAGCCCAACCTACAGGAGCTCCGCGGACGAAACGATTCTGACGCCCAGCCCTTCCAGTGTCGCCCGCGTGGAGACATCGCTCCGTGGCGTTACTGGCCGCGTGAGATCCCAAACCACGTTCGCGCGGAAACCCAGCGCCAAGGCATCCTGCACGGTCCACAGCACGCACACGTCGCGCGCCAGGCCGGCGGCGTAGATCTCGGTCACGCCGCGCTCGCGCAGCCAGCCGGCCAGCCCGGTGCTGGGGCGGGCGCCGTCGGGGCCGTGGTTTTCCTGGAAGGCGCTATAGGAATCCACATCGGGATGCGCGCCTTTGCGCAGAATTACATCCACCGGCGACCAGTCGATGCCCGGATGCAATGCGGCGCCCGCTGTGCCCTGCACGCAGTGATCCGGCCAAAGCGTTTGCGGACGGCCATATAGCGGGATCTGCTCAAATGGCGCCTTGCCCGCATGCATGCTGGCAAAAGAAACGTGTCCGCGTGGATGCCAGTCCTGCGTGGCGACCGTCTGCCGGAACATGCGGCGACGCAGTAACTGGTCGATACCGGGGACGATGGCGTCTCCTTCATGACAGGCAAGCGTGCCGCCCGGCATGAAATCCGGTTGGACGTCGATCAGGACAAGCGCGGCCTGGGTGTTCATCGCAAGATTCCACCGCGGATCGGCGGCATAATGCAAGCGATCACTTCGGGGGCGCTGATGCACTACGACCAATCGTGGATGGAATACGGACTGGTGGGCGGTCTGGAAGCGGGTGGAATCAGTGCCGCCGCGGCCGTGCTGCTGTACCTGGTCGTGTATGCGATCGGCCATCGGCAGGGCTGGACGCCGTTGCGCATGATAACTATCGCCTTTCTAGTTTCCCTGCTGCTCACCGCCAGCGGCGACATGTGGGACCTGATCTATTTCAACTACACCCGCATGGATTCGCTGCAGTTTTTGAAGGCGAAGCTGGCTGAGGTGCATGATCCGGACAACATCGGCCTGCGCGTGTTTTGGGAATTGATCGGCGCGCTGGTCGGCGCAGGCTTGGGCTGGCTGCTGCGCGGTGGCGATTGGCGTAGCGCCCTGCGCGGGGATTGATCCCGTTGGATCTATTCCATGTACCCGAGTAGATCAGAAAGCATCGCTAAAGCACCGGATCGAACAGCCGCGCTACGTGCATCGCGAGCCGCCGCAGATAAGGCGAGCGACGATATTCCTCGCGCGTGATTTCCACCGCGTTGCCGAAGTCCTCCACCAGCATGCGTTCGACGTCGGCCGCGAAGGCGTGGTCCACGTTGAGCGCGCCGATCTCGAAATTCAATCGGAATGAGCGATTGTCCAGATTCATGCTGCTGACGCACGCTGTGTCGTCGTCGATCAGAATCACCTTTTGATGCATGAAGCCAGGCTGGTAGCGATAGATGCGGATGCCCGCGCCGAGCGCATCGTGTACGTGCAAGGTGGACGCGAGAAATACGGTGAAATGATCGGGGCGCGAGGGCAGCATCACGCGCACATCCACCCCGCGCATCACCGCCAGGCGCAGCGCCGACAGCACGGCCTGGTCGGGCACGAAATAGGGCGTGGTCAGCCATAAGCGCTTGCGCGCCGCGTTGATCGCCACCGTGAAAAACAGCGAGCAGGTTTCCTGCGGATCGGCCGGGCCGGTAGCGGCAATCAGCGTAAGCGCTTCGCCTTGCGCGGGGGCGGGCGGCAACATTGGCGGCAGTTCGCCGGTGACCCAATGCCAATCCACCGCGAAGCTGCGCTGCAGATCGGTCACGGCCGGGCCGGCCAGCTGCATATGCGTGTCACGCCAGGGCGCGAGCGGCGGTTTCAGGCCGAGGTATTCATCGCCCACGTTGAGACCGCCGAGAAAACCCACGCAGCCGTCGATCACCAGGATCTTCCGATGGTTGCGGAAATTGAGCTGAAACCGATTGGGCCGCCGCCGCGTGGCGAACGGATAAATGGCGACCCCGCCTTGCTGCAGCGTCTCCACGTAACGGCCGGGCAGGGCATGGCTGCCGATGCCGTCGAACAACACGAAGATGCGCACGCCGGCGGCTGCGCGCTCGAGCAATGCACGCTGCATGCGCTGGCCGAGCATGTCGTCGTGGAAGATGAAGAACTGCATCAGGATGCAACGCTCGGCGCGAGCAATCGCCTGGAACATCGCTTCGAAGGCCATGTCGCCGTCGATCAGCAGTTTCAATTGCTGGCCGGAATGAAACGTGCCGTGCACCATCTGCGCCATTTCGCTGTAGCGCACGCATGATTCCGGGATGCTGACATGCTCGCCGCGTTCCGATGCCTGCGAGAGCCGCTTGCGATGCGCGCGATGCAAGGTGACATAGCCCTGGAAGTGGCTGCGCCCGAGATACAGGTAAGGCACCAGGGTGACGTACGGCAGCAGCGACAACCCCAGCGCCCAGGCGAACGCACCTTGCGGCGTGCGCGTGTTCATCAGCGCATGCATCGCGGCCAGGATGCCGGCCAGGTGCAGCAGGAAGGCGAGCAGGGGCAGAAGGTGCGGAAGAGTCATGGAATGCGGGTAGACCATTCCTGCGCGCGCATGGCTTGGGTTGGCGCAGCGTAACCCAAGGCTATCGTCGCGAACATGCTGGCTGCCGCCGGACCGTGCCCGCGGCAACCTGACTGCGAATTATTCCCTTTCGAGCAGATGATCGGCCAGCTGCCGCGCCTGCTGCCGGATTTCCGGCATGGCGGTGGATTCCCACAAAGTGCCGCGCAGCATGGAACCGATGGCGAACAAGCGTGGCCACGCGCTGCCGTCGTGCAGCAGGCGGCCGTCGGGTGTGGCGTCAATCCCCAGGCCGAACGGATCCGGACGGATATGGCCGTTGGTGACCAGTTGCTGCAGCAGCGGATGCTGCGTGCGGCGCACGTCGTTGTCGAGGCCGACGCTTTGCACGACCAGATCCGCGTCGAGCGTGCTTGCCTGTTGCCGGCCGCGCGGCACAAACGCGAGTTGCAAACCGTGCTCGCCCAGCGTGACGCCATGCAGGCGTCCACTCAGCCGCTGCAGGCGTCCTTCTTCTTCCAGTTTGCCGATGGCCTGCGCGACTTGCGGCGGCAGGCGATGGCGCGACCGTTCCCACGCCCAGCGCATATGGCGCAGGAAACGTGCGCGTTCTGCGCGCGGCAGCAGCCCCCACAGGCTTTGTGTATGCGGGCGCAGGCTGTCGACCACCTGGCGCCAGTCATCGGCATTGGCGATGGCATCGCGCAATAGATGCATCCAGGTACGGACGTCGGGCGCGTCGCGCATGCTCTCGACCAATTCGTCGCTGTCCTCGTACGGCAGCGAGGCGTTGTCCGGGTGCACCTCCGGCAGCAGGCCGTGGCGGGACAGCGCGGTAAAACGCGCGTTGGGCCATAGCGCAGCCAATTCGACGATCACGTCCACCGCGGTCAATCCAAGCCCGATGATCGCGACGTGATGCGACTGCTGATCCGGCTTGACGTCCGCCAGCAACGACCATGGCTGCGTGACATAGCGGCCGCTGGCCAGGGCTGCATCGTCCACGTGCGGAAGCGGACACGGCGGCAGCGTGCCGAGCGCGAGCACGGCCGCTTCCACGCGCGTGGTGGTTTCGCCCTGGAAGATGGTGACGCCGTCGTTCTCGGGCACCATCGCGTCGACCTGGTACGGCACGACGCGCACGTCATGGCCCTGGCTCTTGGCGCGGGCGAGCGCGTTCGCCGTTTCGGCTTCGAGGTAATCGCCGTACCAGCAGCGTGGCAGAAAATCCGCGCCGGAAATGCTGGGATCGCGCTTTTGCATGTATTCCAGAAAGCCGCCGGGGCGGCTGGCGACCATGCCCATGGACGCCGCGCGTACGTTCAACAGATGACGCTCCGAACGCGTGCCGTAGGCAATGCCTCGACCAAGCGTGCCGCCGCCGGTGTACCAATCCAGATGCAACGGCTGCGCAACGGGACGCTCCAGCAATTCGCTGAGCAGCGTGGCTCCCGCGGCGCCGCCGCCAATGATGGCGACGCGTCGAAACATGTCACTCCTTGATGAAGGGGTAAAGCAGGGCTTGTGTTGATATCAGACGCGAAGCGGTCCGGCAATCCGTGCGCGTTGCGGCAAGCTCAGCCAATGCGGTTCGGATGCGACCTGCTCGTAGGTGGCGTAATCCTGAAGGTCGCCGCCATAGACGTGCAGCGTCAGCGCGGTCTCTTGTCGCGAAAGATTACGGCAGCGATGCATGTAGGGTGGATCGCTATCGAACCACGTTGAGTCGCCAGGGCCCAGCCAATCGCGTCCGCGCAATTGCCACGGATCGGCCGTGGTTGCACGCGACCAGGATTCCACTTCGAGCGCGCCATACAAGCTCAGCTCGATACCCCACAAACCCGCATGATCATGCGACGGCGAGCTATAGCCAGGCGGCCATGCCATCACCAATACGCTGACGCCCGGGTGCCCGCGGCGCGCCAGCATCCAACGTTCGAAACCACGATTGCGCGCACGCAAATCATGCAGACCATCCGCAATCGCCTGCGCGTCGCGATGGACGATGGCGCCAAGCTCACGCGAAAGCGAGGCGAGATCCGGATTTTTTTCCAGCGAATAAGCGAGCGCGATATCACGCAGGCTCTTGAGACTGTGTCGGTATGTACGCATAAGGCTCGTAAGCAGACCGGAGATGGCCCGCAGTGGACCATGCGCACCGTTAAATGGTCGTAAGGCGATAGCGGGAAACTATGACTTTCGAGGCATGAAGAACAGCGCGCATCGGCCTATGCTTAACCCCGATCTTGGTTAGGCAGTACGGCATTTGAGGCGTTTGCAGACAAATTCTTAATCCTTTGTCTGACTGCATGCGGCGCTTTAAACCATGAAGTACACGGGCGCATCCAACCGTGCACCGACGTCGGAGGAACGGACATGATCGAACTGATGGCAATCGTTGTGGTGGTGGGCGCACTGTGGCTGGTCGGCTCGTTGATCGGCCTTGTCTTCAAGGTGGCCTTTGGCCTGATCGGCGGCGTCTTCAGCCTGCTTGCGGGCGCGCTCGGATTCTTCATCGGCGGGCTGGTGATGCTGCTGGTATTGCCGGTGATCGCGCTATCGCTGCTGCCCGTGTTGTTGCCGGCGTTGTTGCTGTTCGGCCTGGTGTGGACGATCGTCCATCTTGCGCGCAAGCCGGCCACCGCCGCGGTATCGCGCTGAGAAAAAGCAGGGAACAGGGCATGGCGTGGATGGATATCCACGACTCCCCATTCCCTGCTTGATCCCTGTTCCGTTACATATCCTGCAGCACGAAGTCGACTGGCACCTGCGCCCACGCTTTCACGGCGCGGCCGTCCATGATCGCGGGCTGGAATAGCCAGCTCGACAACACCTGCTCGCGCGCGCTTTTATCCAGCACGGAATAGCCGCTGCTGTGCTCGACGACCACGTCGATCGGCTTGCCGTTTTCATCCACCAGCACGCGCAGCAACACCGTGCCTTGCATGCGCATGCGCAATGCCTGGGTCGGAAAATGCAGTGGCGAGGAACGATAGGCGAGCGATACCACGCCCGGTGCGATGCTTGGCGGTGGTGTCACGGTTTGCGGCGGCGGACTTGGTTGCGGGTTGTCCGTCGGTTCTATCGAAGGCGGTGCGGTGGTGATCGGCGGCGACATCTTCGGCAGTACCGGCACATGCACCGGCACCGTGACCGGTACCGTTTTGTGTAGCGGCTGCAGGTCGATGACCGGTGGCGGAGGCGGTGGTGGCGGATCCTGGAAGATCCGCATGGTGGTGGTTTTTGTGGCTTGAACGACTTCGGCAAACTGCGGCGCCAATGGACGCAGTGCGAAGACCAATGCGGCAAGGTTGAGGGTGATGGCTGCACTGAGTGCAGCGACGCGCATCATGTCCAGATTCGGATGATGCGCACGACGAACGACAGCCAGGCCTGCGGACGACATAGGACGACCTCCTGACAGAACGATGTGAGTTGTAGGCACCACCACGCCGTGTGGGGACACGGGGGGATCGCGGCGATGCGGCTCCAGCGTATGCCTGCTTTTCCGGTTTGTGCAATAGCCGTCCAAATTGCGTGAAAAAACAGCGCCTTTTTCACCGGCGGTGCACGGCCCGGCGCCGACAGTGCCTCGGCCCCGCCTACCGGGGCGAACGACAAGGATCGTGACGGGGACTTGCCCCATCGGGGAATTTTTTTGTTTCGTGCTTCACCTCGAGCGGTGAAAAACCCTTCGTATGCGAAGGAGCGCGTTCACTCACGTTGAAGAGGGAGTACGCGAATCATGAAACCATCTACACAGCGGATAACCTGGAGAAGTGCGTGCGCACTGGTCGTCATGGCCGTGTTCGGTGCATGGGGTGCGGCGCTTGCGGCGGACAATGCCGCGCAAACATTTACCCCCAAAGCCGTCGGCGAATTCGAAGCGAGTGTGCGCCCGCAAGGCGTGCCGACCGATTACGTAGTGACGCCGAACGGCTTTTTCTCGCCGTCGTGCGTGCAGCGCGTGGAGGAAGGCGAAACCCTGCAAGCCGACGGCAGCATCGAAGCCGCCAATGGCCTGGTGCGCAAACCGGCGCTCTGCACGCAAGCACACTATCGCTTCGATGGCTCGCGCGTGGAACCAAACGGCAGTTTCTCCTTGCCGCCCATCCAGGCGCGCCAACCCACCATCAATGGGTGGGTGGAAGACGCCAATTACTCGAGCTCGGTGAACATCGGCAAGATTGTCGCAACCTGGAAAGTGCCGAGCACGCCGACCAACCAGTCCGGACAGACCGACTATTTCTTTCCTGGACTGGAACAATTGCCGAACGTACAGAGCATTCTGCAGCCGGTGCTCGGCTATGGCGCTTTCAGCGGCACGGTATGGACGCTGTCGAGCTGGAACTGCTGCGTCAGCGGCACCACGTACTACAGCGGCCCGATCAACGTGAGCGTGGGCGACACCATTCTGGGCACCACGCAATGCCAGGCGGCCAATAGCTGCAGCACCTGGAAGATCACCTCCAAGGACGTGACCAAGAACACCAGCACCACCCTGACCACCAGCCCGTACGGTAACTTGCGGTGGGTGTTCGGCGGCGTGCTGGAGGTGTACGGCGTCAGTAGTTGCAATCAGCTACCGGCCAGTTCACCGCTGACGTATTCGAGCATTGCCGTTTACAACACGGCATTCACCAAGATTTCGAGCACGCCGTGGGGCGCGGACTATCCGGTCGGTTCGACCTCGCCGCAGTGCAGCTACAACGTTTCCACCACGTCCAGCAGCGTGACCTTGAGGTATTGACCCAAGCGCTATCGAGCTCCCTCGCCTCCAGCAGGCGGGGGAGTTTTTTCTATGGAAGCGCCCCAAAAAAAGAACCCCGCGGGGGTGCGGGGCTGCAGGATTAACGGATATCGGGGAGGCGATATCCGTGACAGTTATCTTCCAGAAAGGGAGCTTGGTGAACCGTGGAGTTCGCGTGACGACGCTCTTCACGCATCGCATAGTGTGATGTTTGACACAATCTCCGTGTCCAACGCGGGAGGTTACTGATGAAGATCAACCATTTCGTCAAAGGAGCGGGGTTTTTGGCGCTGGGTTTGGCCTGGTTGGCGTTGTCGACGCCGGTTCGGGCGGCCGAAGACATTCACTGCAAGATGCAATTTCGCTTGTCGGGCTGGTCGGCGTTCTACAAGCGGGCCGAGGGCAGCGGCACCGTCACCTGCGACAATGGGCAAAGCATGCAAGTGCACCTGCGCGCCGAAGGCGGCGGCCTGACCTTCGGCAAAACCGAGATCGACGACGGGCGCGGCAGCTTCACCGGCGTTTACGACATCCACGAAGTGCTGGGCCACTACGGCGGCGCCGAGGCGCATGCCGGCGCGCAGGCCAGTGCGAACAGCCAGGTGGTGACCAAGGGCAACGTGTCGCTGGCGCTGACCGGCAAAGGGCGGGGATGGAATCTGGGCGTGGCGTTCGGGGCGTTCATCATCGAACGCTGAGTTATCTGTGCACGTTGCGATACCTGATCCGTGTTGCCTTATTGCCGTCGCCCCGGCGAAAGCCGGGGCCCAGCGCCTTCCGTTCAACGCAAAGTCGCCAGACCCCTGCTTACACCATGAGCTACAAAATCACTGCTTCTGCGCAGGAATAAACTGCGTACGCACCGCTTCCGCCATCTGATCCGGCGGCAGCACGCCCTGGCCGATGATGAAGTCGTTGAACGCCTGATGATTGAACTTGCTGCCCAACGCCAGCTCGGTCTGCAGGCGCAGTTGCTGCAGATGCATGTAGCCGTAGAAATAGGCCGTCGCCTGACCGGGGCTGTTGAAGGTGTAGCGATCCAGTTCCTGGCGCGTCATCGCTTCGGACAAGCCCACGTCGTAGCGTAATACGTCATGCGCGCGTTCCTTGCTGATCAGGCCGAGATTCAACATCGGATCGAGGAACGCGCGTGCCGCGCGCATCAGGCGAAGCTGCAGGGTGACGAACTGCCCGGCCGGCGGCTCGTACGGCAGCATCTCGCCTTCTGAATACAGCGCCCAGCCTTCGACGTTCACGCTGTTGAACGCGAACAGGCTGCGCGCCAGGGATACGCCGCGTTCGACCATCGCCGAGTATTGCAGCTCATGGCCAGGGCGGCCTTCGTGCGCGGTGAGCGACCAGGCGGCGGCCTTGTACGTGAAATCGTCATACGCATCCGAACTGCCATTGGCGGAGGGATTGCCCATGGTCAGCACGAAGGTGCCGCGCTCGCCGTGATTGTCGATGAGCGGCGGCGGATCCATGTGCGGCGCAGGCGTGGCGGCCGTTTCCGCTTCGGAAGCCAGATGGATCTGCATCTCGCGCTTGGGCAGGGTCACGATGTGTTCGCGGCGGATCGTGTCCTCGATCTTGCCGATCACTTCGTGGTACCACGGCATGACCTGATCCTTGCCAAGCTGCTGCTTTTTGAGCGCCTTGAGCACGTCGCGGTAATCGGTGGAGGAAATGCCTTCATCCTTGGCGACGACCGGCGCCATCATCTGCATGGCCTGGCGCACTTCCGAGAATTCCATCTGCGCCTGCTTGATCAGTTCTTCCGGCGCGATGTCGATGCCCGTGCTCTTGAGGTTATAGGCATACAGCGGTTCGGGCAGGCGGAAGTCGGTGCGTTGGCGCGGCACGATGGTCTTGTGTACCCACTCGTCGTATTCCTTGAGCTGCGCATCCAGCGCATCGAGTGCGGCCTTGGCCTGGGCATCGTCGAGTTTGTATTTCTCGAACAACTGCCGCACGCCTTGCGCATAACGCTGGCTGTTGGAGAGCTGCTGATCGACATTGCCCTTGTACGGACCAAGCAAGTGCGCGTCGGCCAGGCGCGCTGCAGTCTGCGCTTCCGCCTGCTTGGTCAGCGGTGTGCAGCCCGGTGCCTTGCCGACGTAGCACTCCAGGCGCTTGAGCGCGTTCGGCCGGCGCTTGGCATCCACTTCGTCGCGCAGCAGTGCGAATTCGCCGTTGAAAATGAGCTGGCCCATGTCCTGATAGGGCAGCATGTATTTGTCGTTGAGATCGATGCCTTCGATCGATAGCCCGGCCGACTTGATCATGATCTGCAGATCCTGGCGCACGTTCGGATCTTTCTCCGCGGCCAGCTTGCTTTCGAGTTTGCGCTTGGCCTCCATCAACGCCTTGCGCTGCCGTGCGTCGGCATCGAGCTTCAGGTCGCTGACTTTGTCGTCGTAGCCGGTCAGGCCGATTTGCGTGGCGTTCTCGGGATTGAACTCGGCGATGACGTCGAGCAGAGCCTTGGCGTCATCGTTGCTGCGTTCGACCCATGGCGGTGCCTGCGTGCCTTGCGCATACGCCGATCCAGTGGCAGCCAGGGCGATCGCCGCGGCGAGGGCGAGACGTTTCTTCATGATGGATATCCCTATGAGCTCGGTTGGTCGCGCGAGCTTATTCGCTAAGGCCCGATCCCTGCCATGTCCCAGAAGCTTGGTTACAGATTGAGCAGCCACACGCCTGCGGCCAGCGCCACCATCACCACTGACAGCACCAGCTTCACCAGCGTGCCGAACAGCAAACCGAGCCAGGTACCGACACCCACGTGCGCGGAACGCAGCACGCTTTTGCTGGAAATAAGCTCGCCGGCCAGGGCGCCAACGAACGGGCCGAGGATAAGGCCGGGAATACCCAGGAACATGCCGATGAAGGTGCCGATCGACGCGCCCCAGATTGCCATGGAACTGGCCCCCACGCGCTTGGCGCCCAGCGAGGCGGCAATAAAATCCATCGCCACACCGAAAGCTGCCAGTACGCCCAGCACGATCAGCCAGCTCACGCCCAGGTGCTGGTAATCGTCCAGCGCCGCCGCCAGCCATAGGCCGCCGAAGATCATCGGAATGCCCGGCAAGGTCGGCAGCACGGTGCCGATCAGGCCGCCCAGGATCAGGGCGATGGCCAGTGCATACAGCGCGATATCCATGAAAAGCATGCGGAGTCCTTAAAGCGCGTGGATCGGCCACAATAGCCTGTCGCCGTTTTATGGTGGACGCGTTACTTCCTGGGTGAACCCGTGCCAGATAACACCACGCTGCTGAAGGCCGACGAACTGGGGCGCATCGAGATCGTCGAGCGCAACGGCGTGCGCTGCATCCGCCGCGATATCCGCGCCGCGCGCTGGTGGGCGCGCGCATTCGCTCATCGTGCGGCGGCGCGCGAAGCACGTGCGCTGGCCAAGCTGGAAGGCACCGACGGCGTGCCGGCCTTGCTGGCGTGGAATGGCCGCGAGCTGTTGCGCAGCTATATCGACGGACGGCCGATGCAACAGGCGCAGCCGCGCGATGCCGCCTACTATCGCGATGCGCTACGGCTGCTGGCGCAACTGCATCGGCGCGGCATCGTGCACAACGATCTGGCCAAGGAGCCGAACTGGCTGGTGCGCGCGGATGGCCGTCCGGCATTGGTCGATTTCCAGATCGCCTGGACGCGCGGAAAACGTGGCCGCCTGTTCCGGCTGCTGGCGCGCGAAGATCTGCGCCATCTGCTCAAGCACAAGCGCACGTATTGCGCGCATGCATTGAGCGCACGGCAACAGGCGATGTTGAATACGCCCGCGCCGCATTCGCGCCTGTGGCGCGCGACCGGCAAGCGGCTTTACAAGCTGATTGCGCGGCGGGTGTTCGGGTATTGGGATAACGAGGGAAAGGGACGGGTGCGCGATTCTTGAGACGGGAATCGGGAATGGGAAATCGGGAATCGGTAAAGCGAATCAACGCTCGCGGCGACCGGCCTACGATTCCCTATTCCCGTTATTTCTCGACAAACGCCCGCTCGATCACATAATCCCCCGGCTCGCGCGTACGCGGCGATGCCTGGAAACCACGCGCATCCAGCAACGCGCAGAGATCGTCCAGCATCGCCGGGCTACCGCACAGCATCACGCGATCCGTCTCGGGATTGAGCGGCGGCAAGCCGATCGCAGCGGCCATGGCGCCGTCCACGATGTTGTCAGTGATACGGCCACGATTGCGGAACGGCTCGCGCGTCACCGTGGGGTAATAGATCAATTTCTCGCGCACCAGCTCGCCCAGGTACTCGTGCTGTGGCAGTTCGTTCTGCAGGTAATCCGAATAGGCGAGGTCGCTGATGTTGCGCACGCCATGCGCCAGCACGATCTTGTCGAAGCGCTCGTAGCTTTCCGGGTCGCGGATGATGCTCATGAAGGGCGCAAGGCCCGTGCCGGTGCCAAGCAGATAAAGATGCTTGCCGGGCTTCAGATCCGTAAGCACCAGCGTGCCGGTCGGCTTGCGGCTCACCGTAACGCGATCCCCCGGTTTCAGGTGCTGCAGCCGTGAGGTGAGCGGGCCGTTTTCCACCTTGATGGAAAAGAACTCCAGGTGTTCTTCCCAACTGGCGCTGGCGATCGAATAGGCGCGCATCAGCGGACGGCCCTCCACTTCCAGGCCGATCATCACGAACTGCCCGCTGTCGAAACGAAAGCCTGGATCGCGCGTGGTGCGGAAGCTGAAAAGGCTTCCGTTCCAGTGATGGACGTCGATTACTTGCTCGGTCGCCAAAGCCACCATGGTTCTTGTCTTCTCGATTGCTGAAATGGGGGCGCTGCATCGAACAGCGGGTTTTTTTACTCGCGGGGAGAGGCGATTGCCGGTGCCTTGCGAGTGCCGTGCTTGCCACGGGACAGGCCTATAGATTACGCGATCCAAGAGGTTTTCGTGTTAGCACGCGTCCATATGCGGCCATCGGGACCGCGCGCAAGGTGCCTGTCCCAGGACGGCCATGGGCTTTCACGGGAATGCTTGCGCGGCAGCTCAGCTGAAATCCGGTCCGTGCTTCCAAAGCTCGCTCAATGGCTTGCGCATCGCGCCGCAAACAAAGATATCGGGATGATCCCGGCTTTCCTCATTGATTACGCCCAGCGCGTTGGTGTTGTGGCCGGCGAGGCGGCAATCCATGAGCAACTTATCGGCGCGCTCCTTCGAATTGCCCAGCAAAATAACGGCCGTGGCTGGCTTCTGCGGATAGCCGCGCAGCCAGCCGGAGTTGACGGTGGTGATCGGCATGGGCAAGTGATAGCGCGGTCCGAGCAGGGCGATGGCGCCATACTCGCCATAGTTCCCTACGCCGATGGCGAGGTCGGCTTGCTGTTCGGCAGGCAAGGCATCACGAATGGCGGCCACTTTTGCGACGAGTTCGTTCCAGCCGATTTCTTCGCGGAGGTCTCCATTGTTGCGAAGCGCGTAGTCTCGCAATGGACCGCTCGATGCGATGGGTACGATGCGAAGCGCCGCATAGATGCCGATGGCGAAGACTCCCGCAACCAGCAGGGTAGCAATCCCCATCCGCCATGCGGGACGCATCGCACGCAACCACCGGTCTCCCACCACCGACCCCATGGCCAGAAGCATGGGGTAAGCACCGCAGACGTAGTAGAAGCGTCCTTGGGCAAGCAGGAACAGCAGCAGCGGTACCACATACATCCAGGCGAGCATGCGATAGCGGCGGTCGTTGAAGTAAGCGAACAAACCCGCGAGCCACACCGGTGCGGCGAACAGATTGGCATTCAACAGGAATTGATCGCGCAGGAAACCATCCGCGCGTCCCTCATGTACGTCGCGCGCATGGATACTTTGCAAAAAGTGGTAAGAAACGAAGTCGTGTTTGATCAGCCAGACGAGGTTGGGGGCAAACAGGAGCAGCGCGATCGCGCCGCCGGTCCAGAACCAGCCACTCGTGACATATCGCCGTGCGCCAGTGAGCAGCACCCCCGCCAGCACGCCAGCGAGTTCGAACGCCATCGAATATTTGGTTTGCAGCCCAAGGCCGGCGAGTATGCCGATCGCTATCCACCAGCGCGGCTCATCATCACGCAGCAGCCGGATCACGCACCAGGCAATAAGCACCCACCACAACAGATCGAACGAGGAGTACTGGAATTCCGTCGCCTCGAACATCGGCAGTGGCGACAGTGCCACCGCGATGGCCGCAAACGCCTGCGCCAACCGGCCACCTCCCAGGTCGCGGGCCATCAGGCCGCTGGCGAGAATCACCAGAACCTGCGCGAGCACCGAAAACAGCCGCAGGCCTACGAGCGACAGGCCGAACACTTCCAGGCCCAGGTGTTCCAGTGCAGCGGTCAAGGGCGGATAAGGCACGAAGCCCCAATCGAGATGCTGGGCATCGCTCAGAAATTGCCACTCGTCACGGTGAAAGCCGTACTGTCCGTTGGTCAATACGTGGGCCATGCCAAACAGTAAGGCAATGGCGAGCACCGGCATGGCGCTCCCTCTGGAGCCAGGCAAGGCGCGCTGAACTGGGACACCGGTCGCAGCCATGGATGCATCCTCGAAATAGGTCCATTGTTCGTCCCCTTGCCTGTCCGGCCCCCAGGGCGACGACTATTGTGCTTCCCTAAGATAGCTAATGTCTTGTGCAGTGGACATGGCCCATGCGTTGAGCAGAATGCGCAGGCGTGCATCCTCGTGCGGGTAATGCAGCCATGCCTAAGCCACAACAGTTGTCGACTGTCCGTGGGGTCACATGGTGTTTGGATCGACAGGCCGACTGCGTAAAGTTTGTCATGGTGCACGGTCATTGCCCGTCCATCGGCAATTCGCTTGATTGCCTTTTTTGTATGCCTGATTAGCGTCAAGTTTCAGCTGGGCCGCATTTGTAGAACCTTGCCGGAAACTTCGTCATCCCGGCGAAAGCCGGGACCCAGTGTCTTTCGCTTTAAAGTCGCTGAGCACCGGCTTTCGCCGGGGTGACGATATATGGAGTGATCGGCTCAGCTGAGACCCGACGCTAATCAGGTTTTGTATGGAGATAGCCAATATTCGGCCAGCGCTTCCTCGTTATTTATTCAGGAGTGCTCACTGCCGTGTTCGCTCATCAAATGCTCCTTATGCGGCGATGGGCGAACATATGATTGACAGGTAACCGGAACACATCCAAGGTCCGTCACGGGCCACGAAGGTATGGCCGTATCGTTAGTTCGTTTGACGGAGGGTTTATGACCAAGCTTGTGGTGAGAAGCTTCGCTGTATCCCTGGACGGCTATGCCGCCGGCCCGGACCAGAGTCTGGAGAATCCACTGGGTGTGCGTGGTCCGGAACTGATGGAGTGGTTTTTCCATACGCGCATGTGGCGATCGATGCAGGGCGGCGACGATGGCGAAACCGGCATTGATGACGAGATCGCTCAACAAGGTTTTGCCGGAATTGGCGCATGGATCATTGGCCGCAACATGTTCGGTCCCGTGCGTGGACCATGGCCGGATGAAAGCTGGAAAGGTTGGTGGGGCGACGAGCCGCCGTATCACGTACCAGTGTTCGTGCTGACCCATCACGCGCGCGAACCTTTGGTGATGAAGGGCGGCACCGTGTTTCATTTCGTCACCGACGGCATCGAATCCGCCGTAAAGCAGGCCACCTCAGCGGCGAACGGCAAGGATGTGCGTGTTGGCGGCGGCGTAGCAACCATACGTCAGCTGTTGAGCGCATCGCGCATCGACGAAATGCATCTTGCGTTGGGGCCGGTGCTGCTTGGCAGGGGCGAACACCTGTTCCAAGGCCTCGATATGCACGCGCTTGGTTATCGGTGCGACAAAGTGATTTCCGGCGAACGCGCCACGCATATGTTCTTGCGTAGAAGCACATGATTTTGCGCTTTTCAGCAGCGGGTGCAGATTCGCTTCAATGCAAATCCCGCCGGCGCTGTCGATTTTCGAAATTCCTGTTCGTCGTTCCTACACTGGACCGGTAGGCCGAAATAGGAAGGACTGCGAACGATGATCACTGTCTATGGTGAAGGAAGAGGTTTCAGGGTCCTCTGGCTCTTGGAAGAGCTGGGCCTCGCCTACCGGCTGAGGCCAGTGGACCTTATGGCGGGGGTTGAGAAAGACACGGAGTTCCTGGCCATCAACCCTGCCGGTTTTATTCCCGCGATCCAGGACGGCAACGTCACGATGGTCGAATCCATTGCGATCATGGAATACCTGATGGCTCGTTACGGGCCGACACCGCTCGCGCCCCATCCGCACGATTCCAGCTTTCCCGCTTACCAGCAATTCCTCCACCTCGGTGAAGCCGGTCTTGCGGCCTCCATCTACTTTGTCGTCGGCGCCCGCAATTTTGCGCCGGAGTCCGAGCGAAAGAACTGGAGCGCCGACCAAGCGCTGGGCGTTTTCGAGAGCCGACTGACATTGGTAACGCGGCAACTGGCACGCACGCCTTATCTCGCCGGTGACACATTCACAGCCGCTGACATTTCGGTGACCTACGCGCTGGAGCTGGCGCAAACAAGCGGAGGCGTCACCCTCGGCGAGGTCGAGCGGTCCTACATGGCTCGAACGCGCGCACGTGAAGGCTACAAGCGCGCCATGGATACGTGCCCATCCAGGAAGGCGTGGCTTGCCAAGGCGGAAGCTCCATAGCCGCTTCCGGATCGCGGTGCGTGCCGCACGCCGGCTAAAATGGCGCCATGCACAGCATCAACCCCAACGACTGGCACCTGTCCGTAGCGCCCATGATGGACTGGACCTACAGAGGCGGCTAAGCCTTGGTGTCTCTCGTTTTTCTTGTTTCACGCGGAGTCGCGTTACATTCCTGTTGCACTGAGGGGAGGGCTCATAAGTTTAGTCTCGGCACTGAATGAGACTAAGGTCATGTTAAATAACAGCACTTGTGGGCAAGGGACAGGAGCCGCTAAGTGCAGGCTAACCCGCGAAAAAAAGTGACCGAAATTCACGCTCGCCTTGAGATCGTATCCGACGCTGTCCAAGCGGGTCGGGTTCTCGATGAGATCGCCTGGACCAATATCAGGAACGATCTACGTAAGCTCTACGACTCTGGACCCGACCGAGCGGAAGTTGCGCTAGAGCTTGCTGCCGCGGAGACCTGCGGGCCGACGCAACTGAAGCGGCTCGTTGGTTGAAGATAGCAGCGGGCTTCCATGTTCCCGATAGTCGATTCCTTTATAGCTCGCAAGCCTTGCATTGAGCGTCGTCAGAGCTGACATGGTTGATGGTCTGATGCAATCTGCGCATCGATGGTCAATTAGCTATGTCTACAACAACACATGGTTTGCTGTGCAGCGATTTTGGACTGTTAGTAGTTTGATGTTTGGAATGGTGAATCCAACGACTCAATTGGAGTGAGCGCTGATGGCTGCAACGGCAAGTTCAATGAAGAAAGTTCTCGTCGTAGGGCTTCTGCAAAACGATGAGGATCACAGCATGGAAAAGATGGCAAAAGGCTTCGCCGATCTCGTTAGGCTTAGGCCAGGCGTGCCGACTCTTATGAATGTGCGTTCGATCGAAGAACTTAAACAGCTTCCGCGAAAAACTGCCGGGATGTTTAGCGAAGTGATGTTTGCAGGGCATTCCCGCTTCTACGGCGGCTCTAGTGAGGCACCTCTTCGTCTTGAAGATCGCAGGCTAGGTGGCCTACCCATTCGCGACGTCGTTGACTTTTCTTGGCATTGCATAAAAACACACAAGGTCAACGAGATCAGCTTTTGGTGCTGTGAGGTTGCCACGAGAAGGGGAGTTCATGTAGGCAGCGATGATGGTGGCGAACTATCGATGCCGATGTATCAAGGGCATATGCTTAATATACATCGCCGTATTAAAAAAAATGATTACGCCAAAGTGAGTTCGCTGGAATACATGGCTCGCGAAATTGCAAAGCTATGTATCTCTAATGGCATTAACAAGCCGATAATCATGCGTGGTTTAAACGGAGTTGGATATATAGAGCAACAAATAGGTGGTGGGCTCGATGTTAAAACGATTGATTACGTAAATTTCAATTTAATACAAAGATTGAATAAAGCAGAGCAATTTTCGAGAGGGACAGTAAAAGATAAGGAAAAAATTAAAGAGTGTGAAGAAGCTGTCCAGAAAGCGATAGCGCAGAAGAAGTCACCCCATATCATTTGCTTCGAGCTGAATCCGGACGCATACCGGAAGAGCATAAAAAGGGTCGATGGTGGAACTGTAGAAGATGATGAAGTCCTAGAATGAGAGCCCTCTAATATATATGCATCTTATGCCGGGGACGTGGCTGGCCCAGCGGCATGCTAAACGGCCGCCTTGGCCTAGGTGAGAAACGGCGCGGTTTTCGCCGCGCCGGGTATTGCTCAAGTGATTATTGTTTGGTCACGCTGTGTATGCGATGCCAATCGCGTATTGCATCAGTTTTTAGTTTATCCAGGTACGAGGCTAGTGCTGTAGCGTCTACTAGCCAGGGAGATTTCTGACTACCTGCACGAAAGGCTGGTACCGGTAAACTTTGCCGATTTGCGCGTTTAGCTGCCTCGTCGGGGCCAAGGCCAAAAATATGCGCGCATTTATCCAGCGGGATATGGCCTGTCCCGAACTCGGCAAGTAGAGAAAAAAATGTGTTCATTTTCGCGCTCTAAATGCCATGGGGTGAGCGACTCTTATAGCCTGCAGTCCGCGTTCGAGTGCAGAGCAGGTGCAGATTTTCGTCTGCATCATGGATCTCCTTTCGGTAGGGTGTGGGCGATGCGTGAGAAGTGCGGAAATCACGTCCCTACGCTTCGCCGAGGGTGGGCCGGTGTCGCCGGTAGTTCGTTTGGGCCACGCTGGAAAACCCAGCATTTGACGGTGCGGCCGCGGGATTCGTCGCTGTTGTCGTGGAACCAAATGGCGCTGTTCACCGCTTTGTTGTCCACGAACTTGCGCGCGCGCGATGAGCGCAGGTGTTTCTTGAGGTCGGATAGCGAGGGCACTTCGAGGCGGTGGTGCGCCGCGATTTGCTCGAAGTGATTGAGGTTGACCGCGATCTCGTGAGGATTGCGGCTGTGGTTGAGCGTCGCCATGGCGCCGTTCCACGTATCGAGATAGTCGAAGCGTTCCCAAAAAATCTGCACGATCTTGTGATCGCTGCTGATCGATTCCTGACGCTCTGCCGCCATGGCCTGGACCTCCTGCATCACCGCTTCCTTTTGTTCGTCCGTCAGCGTGATCGCGTGTGATAACGCGTCGAAGACAGCGAGCAATTGGCCATGGTTCTTGGCGATACGCGTGGTTTTGATCTCGGGATGGTCCAGCAACGCCTGCTCGTGCTGCGGCGCGTGGGCCAGGATGGTCTCCATCACCTTGGCTTCCGCACGTGTCGCCAACAGCAGGAAGTGGCTCAGCGCATCCACGGGCATCTGTTCGAGCTTCAACGCCGCCGCACGCGTCTGCGCGGTGTGTGCCGAGCGGTCCACCGTGATATGGCAGATGCGCTGCATGATCGCCTCACTGGCCTCCACCTTGGCGTTCTGCGAAATCACCACGGTGGCGCGGAACGGCGGCTCGCGGGTTTCGTTGCCGGAGTTCTTGACGCCCGTGGCACGCACGCTGCGGCCGTTGTAGGCGGTCTTGAGTTCGTCCCAGTCGAAGCGCTTCTTGGCGTCGTCGTCGCGGTCGCTTTCGATCAGCACCACCGGCAGGTTGGACACCTGGGCGAAGTTGCGGGCGCGCGCGGCGGATGTCGATTTGGACGGGTCGAAGCCTTCGTAGTCGCGGCGCCCAAACAACTTCCACATGAACTCGATCAGCGTGGACTTACCAGCGCCGGCCTCGCCCACCAGTTCCAGGAACGGGTAGCTTTTCTGCACCTGGCGGATTTGCTCGGCAAAGAGACTGCCGAACCAAAATGCCAACGCGACAAGCCCCTTGGCGCCAAAGCACTGCCACACCAGGTCGAGCCACTCGGCGCGGTACTCGCGCCGGTCGCGGTTGAAGGTGAGCTGCGGTGACTGGCTCAGCGTCTTGAGGTTGAGCTTGCCCAGCTCGAAGTAGTCCTCGTCGTTGAGCGTATGCACCACGCCATCCTTGATGGCGATGTCACCCATCACGTAGACGCCGTGTTCTTTGCTGTAGCCCACAAAGTCGATGGTCTCGACTGTTTTGATGTTGAACAGCTGGCGTTGGATGATGCGGTCGAGCTGCTGGCTGGTGCCGGTGAACACCGCGCCCGGCGCGATGCTCAGCAAGCGCTTTTTGAACTCGCTTGCGCTGGCCAGGCTGCTACCGGCAAAGGTGTTCTTCACCGAGCCGCCACCGTGCGGAAAGCTCACGCGGTAGTAGTACCAGGACTCGTCGGTGACAGTGTTGGCCTGGTAGTACAGCGGTTGCGGATTGCAGTTGGCGATTTCCACGTTTTCGCAGGCTTCGATCAGTGCCTGGTCGCGGCGGTCTATTTCGTCCTGGTCCGGGTCTTTCTCCTGCAATTGCTGCATCGCCTTGTCGAGCGCCTTGATGTCCAGGTCGAACCAATAAAGGCGGTCGGCGAAATCATAGAAAAACGTCGCCATGCCGGTGCGGCTGTACATGAGTCGGGCCTTGTCCGCATGGTTGCGCGCGATGAGCAACGAACCCTGATAGCGGTACTCGTCGAGGTCGCTCGGCATGAGCTTGTCGGCCAGGTGCAGGTCGTTCCAGTCCTGCTTGCTCTTGCCGATCTGCGGGATGGTGGCCGCTTCGCACTTCCAGCCGTCCTTGCGCGCGCGCTTCACCCACCGCTGGGTGTAGTCGCGCCCTGCGGCATCGCCGTCGAGCGCCCACACGAGCGTGGGCCGGTTCGTGGCGCGTGCGTCGCGTATCCGCTGAAGAAAGGCGGCCGGGTAGTTGTTGCACGACATGGCGGACACGGCATGGATGCCGTGATGACCGAGGGCCACAGCATCGAAGATGCCCTCCACGATCCACAACTCATCAGCGGTCCCCAGCGTTTCGCTCGTGACGGTCGGCGGCACCCACACCTCGCCGGTGTAGCTCTTGCCGGGCGCGAAGCGCGCTTTCATCTTGCCGAAGCGGTGGGCGCGATCGATCAGACGTTCCCAGTAACCGCCACCGGGGAGCGCAAAGCGCACGGTGGCCGAGGTCGCGCCGCTGTCGAGGTCTTTGAACCACTCCTGCGTGTAGGTGCCTTGCACGCGGGCTAGGTTGAAGCCACGCGAGTTCTTCAGATACGCATCGGCAGCCGCGTGCGGGGTGTCCTCGGTTTTCTTGTAGCGCTCGGACCAGTCTTCGAACAGATCGGGAAAGAGGTCCTTGACGGACGCCTCAAAGCCGCAGTTTTTCAGCCGGCCGCAGCGAATCACCCACGGCGCGCTGGCATTGGCGTACAGCTCCGGCTTACCGCAATCGGGACACTTTCCGCCGCGCAGATAATCCTTCTTGGTCTTGAAGCCGAACTGGTGAATCAGCTCGCGGGTGATATCCGCGAGCAACTCGGCGCTCATGGCGTAGCGCGGCGCGCTCATGCGGCATCACCGGACACGTTGTCCGAGGCAGGGCTCGCAGGCGCGTTCGCGCGGCGCCACATCGCCGCATCAGGGCCACACACCGCGCCTCTGCGGCGCATGACGTGGCAACTGGTGCCCAGGTAGGTCCATCCCTCATCACGATCACGCCACGCATCGTCCGGTTCACGCGCAGCAGGCGGCGCACAGTCTGGTGGCAAGGTGCAAAGGTGGAACCGGTCGCCCAACTCCGCGGGCGAGGCGTGGAACACGCAATCGAGGCAGGTCGGTTGGCGCGTTTTCGTAGTCATCAGGCAAGCCGTGTCCATGCCGGCTGCCCAAGGCAGCCGGTGAGCGAAAAGAAAAGGGAAGGGGTTAGGGAGTGGCGGCTAGATCAGCCGGCACGTCGTCCGCATTGCTGGGTAATGTAGGCCGTGTCGTCGGCGCCGCCGTCGTGCTGCATCTTCGCCATCTGCAAGACGTCGCTGGCCGTCAGCGCATAGGCATGGCCGGTGGTCGGATCGACCACGCGCACCACGTAGGACGTGCTGTGGCTGATGTCGAAATAGGCCGGCACATGCTTGGCTTGCAACTCGGCCAGGGCGTGCATGGCGTAGTGCTGCGCCGCGCTTTCGGTGATGCCATTGGTCGCCATCAAATGCGCGCAGCAACGCTTGACGAGCTGCTCGCTGTCCAGGTGCTCGGCCTGGTGGGTGACGATGAAACGCGTGGCGCTGTGGACCAGCAGGGCAGCCTGGGTGTGATCGTGGGGAAGCGAGCGGGAAATGGACATGGAAACCCCTGCGGTCAGTTGAGCACCATCGGTGCGTAGGAGGAACCTGCCGCACCGGCGGGCGATGGAGCAGGGGATGGGCTTGCAGCCTGATGCGTGGCCGGTAATACGATGATGTCGTTGGCGCGGCGCTCCACGATGGGCAGCGACACCTGCGCATTCGGCATTAGGCTCGGCACCAGCGTGCGCACCAGGCCGAGCTGCGCCACGCAACGGTGGCTGCAATCAACATTCATGCAATCAAAGTAGATCTCGCGCACCAACGGACTCAGTTGGCGCGAGGTGATGGTGCGCATGCGCGACTGGCAATGCGGGCACGCCATGCTGTTGCGGGGAGCTGTCATATCCGTTTAGTCCTCATACACCGCCTCTACGCTTACCTAGCCTTACGTCCGCCCGCGGCGGTCCGGCGTTGCTGCCGACGGGCCTGGCCTTCGAGGTACACCGTCAGGACATAGGCCGCATCGGTCATGTTCTCGGCCGAGTCCCGCGCCTTGCACCGCGCCAGGTGCGCGGGGTCGAGCCCGATCGGGACACGCTTTCGTTTGGTCGTACTGCGCGGCGCATAAATGCGCCGACCACCGTCAGGGGAGTTCTTCATGGTGATGGGGTAGGATGCCAAGGTGTTACACAAGGCGACGATAGTACACATTTTGTAGTAACGCAAGAATTTGCGTCAAAGGATTACACAGTGCGTAGTGAGCAACCCCCTTTGGATGCGGATGCAATCATCCAGCGCATGCGCCAAGTGTTCGGCGTGAAATACGAAACGGAGCTGGCGGCCGCACTGGGTCTATCGAAAGCGGCGCCCAGCAATTGGCGTCAGCGCAACAGCCCGCCCTATGAGATTTGCGTGGAAATCGCACGCAATAAGGGCGTTTCGCTCGATTGGCTGATCTTTGGGATCGGCGAGATGAGCGTGGGGGCGAGGGCGGAAACCGCGCATGGGAGGGAGCGCGGGGAAGCGCCTTCGGCCGCGAGTCCGGCAGCAGAACGCGTCGCCCAGTTTGTGTACTGGTGGCACGTCAACCGTACACAGGATGAAATGGTCTGGCTGGAACAGCAGTTCAAGCGGGCTGTGCCGGAATATGGGGAATGGCTAGCTAGGCTCGATCGGCGATGAGGTGCAAGAAGTAAGCGGCGTCCCTGGAGGACGGACTTAGACCTTCGCAGGTATGCTCAAGATTGCGCTTGGCTAAATATCATCGATGCTAATCAAGCCGGCATTGTACTCAATCGCTGTGGCAGCCATGCAGTGTTACTACGAATTCGCTACCGCGATCTTTTCCGGCGCTGAATCCAGTGACGGTCCCCCCATGTGCTTCCACGAGGTCGCGCACCACCGCTAGCCC
>Ga0207702_10001374_pt1 | contig 24256 bp, 18 predicted proteins | sample KBSCornC62_FD_184302 | JGI IMG/M metagenome (GOLD analysis project Ga0207702, IMG submission 184302) | Corn rhizosphere microbial communities from Kellogg Biological Station, Michigan, USA - KBS Corn C6-2 (SPAdes) (version 2) | ecosystem: Host-associated > Plants > Roots > Rhizosphere > Soil ...
ACGCTGGAGTTAGAAGCACTGGACGTAGGAGAAGCTTGAATCATGGGAGCAGAGGTTCCGGTTGTGGTTTAAAGACGAACCTCTCTTACCTAGTCTTGTGCCAGTTACAGCGGCCGTTACATAAGTGTTTGTTTAGTAAGAAATAATACTTTCGTAACGCGTTTGAAAAAAATCGTATTCGTGCAAAATGACGGGATGGTTTTTTACGCTTAATGCATTTCGCACTAAACACGGCTGCTGGCAGGCGAGCAAAAAAAAGCCACGCTCGGTGAGGAGCGTGGCCAAATGAGAGGAAGACGAGGGGCTTATTTCTTCGGAGCCTGAGCCTCGACATCGTTCAACCGCTTCTCGATCTCGTTCATCTGATTGACCAAGCGCTCTTCGACTTTCCGGCGCTCGGTGCTGTTGACGAAGCTCAAGCTCGTTGCGTCGCGAACGACGTTGGCGGGCAATGAGAGCAAGCGTGTAACCAGGCCCTGATCTTTGAAGGAGCTGAGGTAGAGTGCGGTGATCTCGTGCGAGAGACGAAGAGAGTCGCGAGCGACGTCGTCCGTCTGGCGGAGATTGTTGTTCAAGACCTGATTCTTCGCGAGTTCCGAGGTGAGGACGGAGCCAATCTGATCGGAAATTTTCTGGCTATAAGTCGCGAGTGAGTCGCGAGTGAGATTCTGATCCTTGGCCATTTCCGCGAGGATCGGCTGAATCTTATCCGCCATTCGCGTGGAGACTTTGTCGATCTGCTCGTTTTGGAGTTTCTCGGCTTCCTCAGGCGTCTTTGGCAGCGGGTTGTTCGGCTGCATCTTCGTCGCAATCGCTTCAGCCAACTGATTGATCTTGTCGGCGTTGGCCTTGGCGAATTCATCGTCCGTCATCAGGGCGTCGGCGGCGCGTTTCTGGATCGCGTCCTTGAGGAGCTTATTCAGATCGTCGATCTGCTTGTGAAGATCTTCGGTCGAGGCGCGCAGTTCGGCTGCGTGTTGATCGCGGAGGGCGTCAATCGCTTGCTGATTGGCTGCCGACATTTCTTTAAGCGTTTTTTGGTGCAGCCAATAGCCGATTCCCAGAATGACGATAATCGTGAGGAGAACGGCTGGAACTTGCTCTTTGAACTTTTGCCACATGGAGGATTTGGGAGATAAATTGAAATCTGATGGGGCACCTGGCGGTTGCAATGCCATGATAATGTAGGATTTTGGGTTGTTTTACGTGCCGGGGTGGGCACGTTTTGCGCCGTGAGCCTTAATCGATCCGAGCAGGCGCTTTTTGACTACGTTGAGAAACATCCGGAAGAGAGACACTTCTGGGAGCAGAAGGTTCGAAGCTTTGCGGCCGGCCATAATTTGCATGCGGCGGCCGATCGGGTTGAAATGGAGCTGTGGTACTATTTTCGCGAGCGTTCGTCCCAGGTGCCGACTTTGATAGAACTTGCCCGGCAAAACGGCCTTCAGCGGACCAGCATGCGAAACCTTGCTGAGTACTGGCTCCGTTTATGGGGGCCAGTGCGTCGACCGGTGCCGAAAACGCCTGAAGCGTTCGGCTAAGCTTAAGCGGATTTCGCACCTTCTTCGACCCACCGAACGCAGAATTGGACGAGCTGAATTGCGTTCTGGAGGCTGAGCTTTTCTTTGATGCGCGCGCGGTGCGACTCCACCGTTTTGATGCTGATGTGAAGCTTCGCCGCGATCTCGCGCGTGGGTTGGCCACTGCCGATCATGTTGACGATTTCCAGCTCGCGATCACTCAGCAGATCCACTGGCGAATCGGGCGCTGGGTCGCCGCCGACGACCACTTGATCGAGCATGCGGCTGGCGACGCGTTCACTGACGAAAACTTTGCCGGCGCGAATGCGGCGCACCGCTTCCATGACTTTATCGACGACCTCTTGCTTCATCACGTACGCCTTGGCGCCCGCGCGCAGCACGCGCATCGCGTAAACGGATTCGTCGTGCATCGACAGAACCAAGATCTGAATCTTCGGATCGAAGGCCTTGATGTTCTTGATCAGCTCAATGCCGTTATAGCCTTTTAGCGAGATATCGACGATGACCAGGTCGGGTTTGATCTGGGTGATCAGTTTCATCGCGGAAGGCGAATCTTCGGCCTCCCCGCAGAAGGTCATATCGACTTCCAGATTGATGAGTTCAGCGAGTCCCCGGCGGAGCAGGGGATGGTCATCAACAATGAAAATACGTGTTTTGGGAGTCATCAGGCCGAGGCAAAAGGATACTTCAGCCGAACAACCACGCCGGATGAAGCCGCGTTCTGGACCACAACTTCGCCTCCTAGTGCCGCTGCTCGGTAATTCATTATGCTTAATCCGACGCCCGGGGAGGCGTTTTCTGTGACGGAGAGACCACTGCCATTATCGGTCACCGTCAATTCCATCCGCTCAGATTGTGCTTCGAGGAGGACGTCAATTTTTTTGGCCCGACCGTGTTTGAGCGCGTTGCTGATGGCTTCTTGGACGATGCGGTAAATCTGAATGATTTGCTCGCCGGAGTGCTTGGGAAATCGGCCTTCGAATTTCATCTGCACTTCGACGGAGAAGCGGGTGCGAACTTGGGAAACCAGTTCGAGAAGCGCGCCGCGGATATCGGAAACTTGAACTTTCCCCGGGAAAAGACCGTGCGTGAGAGCTCGCGTGCGCAGCATCGCGTCGACGAGTTGCTGGTTGAGTTCTTTGAGGGTAGCGACCTCTTCGGGCGCTTTGACTGAAATCCGACCTTCGACCACACGCATCAAGCAGCTCAAGCCAGCGAGAACTTGGCAAAGGTCGTCGTGCAAGTCCTGGCCGATGCGGTGTTGTTCGCGTTCGCTGACGCGCAAACTTTCCAACTGAAATTCTTTTTCGCGTTGGATATCTTCGATCCACCCGCGTGCAGTGCCTGCCGAAAGTTCATCGACCCCATGCCGGATCCAGACCACCGAGCCATGCGCATCGACGACGCGATACTCGAGCGCCGCGGGCAAGGATTGTTCGTCAACAGCACCGAAAAACGAGCGCACGCGATCTCGATCGAGAGGATGGACAATCTCGCTCCAGCTCTGGGGACGACGACTGGCGAGTTTCAAGCCTGATAGAAAAGTAAGGTGCTGGGGAGAAACCTGATCAAGCTGCAATGGGCTCAACGTTCCTTCCCAGACGGCAACTTTCGTATGCTTCATCAACCGCTCGCTTACATCGGAAGTCGTTGCTAAACCGCGGCGAATCGCAGGCGCGACGGCGGCTCTGGCACGCGACGCGGTCGCACTCTTCCGAGACGGTTTTTTCTGGGTCGATAGAATCGCAGTCCGACTCATTTTAGAAGCGCACGATCAAGCAGGAATTCTTGTACGTCTTGTAAATGTAAATGCAAGGTTAGTGTTAATGCCTCCGAAGCCCTAGTGGATTCCACCATCTACCCGATGAGAGAGAAGCTATCCACTTGACTCATTTGTATGCTGCTAAAATTAAGCAGGTAGTGAATCATTTTGGCGGTGGAATCCATGCTTCCTAAGTCGCGATTTGGCCTGGTTTGTCACGTGGAATTTGCCTGCAAAAATGACGTTTTGAGCCGCTTCTACTAACTGCCATGCAGACCACCTCCACCCATTCCGAGACGTCGGTCCGTGCGACCGATTCCCGGCCGCCCTGGGTGACACGTGTGTATATCGTTGATGATCACAAGTTTTTCACCTTTGCCCTGACCACGTTGATCAACGCTGAGGCGGATTTGACCGTCTGCGGGAGCGGTTTTGAGCAAGCGGGGGTATTGAACGATATTGGCCAACTCGCCCCGGATATCGTCGTCATTGATGTAAACCTATGTCGACAAGACGGGTTAGGCATGGCCGCGGCGCTGCGCGAGAAAGCGCATGGCGTGCCAATCGTTTTCGTTTCCAGTCTTTCGAACCCACAGTTCGAAATCGATTGCCGATGGCTTCAACCGTGTGGTTTCGTTGAAAAAACGAAAGATCCGGTCGATATCATAAGCGGAATTAGGCAAACTCTGGCCAAGTTCCGTCTCCTGCAAAGCCATCACTCTGCCAACCCATTCCCACCCCAGTGAAAGCCAAAGAGAGTAAAACAATTCTCGTCGTCGATGACAACGAGCAGGCCCTCGCATTGGTTAAAGACGCGCTGGGGACGCGGGGATATACGGTCCTCACTGCCAACCGTGGCGGTATCGGTCTAACCATTCTCGATTCAAAAAAAGGCGACGCGATCGATCTGGTGATCATCGATTTGGTCATGCCCGATGTTGATGGCGCCGAACTCGCTTCGAAAATTCTCGCGCAGAAACCCGGGATGAAAATCTTGGTGATGTCAGGATATGCTGACGACGTCGTCGTTCATGGAATCGTGGACAGCAAGAACGTCGATTTTCTCGGCAAACCTTTTAGTATTCGCGATTTGTTTTCGCGCGTGTCCGCGTTACTCGCGAACGCTGCCTGATCGATTAGCGGTCCGAGGTTGTTTCTGACACTTCGGTCCCCATTTGATTTTCTCGATTCTTTCGCTCCAGGATTCGGGGCGAGCCGAAGAGATTTTTTTGATCTCGATTTGTTTTCGCAAAATCGGGCGAGCTAGGGTCAAACGCGAGACGGTCGGGTGGGGCGCGAGTGCGATTTCATGGCGAAGTAAACGTGTTGAACCAAGCCAGCGAAAAAAACCGATTTTGCTAAGTTGCTGCACGCCTTCGCTCTTCAGAAGCCCGAAAAAAAACCGATATGATTTTTGAAACTTAGCGAGGCCGCCCGCGTCTTACCATGTGTTCAATCATTCAGACTTTTCTTCCGCTTAGCGGAAGATTTGGGGTAACAAAGAAAGCAATGGGCGGATCGCTTAGGGGTAGGCGATCCGCCCTCCTTTTTTTCACTCAAGAAGTACGCTGCGTTCTGGACCCAACAACAGTCTGCTTCTTTGAAACAAATCAGTGATTCAACGTACTCTCGCATCGACAGACGGCACACCCCGTGCTGACTTGTCCTCCAGCTAAGCTAACCCAGCGCTAAGCTAACCCAGCCGATGGAAATTCTGAGCAAGGTTGTTCCCGACCTGAAATCTCAGCTCAAGGCCAAGGCGAAGGTGAAAACCTTCGTTCTCGACACCAACGTCCTCTTGCACGATCCGCAGTCGATCTTCAAGTTTGAGGACAACAACCTCGCGATTCCCGTCGAGGTGTTGGAAGAGCTCGACGCCATTAAAACCGAGCAGTCGACGGAACGCGGGCGCAATGCCCGCCGCGTCCATCGAATCCTCCAAGAACTGCTCCCGGACTCCCGGACGATGTTGGAAGGCGTGAAGCTTTCCACCGGAGGCACGTTATCGGTGATAATAAACCGCTATCTCGTGCAACCGGAAATCAAGTCGCCGGGCATGCAGCGGCTTCGCGCGGTGCTCCCTGATCTGGCGAAAAAAGATAACCGCATCATCGCGAGCGCGCTCTTCGTCCAGGAACAATTTCCGCCGCCGACGATTCTCGTCACCAAGGACGTCAATGTGCAGCTCAAGGCGCGCGCCGTCGGCCTCGAGTCAGAAGATTATCTCAATGACAAGGTTCCTGAACCGCTCGACGAGGACTCTTATCGCGAAGTGCCGCTGACGATTTACGAACTGCAGCGCTTCTGTTCCGAAGGAGAATTCGACATTGGCGGAGAAGCGTCGAAGGAACTTTTTCTCAACGAATATGTTCTTCTCCGCTCGTCCGAAGGAAAAACGATGCCGGCTCGCTATTACGGCAACGGTTCGGTTCGCCGGTTGAAAATCCCCGACTTTGTCAAAGCTCCGGGCGGCATCCCGATTCGCCCGCGTAATCTTGAGCAGCAGTTTTTCATGGACGCGCTGCTCGATGATTCCATTTCGCTCGTGACGTGCTTCGGCAAGGCCGGCACCGGGAAAACGCTGATCTCAACCGCGTGCGCGCTACACCAGACGCACGATGATCATTCCCATTACGACGGGGTTTCGATCTCTCGCCCCGTCATCGCATTGGGCAAGGACATTGGGTTTCTTCCCGGTTCGCTCGACGAAAAAATGCAGCCCTGGCTGCAGCCTTACTTTGACGCACTCGAAGTGCTCATGCCGTCCAAAACACCGAAGGAACCGCAGTTCGCGACCAAGAAGGTTTCGAAGAAAAAGAAACATCGCGACGATCTGGTCATGAGCATGAACACGACCCAACCAGCGCATGTCTCTGGACATTCGCATGGCGGAAGTGTGGTAAAGCCTTACGAACGTCTGATCAAAAGCGGTCTCGTGGAAATCGAAGCGCTATGCTTTATTCGTGGACGCTCGATCGCGCGGCGTTTTTTTATCTTAGACGAAGCGCAGCAACTCACGCCGCATGAAGTAAAGACGGTGATCACCCGCATTTCCGAAGGTTCGAAAATCGTGCTGATCGGAGACCCCGCGCAGATCGACAATCCTTACGTCGACTCGCGCAGCAACGGTTTGGTCTTCTGCCACAATCGCATGAAGGGGCAGGCGTTAGCGGCGCACATCAAGTTGTCCAAAGGCGAGCGCTCGAAGCTGGCCGAACTCGCGGCCGACTTGCTCTGAGCGAGATTGGGAATGCGATCGAGCCGCGTTCTTCCGAGCGCGGCTCCGTTTTGTGCCGTAATTGAAATCCCACTACGCCGCGGGCGGAGCGCTCTCCCGCGTTTTTTTCGCGAGCTCCTTCACCGCGGGATCGAGACCAGCGCGGACTTTTTTCTCCATGCGATCGATGAACAAGATTCCGTTAAGGTGATCGATCTCGTGCTGCAAACAGCGCGCGAACAAGCCATCGCAGGTGACCACATGCGGTACACCCTGAGCGTCTTGAAATTTCACCGTCACGCTGTCCGGTCGGCAGACTTCGCCGCGAATCTCCGGAAAAGATAAGCAGCCTTCTTCAACGACATCCTCGAATTCGGGGTGCACCTTGAGGATCGGATTCACGACCACTAGGGGCATGATCAACTCGAGCGGAGGCTTCGCGCCGTCCATCTCCCAGGTGAACTCGCGGTCGGTTTTAAGCAGGTCGAGCACGCAGATTTGCATGGCGCGTCCGATCTGTTGAGCCGCGAGCCCAATCCCGCCCGACTCATGCATAAGATCGATCATCTCATTTGCCAGTTGTGTAAGTTCCGCATTGAAAGCAGTTACCTTTATACCTTTCTTCCGTAACACCGGGTTATTATAGTGAACAATTCTCAGAGGCATGGGTCGATTTGAGTCGTTAAAGTTGGGTTTCTTTGAAGACGCCCACAACCCAATATTGTCAACGACATGAGCGAGCCTGGGTCCACCGGAAGAAATCTGCCACTAGCCGCCCTCTGGCTATGCGTCGGCGTCGCAGTGATCTGCCTCGCCTGGCTCACGCCTGTCCACTTGAAAGCGATTTCTGAACCGGTCCTAGTTCAGGCCGGCGAGGGGACGCCTTCGGTGGCGCGTTTTGGCGAACAACTGCTCGACTCGGAAAAGCTCGGCCCGGCCCAAATGGTTTTGCAGGCGGCTCAGCAAGTCAAAGATCCCGGCGCACCGCAGCTCGATCGAGGTATTCACCAAATGGAGACGCGGCGTCCCGAGTGGATTGCGTGGGGCGGTTACGATCCATTTCTCGATCCGCTTTTCAACCTCAAGGAAAATACGGGCTACACCAGCAGCACGCCGGTCCTGAATTTTCTCATCACCGAAAAGGCGCGTACGAGCCTGCTTAATTTTCTCAGCAACTCGCGATCGCTCGGCGTGCAATCCGTCTTGCAGACCCGCGAGATCGGCAACACGGAGCAGTTCGTCCCTGCGACGAAGCCGGGTGGAGAAGCCCTCGATTCCGTGATCTTGCTCACGGCGCTCCTTTATCAAGGCGAACATTTCTCCGCGCCGCTGCAGCGCGAGCTGCGCGCACTCGCGGATGCCGCGGTCGAGAAAAAACAAATGGGCGATTTGGAGTCGTTTTACGTCGATCTGCTTTCTTTGGGGAAGCGACTCAATTGGATCCAGTTGACCGAGCTGCTTCGAACGACCAGCAATGTGAAAACGGTGGGCGAATTCGCTCATCTGGCGCGGCTCGCTTCGGACAACCTTCCGCTAATCTATACTGCCGCGCTCTTCTCCGACTCGGCCGACAAAGTTGCGGCGTACCTGATCACTTACGGTAAGAACGGCCTCGATGACCTGCGGACTGCGGTCGCTCGGGGCCAAGGCGCGGTGCAAGTTTTGCTCATCCATCAAGTGCCGGTCGCTCGCGCTTCATCGCCCGCGCTAGGCTTTACCGCCGAACTCGGCTTCCTCCATCCCAGAATCGCGCTGGTTGCCAAGTACTTCGCATTCCTCCTCGGAGCCTTCTGCATCTTTTGCGGTCTAGAAAAGGCGCTTACAGCTTCTGCAACCGCGGAGGCGCCGCTGCCAATGAAGAGCAGCGTGCTCGCGGTTTTGACGGCTGGTATGCTGATTTTAACTACTGAACCTTTCCTGCTCAAAGCGGCGCCGCTTTCGGAGTTCCGGATGCATGTCACGCTCCCCGCGCTCGCCTTCATTTCAAACACCAAACCACCCATTGCCCCTGCTGCTTCTCACGCCGTTATGGAAAATTCGACGCTCGTTTCGATTGCAATCTTCGCCTGTTTACAGGTGGTGATGTACATGATCTGCCTGGTCAAAATCAGGGAGGTCTCCCGCCAAGTTGTCCCACCGTTGGTAAAACTTCGCCTCATGGAGAATGAGGAAAATCTTTTCGACGGAGGCCTTTACGTTGGCATCGCCGGCACCGCCAGCGCCCTTGTCCTGCAGGTGCTGGGGATTATCCAACCGAATCTGTTGGCCGCTTATTCCTCCAACCTTTTCGGCATCATTTGCGTCGCCCTCGTCAAGATTCGGCACGTAAGAAATTTCAAACGTCAACTTATTTTAGAGAGCCAAAGTGCATCGTTAGTCACCGCTCCCGTGGTCGCGGCCGCAGCGACTAAAGTCGGCACGGCTTCGCCCATCGCGCGACCGAGTGCGCTATGAATAAGACGCTGCTCCTGATAATGTGCGATTTTCTGCTGCTGAATCTCCTGGCGCTCACGCACTGGGAGAAGGCAGTGCCGTCGCAACAAGTCGACGCTCCTCCTCCGCCAAAGGTTCAGACGAGCAATGCGCCTGCGACCAAAAACCAGGATATGGTGGATGTGATGAAGCTCTCGCTGGAAGACGAGCGCAAGCAACGCGAACTCCTCGCCCAACAACTTCAGCGCACCCAGTCCAATCTGCAGTCGCGCGAACAAAACCTTTCCCGTCTCGAAAACGAACGGAATCAGCTTTCGTCGTCTCTCACCTCCACTCAGCAAAAAGCCGCTGAACTCGCGCAACAGGTGGAGCAGTCGACCCATGATGCCGCGATTTCTCGCGAACGGCTCGCTCAACTGCAAACCGAGCTGCAGCAGCGGCAAGCCGAAGCTGAACGGCAAAAGCAGCAGTTGACCGCACTGACTCAACAACAACAAGAGGCGCAGCAGCGCATCGAGTCGCTCAACGTCTCCGTGAAAGTTGCCGAGCAGGAAAAGAAAATGCTCCGCGACACCAACGACTCGCTCAAAACTCAAGTCGTGGCCGAACGTCAGGAGCGCATGAAGGTTCAGGAGACGACAACCCAATTGGCTCACGGAGTCGGCCAGATCGCCGAGCAGTCGACGCAGTTGACCAAGGAAATCCGCGACAATCGCCCGATCAACGCGAACACGCTCTTCAGCGATTTCTTAGCCAATCGTGTCGACACCGAATTCGACGCACAACACGGCTCGCTCTTTGGTACCGTCAACCGGAACAAACAGACGCACACGATTTTATTCACCGATGGCAAGCAGACCTACGCGTTGCTCCACGTTGACGATACGCCCTTCGCGGTGCGCGATACCGGCCCGGACTGGGAAAATTTCACCGCCCAGTTTTCCAAGGGTGGCTATCGGGGTTCTGCCCCCGAAATTCAATTGCTCCGCACGGATCCGCGGATTGTGGTGATTCCGTTAACCAAGGAGCAAACCACCGCGCTCGGCACGAAGGTTTACGACCTCGCCGCCGATCCGTTCAAGTTTCCCGAAGTGGTGTTGATCAGCAGCGGTGGCGCAGGGTACGGCGAAGTGGCTTTCCGCCTTGATCCGACGGAGCCGCGCTATGTTCGCGTCGACAATCATCTTTTCAAGCGGCTGTTCGGAGATTTTGCCCCGAATCGCGGGGACCTTGTTTTCAGCAAAACAGGTGAGCTGCTCGGCATTATGGCCAATAGCGACTACTGCGTTGTGCTAAATGACTTCGCTCCGTTGGTCACGTTGCACACCGGCGAAGCCATTAAAAATCAACACACGGGCACGCTTTTCGCGCAGTTGGACGCGTATTTGAAGCATCTCCCTTTGAAGCTGCAGTAAGGTCGATTTTCGACCAGAAAGGCTGGTGCCGCGCGGCCACCGGCTTACCTTGATGGCGTGTTTACTTGGCTGCACGATCAGACTCCGCGTTCTCGAGCCTTCGATTTTAATGTTGGCTGGCGAAGCAGCGGCCGCATGGGGCGCGCGGCTGAAGCTTTTCCGCACCCGCGGAGGGCAGCCGCGTTCGTAAGAACGCGGGCCTTACGCACATTACGCCAAACACCCGCTTTCTCACGAACGCGGCTCCAGTCGCAAGGTAGATTGGAATCCTTTTATTTATACGGTCGATTGGGAGAAACGCGCTCGCTGATGAACCCCCAGACCTCGTAACGCAGAACGATGAATCATGTGACCCTTTTATGGATCTTGTTCGGGGCGATCTTCGTGATCGTCTCGACCTTCGATTATCTGCTGACCTCTCGGCGCGACACCGCGATCGACGTCAAAACTGCTCTGCGTTGGACGATCGTGTGGGTTGTTGTCGCGCTGAGTTTTTCGGTCGCGATCTATTTCCTCCACCCACGCGGCGAAGCCATCGTGATGGAGTACATTTCCGGCTACCTGACCGAGTACTCTCTCTCGGTCGACAACCTCTTTGTCTTCATCCTGATCTTCTCGCTGATGGGCGTGCGCGATGTCGCGCAGGCGAAGTTGATCAAGCTGGGGATCTACTTATCGATTGTTCTGCGGGTGATTTTCATCCTGTTCGGCTTCGTTTTGCTGAACCGGTTTCACTGGCTGATCTACGTTTTCGGAGCGCTCCTCATTTTTACCGCTTGGAAAATGGTCGCCGCGCACGGGGACGATCAGGTGAAGCCTGACCAGAATCTGCTCTATCGGTTGGCTTCCCGCCTGTTGCCGGTCCACGCGAACGAGGATCAGGCTTCGAAGGGGTTAACTACCCGCGTCGACGGTACGCTTTATATCACGCCGCTGTTTCTGGTTTTTCTCGTGATTGGCAGCACGGACGTGCTTTTCGCGATCGACTCGATTCCGGCGATCATGGGCATCAGTCGCGATCCGTTCGTCGTGATGACGTCGAACGTTTTCGCCGTACTCGGGCTTAACTCGCTCTTCTTCGCGATTCGCGGCGTGATGGGGATGTTCAAATTCCTCAAGCACGGCGTCAGCCTAATCCTCTTTTTAATCGGCGCCAAAATGGTCGCGGGAATTTATGCGCCGATCGAGGAATGGTTCGGCCAGCGAAACTATATTTCTCTCGTCGCGATTCTCGTGATCCTTGCCGTTTCTATCCTGCTCTCGATTTGGGATGATCGGCGTCGGCGCCTAGCTGGCCGAGTCTGAATCATTCGTTTTCGTCGAGATTTTCGAGCCAGCGGCGCAACTCCGGCCCGATCCGTCTGAGTTCGTGGCGGTGAGCTGCAGACAGGGCTTCGACCACTTTTTCGCCTTGGGAGGTCAGGCTGACCAACACCTTGCGGCGATCTTCCGTGGAGGGCGTGCGTTTGAGCAGGCGCTTTTTCACCAGACGATCGACCATGCCGACCGTACTGTGATGCTGAGAAATCAACGCCGCCGCGAGCGAGCCGACCGTGACCGCTTCGTGGCTGCTGAGTGCCTTGACCACGAGAAGCGCTTGATGCTGCTGAGCGGAAAGCCCGGCCCGACGCGCGGCTTGCTCGCTGAAATGCAAGAAGTGGCGCAGCGCGTGGCGAAACGAGCCCAGCGCAACGTAGTCCGCAGCCGTTACGCGGCCCCCTCGTTTGGCAGCTTCACTCATGATTAAGCGGAAACTGAAATCCTTTTCTTCACTGTCAATGCGGATAAATAATCATATCGTACTACGATACATATGGCAGATTTCATTTCTGGAAGAGCACGGTCCGTACCATCCGGCCCGAGCGTTCGCGGATCGCGCGCGCGACCCAGCCACGAGCGCGCAAAGCATCTTCCATCGGCGGCAAATGATTCAGCGGATGTTTTACCTGCCAGCGAAAGAACCAGCACAGAAGCGCGATGGTGAGTTGAGCGCGCCAGCGCAGCAGGGTGGGTGCCTCCGCCGGCGGGATCGCAAAATCGGCAAAAAGCCACTGCGCTTGCGGCTTTAGACTCACTTCGATTTTCGAAATAACGAGATCGAGTTCTGCGGCAGGAAAACAGTCCAAGAAGTATTGTGTGGTGACCGCATCGTAGTGCGCGACTGGGAGTTGAACCGTGCGAGCGTCGGCCAAATGAAACGTCACGCGCCCGGGTGCGATCGCGTCGGCCCGACGCCGAGCAAAGGCGATCATCACTGGATCGATATCGTAGGCGTCGATTTGCCCGAGTGGACATGCGCGCAAAAGGGCTTCGAAGCACCGGCCGTCTCCGCCGCCGAAGACCGCGATCGTCCGCGCGGAGTGAAGATGCTCCACGAACGTCTCGCGGGAACGCTGCAACGCGCCGCCGAATGCCGCGTATTCGAGCCAACGATACACGCGGGCGATTCGCCCGTAGTTGGGTGCGTTGGGCAAACGGGGGATCGGTTTCACCAGAAAAAAAGAAAAGGAGTTAACAGCACCACGTCCGCAAGGGCGCGCGCCAACTGGCGACCTATCCGCGTTTCGGCCCGGTCAACCGCCCCGAGCAGGGCGAAGCTCAACGCGATCGTCCCAAAAAAGGCGTGGGCCCAACGTGGATCACGCACGAAGTCCGGCGGGGCCAGCGTGGCGAGGACCGCGCTTTCGAGCGCGAGCAGCCAGGGCAGCAGCGGCACCCAGCGAAACGCTCGATCAAGCTGGGGTTCGAGCGCGAGCGATTGTTGACCGTGTACGACATCGACTTCGCGTTCCCAGCCGGAGATCAAGAGGCAATTGACAAAACAAAGGGCGACGAAATGAGGTACGGTCATCCAAAGCACGGGCCAGTTGGCCTCGGGAGACGCGACCGGAAACAACAGCGCCCCAGCGGTGATGAGAAGACCGACACAGAGTTCTTTCGGTAAACGCCAGCGGTGATGCCGGTGGTAGAGCTGGTGTGAAAGCAAATAAGCGCCGACTGCGGCGAGGAGCGCGAAACCAATCTGGATTTCGCGGGCGGACAGTCGAGTGAAGGCCAGAACAACGTCGGCAACGAAAATCAAAACCCAACTGGTGAAGAGAGGCCACCGCCAGCGAGCCGCGAATTTGTGACGTTGGGTTTGGAGTTCGTTTGGATCAAAGCGCAGCGCTTCGATCCAACGATCTGCGGTGTATGCGAGCCAGACCGATGTGCCTAACACGATGCGCTCCGGAACGTGGAGATGGATGCCGAGCCCGCGTGCAAACCACTCTTGCCAGACGAGAGACACGCTCGTGGCGTCCAACGAAAGGATCGTGAACCATTGCCACCAATAAGGACGTTCGGAGCGATTGCGACTCACCGTGGAACAGTGCAGCGCAACTCCCTCTCGCGAGCAACTTCGCCTTTGCGCCTATCTCGGATTTACCTACCGTGCGGCCGTTGAACATTCTTTGGATTCTTACCACGCAATGGCGAGCCCAGGCCTGCGGTTATGCCGGGGATCCAAATGCGCGCACGCCGGCGCTCGATGCGCTCGCGCGCGCGAGTTTGAATTTCACGCAGGCGGTTACACCGCATCCCTTCGGCCCATTTGCTCGAGCGGCTCTTTTCACCGGCGTACACAGCCCCGAGAACGGCGTGCCCGATTATTTCGATCCGCTGCCCGAAAACGCGGATACGATCGCAAAGCAACTGGGCCGCGAGGGCTACGCCACGGCTTTTTTCGGCAAATGGCATCTCGCGCGACGTGATTCGGCAGCACCGCTAGTCGGTGAAACGCACGCAAAGATGATCGTGCCGGAAAGTGCGCGGGGCGGATTCCATTTTTGGGAAGGGTTTGAAAGCGGGTTTCAGTTGAACGATCCGTGGTTGCATGGAACGCGGCTGCCCAAGCCGCAGCGGTTCGAGGGATATCAGAGCGACGTGATCTTCGCGCGCGCAGGGGAGTGGATGTCCCAGCGTCCTTCCGGATCGGCCCCGTGGTTTTGCGTCGCGAGCGTCGAGCCGCCCCATCCGCCATACCATGCGGTCAAAACGGCCGACGAAGCCGGTGTTTCTCTGATTTTGTCGAGCAACGTTCCGGCCGATCCCGAGGTGCAAGCCCGAAGCCGTCGCGACCTGGCCGGATATTACGCGCAGATCGAGGCCACCGACGCCGCCCTTGGACGCTTACTCGCGTGTATCGATTTTTCGACTACGGCCGTGATCTTCACTTCCGTGCACGGGGACATGCACGGAGCTCACGGCTTGTTTCGCAAGGGGTGGCCGTACGAAGAGAGCGTCCGCGTGCCGCTCTTGGCGCGAATTCCGGGGCAACCCGCATTGAGTTGCGCCGAAGCGATCTCAGTCGTGGATCTAGCGGGAGCAACGCTTGCGCTCGCGCGCGGGCGCGGCGCGGAAAGATTTTTGCAAAGGCGCGAACTCGCGCAGATTTCCATGCCATCCGTCGTGCAGCTTCCTTTGCAATGCGATCGGGTCTGGCGGGGCTGGCGGAGCCCGAAACGCAAACTGATCCTAAACGCTGATGGGAGCCCGTGGTTGTTTTTCGATCTGGAACGGGATCCGATGGAAAAGGAGAACCGGGTGGCCGATCCAGCGTACCAAGCTGAGATTCAAATCGGACGCGCAAAAGGATCAGCCTCTCCCTAAGAACCGGCGCCTGCCGACCGTCGTCTTTTTTTTAAGTGCGCGAAGCGAGATGCTTTCATGATTCCAGCTACGAGCTTCGCTAACCAACGAGTTGGCGGGTCGGATGCCGGGCTTCTGGGAAAAGCCCTCGAAGGTTAACGAGAATTATAAAATCGAGCCGAGTTAAGTCTCGGCTCTGCCCGATTGTCCGAGGCAAGGGCGGCTACACCGATAGCGGCGGTCGTGTTCCCGTCGGAAATTGCCGCCGAATCACCTGCGCGATATCCAGGAGCTTCACCGGCTTCGTGATGTAGTCATCCATCCCCGCGGCGAGACACTGCTCGCGATCGCCTTGAAGCGCATTCGCAGTCAACGCCACGATCTTTGGTTGGTGCTCAGGGGGCACAACCTGGCGGATTTCGCGCGAGGCGGCGAAACCGTCCATCTCGGGCATCTGTAGATCCATCAGCACGAGATGATATTTCCGATGGCGTAGCGTATTGACGGCCTCAATACCGTTTGCGACGGCATCGGCCCGGTAGCCCAAGCGGTCGAGAAACCGAAGCGCCACCTTCTGGTTCACGCTGTTGTCCTCCACGAGCAGAATATCGAGAGGAATCTCGCGGCCGAGCAAATGCGTATCGGCGGGCACGACGAACGGAGGCAGGCTATCCGGGGGCGCGTCGAAAAGATTCTGGAGGTTGCGCACGATTGCATTCGTGCGGCCAGGTTTCGGCACCGTGCCAACGCCGCGCCGGCCGGCGAAGATCGACAAATCTTCCGCGGATTCGCCGGCGGGTAAGAGCAAGATAAGCGGGGTTTCTCCTCGGCTTAAATGAGTGCGAAGCTCGTGCCCGAGCGGTTGATCGACCAGGGAATAATCAAAGAGGACCGCCGTCGGCAGGCTGGTCTGCAAATACGCCATGGCTGCAGCCGGCGTATCCACCAAGTGAGGACGCGCTCCCCATTCTTTGAGAAACTGGTCCAGCCGCTGCCGCATCAGTGGGTGCGCGATGATGCCCAATGTGTCACCCAGCCCGAGTCGAATCGGTAACTGCGGCAAACCCCATCCGCTCGGCGTGTTGACCGGTTCTGCATTGATCGTGAAACGAAAGGTAGCGCCTTGCTCGACCGACGTATCGACCCGAATTGTTCCGCCCATCAGTTGACAAAGCCGCTGCGAAATCACCAGGCCCAGTCCAGTCCCGCCGTAGCGGCGCGTGGTTGATGAGTCGACCTGGCTGAACGGCCGGAAGAGGCGATCAATCCGATCCGGCGGAATGCCAATGCCGGTGTCGATGACCGAAAATTCGAGCGCGACTTTTTCCTCCGGTCGCCCCGTCGGCGGTCCTTCGCTGCAACGCACGCGGATCGACACGCTGCCCGAGGGCGTGAACTTCACGGCGTTATTGACGAGATTGGCCAGGACCTGACGCAGCCGGGTCACGTCTCCCTGAATCCAGCCCGGCACATCGGGTTCGATGAAGTAAGCGAGTTCAAGTCCTTGCTTGGACGCTTGGACGGAAAAGAGATCGAGGCTGTCCTCGATGCACACCGCCAACTCGAAGGGGAGGTGCTCCAGCTCCATGTTGCCGGACTCGATTTTTGAAAAGTCGAGGATCTCGTTGATGATAGTGAGCAACGTGTCACCGCTGTTGCGAATCGTATTAACGTAGTCGCGCTGCTCCGCGTTGAGTCCTGAATCCAAGAGCAGGCTCGTCATGCCGATCACGCCATTCATCGGCGTGCGGATTTCGTGCGACATCGAAGCGAGAAATTCGCTCTTCGCGCGCGATGCAGCATCGGCCTCGGCCTTCGCGCGGCGAAGATTCTGTTCCATTTCGACCCGCGCCGTGATGTCGAACTCGACCGCGATGAAATTTTCCAGCCGCCCTTGTTCGTTCAAAACCGGCTGGACTTCGAGGTGGAGAAAGAAGCGTTTTCCGGTTTTCGAATAGTTGGCTAGGTCGGTGCTGACACTTCGTCCTCGACGGAGGGCGGCCTTGATCCGTTTGACCGTGCGGCGATCCGTGTCAGGCCCAATCAGGAAATCGATTGGGTTCCGCCCTGTGATTTCCGCGAGCGTGTAACCCATGATGGTTTCAAAACTCTCGTTGACCCACTCAACCAAACCGTCCGGTGACGTGATGAGGACGAGATTGTCCGTCTTGCTCGCCACGAGCGAGAGCTTGCGCGCTGCGGCCTGACTGATGCGAAGGCGCTCTTCGACTCGGCGTCGTTCTTCGTTCTCACTGACCAGTTTTTCATTCGAAAGCCGAGCGGAACGCAGACTGCTCCGCGCGGAGCGCGCGAGGTGCACGCTGAGACCGAGCAGCAAGGTGATGCCCCAACCCGCTCCCAAGGCCAATTCTGGAAGAAAGCCTCGGCTCTCCCGCAACGTTTGCCTCGTCGGCGTAATCGAAATGCGGATACGGCGGTCGGCCACATCGAAAACTTCTTCGATCCGGTCGCTCGCGGAGGCGGCGGCGCCATCCTCGAACACGATTTCGTTTCCGACGGCGATCGTGGTGCGATAATGGCCCGTGATTTTCAAAGCGCGCTCGATCGCGGCGAAAAGCCGGCGATAAGATATTTCAACGCCGGTGTAGCCGATCAGCGAGTTGCTCATCAGGATCGGCGCGTAAATCGCGGCGCCGGGCAAGCCGTTCGCGTTTTTAACCGTTCCCGAAATCTGGGCGTGGTGGCGATCGCGAGCGCTGACCAAAGCGGCTCGTCGCACTGGATCGGCGCCTTGATCGAAAAGCCGAAAGGATTCGTTGCCGGCGCTCGGCTCGACCACGGCGGTCCGGAAGTCCGGTGCGAGCAAATAGAAACTTTGCACGGCCATCACTTCGCTTTTTACGGCGCGCACATTGGCAGCCCAGAGTTCGTTGCTATCGCTCGGCTCCTGCTCAACCAAGCGCGCAAGTTGCTCGACGGTCGTTTCGCCTTGTTGAAATTCGCGATCGATTGCCGCGGCAAAGTCGCGCAAGACGATTTGCGTGCTCGCGGCGATGCGGACGTTCTCCACTTCGCGCAGTCCGAGCCAAAGAATGCTGCTGAGGGTCGCCGTACCGATGACAAAAGGCATCGGCAGCCACGCTGGCGCGCCCGGTTTGAAGAGCTGCTGCTCGATCCAGGCGACGAGAAATAAATCGACGCCGAGCAAAAAAAGCTGTCCCGCGGTGCCAGGCGGAAGGTTGTCGTTCGTGCCCCAGCGATAAACCGCCGGAAGCGCGAGTTCGTAACCAAGCAGACTGGTAAAACCGACGGAAGCGAGGACTGACGCGACGAAGGCAATAAAAAGAATCCGGCTCGAACTCTGCCGGATCCGCGCGAGCCAGGCGACGGCTGTACTTGAAAACACAATACAGAGGCCAGCGACGAAATGGACACTGAATGGCGCCGCCGGATCGCTCCTCGTGGGCAAAATCGGAACATCGAAGGCGATGATCGGATGAGCCAAACGCAGCAGTCCCATCACTCCAGGAACGATCGCAATCAGGGCGAGGAAACGATAGTTCAGTTGATAACCCAGCAGTCCAAGGGCCAAAGCGAAAAACGCGGCCGCAGACGGCGTGCTCACGGCAGCAATCGCGTTTCCAAATGGCAAGGGCTGGTCGGCGCCCAATAGACGGGCGACGAAAACCGCTCCGCTCACGACGAGGATGAGAATCGTCAGTGCAACAGCGGTTTTTTGCAGACGGTGGTCCGTCGGGGGCGGGCGCATTAGGGTCGTGCGAACGGGTCAACTAAGATCGCTGCGGCGGATCGCGCAACAGCTTACTCGCGCCGTCGCAAGAAAGGTGGGGGCGGAGGAGGCGGTGGGTACTTAGAGGCCGGATTGACTGGCGTCGACGTTGTTTCAGAAACCGGCTCGGGTGAGGCGGCAGGGGCATTTCCGGCGCCGGCGATTTTGCGCAGGAAATTGGTCGGCCCGTATTCAAAAAACCATTTCGGTTTCGATAAACTGCCGCTCAATTTAAGCGAGAGCGCTTGCGACACGGGACTAAGCACGAAACCAACTGCATTGGCCAACAACGTTTTTCCCTCGTCGAACGGGTAGAATTTCGCGTGCACGTCGAAGGTTTTCGTCGCCATTGAAACAGTCCCTCGGCCCTCGATTTTGGCTGTAGGTCCGGTGAGCTGAAAGTTGAGTAAACTCAATTTATCGTGATCGAGCGTGAAGTCGGCTTTCGCCGTATCTAGATTCCACGAGGTGAAACCAAGGAGAGAGTTTCCGCGCAGCGCCGAGGAGAGCGCACCGAGCAGGTTGATTTCACCGAGTTCGCCGTTGTGCAGTTCGGCATGACCGCCGCCGACGAAGCTGAGCAAGTTGTGATAGCCGCCTTCGCCGGCCATGCGCAAATCGAGTTTCCCCTTGGTCAGATGCTCCTGAAAGAGGCTCGGCCCATTGGTGGTTTGGCCCTTGAGATGCGAGCTGTACTCTTCGAGGACGTGAATCGCCTGTCCCAAATTAGCTTCGCTCAGCTCGGTATCGAAGCGCAGACGTCGATCGGGCTCTTTCCCGCTGACCAGAGCATGTCCCGTTGCCACTCCACCGGCGAAGCCGACCTTTAAGTTGCTCACGCTGATCACGCGGTCCTGCACCACTGCCTCGCATCTCAGATCACTGAGCGGGAAGTCGAAGAAGCGGAAATCTCCCGTCGAATTGACGTCGACTGTCACGTTCTGATGCGGGCCGTTGGGAGAGGCGTCCCCCTCGAGACGGCCTTTGATGTGTAGATTGGCCGGTTGCGCGAAAACAAACGGCTCGACGATGTCGGTTCCATCGTCCCCGAAAATCTTCGCCACATCGAGGGGCAGATCGGTGTGCACGTCGAATTCCATCCATTTGAAATCGCCTTGATCGAGATCGACGCTGCGCGTGAAAACGCCCCGCGCCTCGGCCTTGCCGCGTTTCGCGAAAACCATCGGGGCGTCGTAGAAATCGGGTCGAATAAACAGGGACGTACGGACTTGGTCGAAGGGCACGTCGTTGATTTTCGGATGATCGACTTCGACGTGAATGAACAAATTGGACAGGTGGGGCGCTCCCCAGCGGCCTTGGTCATCGATGTCGGCGACCGGAGCTGCTTGCGTGAAATCGAAGCGGCTCCAGAACCGCGGCCACCAGTCGTGAAACCAGCCATCGATTCCGTTAGGCCGAAGCACGCCGGTCAGAAGAAACCGGTAGTCGTGGTTTTTCGTATCCATCCAGTAACTACCGCGCGCGAGATTGGATCCCTGCTGAAGCGTGATGTTGCTGGCCGTGAGCGATGGGCCGTCGTAATCGACATCCGCGACCGCGCGCACGAGTGCGACCTCGCGCGCGGTGACATTGCGGGCGTCGAAATGCGCGGAGGCGTGTTGGAGCTTCCAGTGATCGGCGAGCGAAACCTTGGCGCGCAGTGGAACTGGATCGGTCAAAGTCAGGAGATCAGAAAAATTTTTCTGCACCTGCGCGTCGACGAAATCGAGGAGGGCGGGTGAAACCGTTCCATTGATGCCCGCTTCGACCTTGCCTGATCGTGGATCACCTTGGGCATGGATCGACCAGTTTTCATCGGCCACTCGCGTCGCCAGATCGACTTGCAAGGTTGGCCACGCGTTCAGCATCGCATTCAAACTCACGCCTTTGATGGTCGCGTGATGGGCGGTCGCATCGCCGATCAGCAGGTGAAGCGCTTGGAAACTTGGCTGAGCGCCGGGCGAGAAAACAAGGCTCCCTGTCAACTCGGTTGATAAACCGTGGATTGTCGTGCCGCTGGAGCCTTCAATTGATTCCGCGCTGCCATAGACCATCCAGTCGAGTTGCTTTCTTGGAGTTAACGGCACGCGTGTGCTCAGCCGAATGTTGTGCAGGCGAATGAAGCGTTCGTTGGCGGGAAGAGCAAAGGCCTTGGCGGTGAGATCTGCCGAGCGGGCGCTCAGGATGACCTGGGCCTGTGTTCCCTGCGGCACCGATGAAGAGAGTGCGAGGCGCAGCGTTGGGTCTTCGAATGCGTCGAGTTTGCTTTGCCACCGCGCCAGTAATTTTGCGGCGTTGAAGTAGTCGGCCAACAAATGTTCGGCCGAAGCGGCGGAGTTTTTCGACTTTGTAACCGAAGTTCGAATACTCGAAATCGCTCCGCGGCCCGTGATCGTCAGTTTCCCCGCCCGACCGACCAAGCGCTGGACGATCAATCCGGAGCTGCCGGGTACGATGGCGAACTCGAGATCGCGAATGACGGCTTCGCTTTGTCCCGAGGGCGAAAGCATCGCCGGCAAATTAAAATTAACCTGATGGCCCACGACTGAATCAGCTTCGAGCATCCCGGCGGTCAGGGCCCAGGGATCGATATGGACGAAAAGCGACGACGACGTGAGAAGCGGTTCTTCAAACGAATCGCTGTAGATCTGCAGATTTTCGATCAAGACGTTGCCCCGCAGATCGAAATGCGCGGTGTCGAAGGTGAATCGCAGTCCGGAAACCGCCATCCGGTCGCGGAAGAGTTGCACGGCCCGATTTGGCACGCTGAGCTCGTGTGAGCACGCGATCACGATCAGCACGACAAGCGTCGCCGTCAGCACGAGCCAAATCGTCCAGAGAACGAAGTAGCCGACGGCGCCGACCAGCCCTTTCAGAAGCGTGGTGAAGGACCGCGTCATCGGACGGCCCACGTGAGCGCAACCGCGAAGCGACGAAGACAGCGGTTAGTTTTCGCTGTTGGGCTTGGGCGTGGTCGGGCCGGGATCATGAGGACCGTAAGTGATCGCGAAAAGGGCATCGATGAGCGGTTGCTCGGCTTCGAAGACGACATTGAAGTCGGCGTCGGGTGCACCGACAAACTGAGTTGTTCCGCCTTCGCGGTCCGAAAGGAAAAGAATCGAAAGCGCGGTCTGGTTTCCGTTCCCGCCGACAAGCGAAAGCGTGGTGGTGAGTTGATATTTCCACGGCCGTTCTTCTCCCGAAACGAGAACCGTTTTCGTGAATTGATCGCGGACAAACTTCTTGGCGCGCAAGGTGCGCAATTGTTTCACCAGTCCATCGAGCGCGGTGCGAATCGCGGGCGTGAGCGGCGGGGTGGTCGTTTTGGCCGCGGCGCTGTCGACCTCGGGCAGAGGAAAAGTGACGTCGAGCAAAACTTTATCGGTCGCGGGTTCGGTCAATTTCAACGACGTGATTTTGGCGCCCGCGGGCAAGTCGCGCAGCAGACGTTCCCGATACGCCAGCGGATCGACCGGGGTCTGCTGTAGTATGTCATCGGATACGCGATAGACGTAGTTCGGCGAATCGAGTTTCGCGTAAACATGGCGGTCTTCGCCGATGCCAAGTTCGAGGACAACCGACGAGGGCGAACTGGAAAGCGAGCCAACGGGCGGCGTGAGAGCGATGCGGATATGGCGCGCGGGTCGGCGGAATCCATAAAATTCCAACTTGGAATCGATCGGCGCGTCGGCCTCGAATTTCTCCGCCGAAAGTTGGCAAAGGTGCTGGATGAGCCGGTCAACGATTTCACGGTCGGCTGGAACCGTTTGCGGTGGATGCTCGGCGGAGCGCTGGACAAGCTGCCAGGCCGAGTTGAGCGGGATTTTGGAATTGGTTTCCAAACGCTGGAGCGTGAGTTCGGGCTGCCCGGCGGAGGTTAGCGTGACGGAGCTCACGTTGCTCGGATCTACATCCAGAATCTGGCGATCCCGCAGAGACTCCTGCGCGTTTCGAAGAGTCTCAAGGAGACTCGCCGGAATGCTGACGGTGAACGTGGCCGTCTTGTCTTCCATTTTCGCGTAATAGAGATCGCCCATCTCGGGCGCATTTTCCGGGGACTTGAGTCCAGGAACGGTCGACGCGATCGGCGTGGGTGCAGGTTGATCAGGCACGCGCGACCCGACGATGAGCGTTTCGCGTCGATTATTTCCCTCGAGGGTGATGCGCAGCGTCATCTCTTCCGGCGTGAGATGCAGTGACTCCGGGGAGCGCGAGTCGGTGAACGATTGAATCCGCAAGGCATCGAGACGACTGATGGTGACATCCGTCTCGGTTTTGTTCGCCCGCGCCGTGATGGGAGTTTCAAACATCCACCGCGTCTCGCTCCGTGCGATGCGCACCTTTGATCCCGCGGGCGCACCGGCTTGCAAATTGAGCGAACGCATTTCGAAAACGGGAATCGAAAACACGATGTTCGAACGCAGATCGTCGAGCGTAACGAGCAGGCTTTCTGCGAGGGAGCGGTGGACAACGTGAACGCGCTCGCGGTCCGGTGAAAGTATGTAGAGACGGTTGCCCACTTTAGCGGTGTCGCCAATCAACAGGACCACGGACTTGGCGGGAATGCCGTCCGAGCCTCCCGCGGTCAACGTCACGGTCAAAGGCGGTTTATCCAGGCCGTAGTCGGAGAGCGATTGGCCATTTTTCTCGAGATCTTTGACCGCGAAACTCGCTTCGGAGTGAAGCTGTTCGAGTTCGTTGACGATCGTATTGACCGCAAATTCGTTGGCCGGCCACACCTCGGGCTTCGTGATCGTCCAATTGTCCCCGTGCTTTTCGACGCGAATGGGGACAGCGCGTCCGCTGCCGGAAACTTCGATCGATTGAATGTTGGCCACCTCGGGTCCGAGGATGCTGCTGCGGTCCACGGGCGAGCGGATGTCTTTTTCCTTCAAATAAAAAATGAAGAAGAAGACGGCGACGTTCAGGAAAATGAGAGCGAGCGTGACTTTGGTGCGCATCGAAGGGCGAAGGCTATGGCGAAAGCCGGGGCAGAAAGGTGGGTGAGCGCGAAAAAATTAACGGCGGCGAGTCCAGTAAACAATCACGCCGAGCAGCCCGACGGCGCCGGGCAAGACAAAGAGGAGACAGTAACGCAGTCGCAAGAGTTGCTGAGCGCTGAGGGCGAGTTGAAAGTTTTCGATTGGGCGGGCTGCGATGTTTAACTGAGTGTCGCGATCGACGAGCCAGTTCACACTGGAAAGCGCGAGCTGAAGATTGCCGCCCGCGCTGATCCGATTGTTGGTGATGAAATCGGAACAGCCGAAGACAATGATGCGTCCGCGCGGCACGCTAAAGTTCAGTTCCTTCTTCGCTCCGACTCGTTCCGAAGCAACGGCGGCGCCGAGCACGTGGCCGACGAGGTCGACGCCGGCATCGTAGCGTGCGGGATTTTGGCGAAAATTGAGCTCGCCCCACGCCGTGTCCGCCGCGCCGATCAAGCGGGTCACGATCAGTCCGTCATCCGTGGCGCGACTTGGATTTTTGCGCACCGAGCGCGTGGCGCCG
>Ga0207702_10001377_pt1 | contig 24249 bp, 47 predicted proteins | sample KBSCornC62_FD_184302 | JGI IMG/M metagenome (GOLD analysis project Ga0207702, IMG submission 184302) | Corn rhizosphere microbial communities from Kellogg Biological Station, Michigan, USA - KBS Corn C6-2 (SPAdes) (version 2) | ecosystem: Host-associated > Plants > Roots > Rhizosphere > Soil ...
TTATCAAACGCATCTAGAGTTAATTTCAGGTAGCCATTCTCTACAAATTTCTTCGGAACCTTGTCCCGAATTGTCCGAGCCACGTGGTCAGCTTCGTCTGGTCGCGAGGCGATCATGACTGCGACCAAGGCATTTAGAAGATAGCGCATTGAGTCAACGTCATTTTCGAGCTGGTGGATAGCCTTATCCGCCGCTCTTTTGTCCGCGCCGCCCTCTTCATGGGCGTATGAGTTCGGACCTTCCGGAAACGGATCACCATCGCCAGTAAGTAACCAGTTGAGGTTGACCCCGGTTACTGCCCGCAGTTTCGGGCCAAACGTCCCAATCGAATTCGTGTTGACCCACTTGTTGACGTTCTGTGGACTGGTTCCTATCGCGCGCGAGAACGCCGCAGGCGTCGGATAGCGACATTCTCGAATGATGTATTCGACTCTGCCGCCAACGGTTGAGAGATCGTAATTGTCTGCCATCCGCTGATAGTGAACTAAATCAATCGCTTAGTCGTTGGCAACAAGTGGTTGACAACTGCATCAACTGTTAGTGTATAATTGAGCCTCCCGAAGCTGGCCTGGGTTGTTCGATTATCCATGCGCACGCCACCCGCAATCCCGAATCCGTTGCAGGCAAGTCGCAACGATATCCGCCTCGCGCTCGGTGGTGGTGAAGGCGATGACTACGTAGTCAGTCCCACGCCGCTGCCCGAAGTTGACCCGGTTGATCGCGAGCATGTCGCGCACTGGTTCGACGTGGGTTGCCTGTTGGGAATGGCTCCAAAGCACGGCGAAATTTTGCTGTCTGTCCATGCTCAGAATTTTGCCCCCGAATCGTTCGTCAACGCGAGTCAATTGTCATGACCGATGTTGTTGTACAGGCGCAGTTGCCAATGATCGGACGTCGTGTGGACGTTGATCTTGATGAGGTTCGTCGCCAGCCAAGCGGCTCTGCGGCGCTTGCTCTGTGCGCAACAAAGGCTGGATTGCTAGACAAGATTGTGGCTGCGGATCTTGGGTTACAAGAGGCTGTTTGGTCGCGCATCAAGACCGGTCAGAACAGTCTGAGCCTTGATGGCATCGTGGCTTTGATTCAGCGCTGCGGCAACGATGCGCCGCTGAATTGGATGCTGCTCAAACTCAACTATGACCCACGTAGCTTGCGCCGGCTTGAGTCGGACACGGAACGTGAGTTGCGGGAAACGAAAGAGGAACTGACGCGCCTGAAAACTGAGCGCGAGGTTGAAATGCGTTTGCTCAGAGACATGAGGTCCGCATGAGTAATCAGATTAAACGGAAGATGCGGATAGCCCTCTACGAACGCCAGAGACATAAATGCGCCTATTGCGGACGCTATATGGAATTCAAGGAAAGCACTCTTGACCATGTGGTGCCGAAGAGTAAGGGCGGTCGATTGACTCGGGACAATCGAGTTGTGGCGTGCGCCAAATGCAATACCCGCAAAGGGAATCGAAGCGTTGGCTCGTTCGTATGCGAACTCGTAGTTAATCATTTCCTTGGAATAGCGGCATGAACAATAGCGAAGCAACGAGCTTCGGGGCGTCAAGCCAGAAAGTGATGCCCGGCATAAACAACACTGGCAGTGCGCGCTCCGGCGCCTTCTTGGCGGAGCGGGAATTTACGGAAGGCGAACTGGCGAACGCTGCGGCGGTTCTGGCGCAGCCGATCGATCCAAAGCAACCGGAACTGTTCGGGGGAAAGCATGGCGGGTGACTGGATCAAGATGCGCGTAGACCTTCAAACGCATCCGAAAATTGTCCGCATTTTGTCCGCAACCAAAGCGGACAAATTTCGGGTCATCGGCGGACTGCATGCGGTATGGAGTGTGTTCGATACGCATTCTGTTGATGGAACCCTGAACGGCTATACGCCAGATACGCTCGACCACATCATCGGATGGCCCGGGTTTTCTGAGGCGATGATTCGCGCAGAATGGCTATCTTTCGATGGCGCTGAAACCCTTGTTCTGCCTGAGTTTGACGAGCATAACGGCAAGTCAGGAAAGCGCCGCGCTGAGGATCAAAAGCGCAAAAGGGATGGTCGGAAATGTCCGCAAAATGTCCAGAATGAAAGCGGACAAAATGCGGACGAAAATAGGACTAGAGAAGAGAAGAGAAGAGAAGAGATAAAAGATACCCCTATATCCCCTAGCGGGGATTCGTCGGCATCGTCGATCTTGGAGCAGTACCACGCCAAGCTACCGAACTGCCAACGCATCGCAGTCCTGAACGATAAACGCAAGAAGCGACTCGTCGCCGCCGAAAAGCTGGCGAAGAAGATTTGCGCGGATCAGGGCTGGAAATACGACTCGCCTGTTTTCTGGGGTGCCTTCTTCGGCGAATGTGCCAGCGATGCATGGATGCGCGGTGACGTGCCGAATCCGAATAACCCGGCATGGAAGCAGAACATCGATGTCCTGCTCGCCGAGGATCGGATTGCATCCGTCATGGACAAGGCAATCGCAACGATGCGGGGTGCGCAATGAGCCGCTACGACGAACAGGTGCTACGCGTGCCGCCGCATTCAATCGACGCGGAGCAAAGCGTGCTCGGCGGCCTGATGCTCGACCCCGCATCGCTGGCGAAAATTTCGGATTGGCTCGCTGAGGATGATTTCTACCGCAAGGATCATCGGATGGTCTATCGTGCAATCGGCGAACTGGTCAAGGCTTCGCGTCCGTGCGATCCAGTGACTCTGGCCGACTGGTTTGAGCTAAACGGATTGTCTGATCTGGCCGGCGGTTCGAACTATGTGATCGAACTTGCCAACACGACCCCGAGCGCAGCGAACATCGTTGCATATGCGGAGATTGTTCGAGAAAAGTCAGTTCTGCGGAAGTTGATCGATGCAGGAACGACGATCGTTTCCGATTCCTTCTCGCCAAACGGTAAAGCGTCAGCCGATATCGTTGCTAACGCCTCGCATGCGCTGAGCGGACTTGCGGCGACGCCGAAGGGCGGACTGATGCCGGCGAAGGGAGCGTTCAAGGCGCTTGTCGCGCAGCAGATTGAACGCTACGAGGCAGGCCCGAAGCTTCTCGGCTTGCCTACGCCCTGGCATGAATTGAACAAAATCACTCATGGCTTGCGGCCTGGCGTGCTCTACATCCTCGGCGCTCGCCCAAGCATGGGGAAGTCAGTCTTCATCGAAAACCTTGCATTTTTCTCTGCTCTACGTGGAACAAACACCGCGATTTTCTCGGCGGAAATGACGGCGCAGGAATATGCGGCGCGCGCAACTGCATCGCATGGGGATATTCCGTTCACGTGGGTCGAGCAACCCAGCAATAGCAAGGAATGGCCTGACGCGGAAATCTACTGGTCACGCAATGGCGAAATTGTCAATCGCTTGATGCGGGCGCCAGTGCTGATCGATGACACGCCGGCCATCAATATCAATCAATTGCAGGCTCGCGCACGTCGCGCGCACACGCAGAAGCCTATCGAGTTGATCGTGGTCGATCACTTGCACGACATGGATCACGGCAGGAAGCCGGAAGCCATTCGCCATGAAATTGGCATCGCCGTTCAGGGCCTAAAGACGCTCGCAAAGGAATTTCACTGCCCCGTTGTCGTTGCCGCGCAGTTAAACCGTGGTGTTGCGAATAGAACAGACAAGCGACCAACGCTAACCGATCTTCGCGAGGCGGGCGAGATCGAGCAAAAGAGCGACGTAATCATGTTCCTGCATCGCGAGGACTACTACGACCCGAACAAGGAACCAGGATGCGTCCAACTGATCCCTGCCAAGGGTCGCAACATCAAGATCGGTGAGGCGATTTACCTAAAAAACAGTTTCGACCGCATGCGCTTGGATGACGGCGAAAGGCCCGCCAGTTCCGCGCGTGAACCTGTGCGATCCAGTCGCTTTGATGCGCAATCTGACCCCTGGGCCGCATGAAACCCCATGAAGAATTTCACCTACACCAAACCAACTATGCCGAATGGTGCCAATACGTCGCGCCACGATGGAAGGAGCTTTTGATGAACGCCACGAAAGAAGAAAAGCATCGGTTGTGGAACATCGCTCCGGCGCAGTTGCGCGAGGCGATTAAGGCGATTGCGAAGGAGGCGGCGTGAATCGCGGATTCTTCGAGATCGGCATCTATCGCAGCAAAACGTCCGCGAATGTAGGCACGCTATGGCGTTCTGCGTTTCAAATGGGCGCCGCAGGCATCTTCACGGTCGGGCGCCGCTATCCGCAGCAAGCTAGCGATACGGTCAAGGCGTACAAGCATGTCCCGTATCGCGAGTATACGGACTTCGATGCGCTTGTCGAAGGGCTGCCGTATTCCTGCCCGCTGGTCGCTGTTGAAATGGGTGGCAAGCCAATGCAGAACTTCGTCCATCCGGAACGAGCGATGTATTTGCTTGGCGCTGAGGATCACGGAATCCCGCCGACGCTGCTCGCTCGCTGCCATCACGTCATTTCGCTTCCGTCAATCCGCACGCAGTCCTACAACGTTGCGGTCGCTGGTTCGATGGTGATGTTTGACCGGCAGAGCAAGGCGGGATGGAGGGATGTCGCATGAAAACCTTCGCTGACGTGCTGCGAAATTTCCAGAAGCGCAAACGCCAAGTTCCGTCATGCCGCTATGCGCGCATCGTGGCGGAAATCGCCAAGGGCAATATGCAGGCCGAACAGATTGCACATGCGACGGGCGAATCGCTCAAGAACGTACAGAACCGCTTAGGCGAACTGCGCGAGGCTGGCGTGCTGCAAGTTAGATCGCTCGCGATGCCGTTTGATCGCACTGGTCGCTCGCGGATCGAATGGGGGATTGCGGCGTGAATTACGATGAATTCATCTCGCGAAAGCTTTCAATCGTTCCGCCCACTGGATTGCGTGACGTTGGCGAGATTGCGGGTCCGCTTTTCCCGCATCAAGACGTTTTGACGCGATGGGCGCTAAGTCGTGGACGTGCTGCGATCTTCGCAGATACCGGCCTTGGCAAAACGCGCATGCAACTGGCGTGGGCGGATGCGGTGCATCGTCTTGCCGGCCATGATGTTCTGATTCTCGCCCCGTTGGCCGTGGCCGCGCAAACGGTTCGCGAAGGCGCAGAAATGGGATTGACGATTACGCACTGCCGCGAACCGGAGGATGTGCGCGCGGGCGTAAATATCACGAACTACGACCGCATGCACAAAATCGATTGTGAACGGTTCGGCGCTGTCGTGTTGGACGAATCGAGCATCATTAAGCATCACACTTCAAAGACGTTGAAAGCACTACTCGTCGCTTTCCGTGACACCCCGTTCAAGCTGTGCGCGACGGCAACACCGGCGCCGAATGATTGGGCCGAGCTTGGCACACACGCGGAATTCCTCGGCATCTGCACGCAAGCGGAAATGCTTGCGGAGTATTTCATTCACGATGCGGCAAAAACCCAGGACTGGCGCTTGAAAGGCCATGCGCGCGAATTGTTCTGGAAATGGGTAGCGACTTGGGCGGCGATGGTTCGCAAGCCATCGGACCTGGGCTTTGACGATGGCCCCTATGTTTTGCCGCCGCTGGATATTTCCGAGCACCACGTCGAGACGGCCGCCCAAGCGGCAGATGGGATGCTGTTCGCGCTTGAGGCATCTAGCCTGAGTGAGCGCCGAGACGCCAAGCGCGCGAGTTTGGCTAACCGCGTAGCGGCCTGCGCTGAGATGGCGAATGCAGATAAGCAGCAATGGATTGTTTGGTGCGATCTGAATGACGAAGGCGACGCGCTGACTGCGGCGATTGACGGAGCAGTGCAGGTCGCAGGATCTGATGATCCGGAAGTCAAAGAACAGCGGATGATGGATTTTGCCGCCGGCAAGATTCGCGTACTCGTGACCAAGAGCCGTATAGCTGGGTGGGGAATGAATTGGCAAAACTGCGCCCGCGTCGCCTTCGTCGGCGCTACGGATTCGTGGGAATCGTATTACCAGGCAATCCGACGCTGCTGGCGGTTCGGACAAAAGCGCGAGGTTCATGCGCATATCTTTGCAAGCGAGCTTGAGGGCGCGATCGTCGCCAATCTCAAGCGTAAGGAAGCCGACGCCGCAACTATGGCTGATGCACTGGCCGCAGAGACTGGCGCGGCAATAAAACAATCCGTGCTCGGACTTATGCGCGAATCGAACGCATATAAGCCGGCTCGTCGAATCGTGGCACCCAATTGGCTTAGGAGTGAGGCGGCATGAATTGTCTGGATTCAACGACGGGCGAAAACTTCGCCCTGTATCACGGTGATTGCGTCGAGGTATTGCGCGGGCTGCCGGCGTCGAGTGTCGATTATTCGATCTTCTCGCCGCCGTTCGCGAGCTTGTACACGTACTCAAATAGCCCGCGCGACATGGGCAACGTGCGCAACGATGCGGAGTTTTTCGCGCATTTCGCGCACCTGATTGTAGAGCTTCGCCGAGTGATGAAGCCGGGGCGCAACGTTTCGTTTCACTGCATGTTGATGCCGACGAGCAAGGAGCGCGACGGCTATATCGGACTGAAAGACTTTCGCGGGGATCTGATTCGCGCATTTCAGGCGCAAGGATTCATCTATGCGAGCGAAGTCTGTATCTGGAAAGACCCGGTTACGGCAATGCAACGCACCAAGGCATTAGGACTGCTGCATAAGACCGTGCGCGGCAACGCGGCCATGTCGCGGCAGGGCATTCCTGACTATCTCGTGACGATGCGCGCGCCAGGTGAGCAGATCGACCGCGTGACGCATGGCGAAGATTACCCGGTAGACAAATGGCAGAAAGTCGCCTCGCCCGTTTGGACGGATATTGATCCCTCGGACACGCTGCAATATCGCAGCGCTCGCGAGCATGACGACGAAAGACACATATGCCTAGCCGCTGGCTCGCTGGTGCTGACGCGCGAGCATGGCTATTTGGAGATCGAGGAAGTTGAGCCAGGTGACCATGTGCTGACCCACATGGGGCGGTGGAAGCCTGTTCTGGCGAAACGTTGCAATGGGATCGCCGAGACAGTGCGAGTCTGTGCGCAAGGCGTTGCCGATCTTCGAGTGACGCCGGATCACAAACTATGGACACGCATCGCTGATGGTTCAAGGCCCAAAGAAAAGTCGAAACGAACTGACCCCGCATGGGCGGAGGCGCGGACTGTGCTCGGGTCATATTTGAATCAACAGTTGCCACCGGAAGAGGAAAGCGAACTCACCGAGGATGAATGGTGGATTGTTGGCCGATGGCTGGGCGACGGCCATAGGGGCGGTCACCGTCGAAGTGGGCTGCGTGGTGGGTTTGGGCAGTTCTATATTTCTTGTTCGCACACGGAAGCCCCCGAACTATTGGCAAGACTCGGCAAGTATGCGGGGTATGCCGCAAAAGTAACGGCGACTCAGATCGCGCTCGTTGGCCTGCGTGAAGTGGTCCGCGACGTTCTCAATCGCTGTGGTGAAGGTGCCTACAACAAGCGACTTCCCGGCGAAGCCGTCACGCTTTGCCCCGAAAAAGCAGAGGCGCTGCTCGCGGGGTATTTGTCGGCAGATGGTCACTACGTCGAATCACACGACAGGGTGATGGCGTCATCCGTGTCTCGCGGCCTTTTGCTCGGCATGTCAATGCTTGCGCAGCGCGCGAGGTCCGTTGTTGCAAGCGTCTATGCAGGGCGCCCAGGGCGTGACGGGGAGATTGAAGGCCGGGCAGTTGCGATGCGGCAAGACTGGATTTACAGCTTCAGAAACTCCGATGGCAAGAAGAAATCCGGATGGATTGACGCGCTCGGGGCTTGGAAAAAGGTTCGCAAGATTGAGGAAGTCGGCGAGGCCGAGGTCTGGGACTTGCAAGTTGAAGGGGATTCATCTTTCACAGCCGAAGGCGCGATCGTTCACAACTGCCCGTTGCAGCTTGAAGTAATCCGGCGCGGAATCGATCTATGGACGAATCCCGGCGACGTGGTGCTGTCGCCGTTCGCCGGCATCGGCTCTGAGCTTTACGTCGCGCTGCAAATGGGCCGCAAGGCTGTGGGCGCGGAACTGAAGGCGAGTTATTACCGGCAAGCCGCACTGAATCTCGCCGCCGCGAACAATCAATCCGACATGTTCGGAGCCGCCGCATGACCGACTTCGACACCTTGGAACGCGCGGCCAGGAAGCTATGCGAGCAACGCCACGGCGCAGGATCATGGAACACGAAGCATCGCAAGCGCGCAGCCTATCGGCGCATGGCGGATCGCATGCTATCGCTGGCGACAGCGGATGCGTTCATGGCGATCTTTGGACTCAAGCGGGTGACGAAATGACCTTCCGCCGCGCCATAGGAAATCCAACGGCTCGCCAGCAAGAGGAACAGGACCGGATTCGCGCAGTCGGTTGTATCGCGTGCCTCATGCGCCGAGTTAACGGCCAGAACGCGCCGCTTCATACGCCAGCCGAGATTCACCACATCACGCGCAACGGTATGCAGATGGGGCAGGACTTCGTGCTGCCGCTTTGCCAATTTCATCACCGCAGCCAAATCTTCACTGACACGCTCAGCACCGCCGAAGCATGCCGCCGCGAGCTTGGCCCATCGCTCGCCGAAGGATCGAAAGCATTCTTCGCGCACTTCGGCAGCGACCAGACGTTGCTTGACCTATCCAGGTGGATCGCGGGGTTGCCGCCTATCGCTATTCCTAACAAGGCGCAGCGCAAGCCAAGGGGCAGCACGCGCAGCCCGGCGAAGATGTTGGGGAGGGTGGCATGAGCACTTGTTTCTACCTCCACAAAAATGACACCAACAGACCGATGGTGCTCGCGACTGCTCACGAGTTCCTTGATCGACTCCCGGATACGAAATCGTGGGAAATCGAGGTCACAATTTTCAGGAAGCCGCGAACCGATAAGCAGCGCAAAGCGCTATTCGCCGCTGCGTATGGACCGATCATGGAGCACATGGGCTTGCGCGGCAATGACGACAAGGAAGACTTGCACGCCTTTTTCTGCGGAGAGTATTGGGGCTGGCATTCGCAACTGAAGAATAAACCGATACGGACGACAACCAAAAACGAGCGCGGAGTGCGTGACGAAATCAGTGTCTCGCAAGCGTTGGACTTTTACGCGTTCATTCAACAGCGCGCCATCGAGAACGGCGTTTTTGTTCCGGACCCGGACCCGTTCTGGCGTGAAACGGCACAAAACGAAGCGAGGAGAGCAGCATGACCATTAGCCGATATTTTGAATGGCTTCGCAGGGCAGCACTTCGCACGCAGAGCAAGGTAGTCAAGAGGAAAGCCTGATGGTAGATATTTCAAAATGCAATACGCAGTCTTGCCCATCGCGGCTGGAGTGTTACCGATTCACCGCGCCAGCTGGGCCGATGCGGCAATCCTATTCGGACTTCGATGCGGTGCGAAATGGCGCGAATGTGTGCGAGTACTTTATTCCCGTTTCGGCAGTGCTGGAACGGGACAGTGGAGGAAATTGAACATGGGAATGGCAGAACGCAGAAGGTTGCGGGAAGTCGTGGCCACGCTACGACAGAATCGCAGGACGCGCCTTGATCGCATGCCCGAGGAAACGGCGCAGGAGTACATCGACCATTACGACGCCTACGGATGGGAGCACTTCACGCGCGAACATTGCCCCGCGCATCTGTATACCGAGGTCGAGGCGCGGTTTATGGCGACGGCATACGTCGATTTCGCGCTATCTCAGAATGGGCTAAGGAGGGCGGCATGAGACGCGCAGCGCGACGAGATACCAATCATGCCTAGATCGTTGCTGCACTACGCAGCCTTGGCGTACTCGTGATCGACACCGCCAGTGCTGGCGATGGCATGACGGATTTGGTCTGTATCTGGCGAGGTCGCGTGGAGCTAGTGGAAATAAAGGATGGTGAAAAATCAGCGTCGCGTCGAAAGCTGACACCAGCGCAGGTATTGCTACATGGCGAGGCATTGCAAAGGGGATACAAGATGCATGTTGTCGAATCGGTGGAGCAGGCGCTTGCGGTGTTTGGCGCGAGGGTTGCGGTATGAGCTATTGCCGTTGGTCGAGTGATGATTTTCAATGTGATGTTTACGTCTACGAAGACTGCCGCGGCGGATTCACGACCCATGTTGCTGGGTCACGCCCGGTCTTCGCTGAGCCATTGCCTCCGAAAATTGATTCACGCACAGATTTCTCAGCGTGGTTTGCGCGTGGTGCTGTGGTGCGCAAGATGCTAAAAACTGCGGGACGGGAGTTCATCGATCTTCCCCATGATGGCGAAACATTCAACGACGCGACGGCGGCACTATGCGCTGATCGTCTCGAAACACTTCGGAGGATGGGCTACAACGTTCCGCAACGCGCGATCGATGCGCTGCGCGAGGAAGCCGCCGCATGATCTTCCTGCAAGACGGCCTGATCGAGTTCTGCATGTCCCAGGGCGCCAGCAGGGCGCTGGCGGCCGATTTGGCGAATGAGCTTGCCGATAAACTAGCGCGCGCGATTGAGACTGAGCGCCGAAATCAGAACATTGCCGATTTGTTCGCGCGGGGCAAAAGTTACGGCTATATCGCCAGAAAGGAGGGGTGCAGTAAATCGACTGCGCACGACGTAATCAAGAAAACGTTCGGAACTTAGATTCAATCCGAACGCCATACGCGATAACCTGAAATTATGGACAAACGTAAAAGTGGAAAATAGATCGGGATGCGCGGCGATATCTTGCCCGACGGCATTTGCCACGACCCGGACTGGATGGGCGGCTACGACGAGGCGCAGGAACTGAATTTCGGTGAAGCGCCGCGCGGCATCCGATTGGAACGGCGACAACTTGAGGCGCTTGTTGAATACGGCGACTAATGACAGAACACGCAGGTACAGCTTCAGGAGTTCCGGTGTATATGGAACACATATCCCAGCCAGACCCGGCCTGCGCCCCCGATTCGAAGTATCTGAGGTACAGAGAAGCAAATAGAGAGTTGCTGCGCGCCAAGTCTAGGCAGCGGTATGCCGAAAATCCCGAACGGCATCGCGCGTCAACTCTTGCATGGAAGATGGCAAATCTAGAGCGCCTGCGCAAGATAAAAAGCGCATACCAGAAAGCAAACAAAGAAAAATGCGCTGCTGCTACTGCCGGGCGTAAGGCAATTAAAATGCATGCGTGCCCGTCATGGGCTGAAGCCGAGATTATAGAACTGATCTACTCCGAAGCCGCACATCGTGGTATGCATGTAGATCACATAATTCCCTTGTAGGGCAAAACGGTGTGCGGCCTCCATGTCCATACCAATATGTAGCTCCTAACAAAAATGCAAAACATTAGTAAGGGGAACAGGTTCACGCCATATGCGGCGTAAACAAACATCGGCGGCAGCAGAACATTAACGGCCAAATGGGTAGCACCCTCTGGCGGGGTCGGGAGACTGGCGCAAAGCTAGACGTAACCCTGAAAACCCGATGCTGTAAAGGTGGCGCGTCATCGTCCCGCCGATTTGTATAGGAAAGTCGGGAATTTGCGACATATCGCCGAAATGTGTATCGAAAACGGCGAAAGTTGAGCATTTCCAACTTGTGAATCGCGGGCACTGATTGTGGCCCGCAAACCCTCCCCCGGTAGGGCTCGGACAACCGGAAACTGTGTCGTAACAGTCCTCGCCGGGAGCTGACCCCGGCAACAATCCAAAGCTGATCGTCCATGCGGCGAAACAGTTACGGCCTCGCGAAATGCGGGGCTAGGAATTTGCGGAGTGCGCGGTGCTGACGCGCCAATCATGTGAGCGAGACTGAAACGGGTGTCGGGTCAGGGCAGGTTTGCTGAGCGATGCGGTTCCGAATTTGTCGTTCTAGATAAGACATAGGCGGATAGCAGGACTCGCCGGTTCGATTCCGGTCTGATCCTACGTTCAATGTAAAACGCGGCGTTGATACCACGCCGATTGCCACAAAGCCGGAACTAACAGCACCGGCCCGCAAATAAATTCAACCTTTCGCGGAGACGGCGAAGTGAGTAACCCAATGAAGGGCCTTGTGATCGCGATTGCGACCGAATGCCTAGTGAGCATCTTCTTTGCAGTCCTCAAGCTGACCGGATTTGTCGATTGGGGCTGGGCCATCGTGACATTGCCAATTTGGATAGGGCCAGTCTTCGCAATCGCCTTCGTTATCGCGGCGCTGGCGTTCTATGGCATCCAGCATGCGCGGGGTGTGGATATCGATCGCGCATGACGGCACACGTTCGCAAGTTCGAGACTGGTGCAACGCGCGATCTCGATGCCAGCAAGCTAGATTTCGAGGGCTTCCTAAGCCCGCTAGTGCTGGCTCGGTACGCCGAATACATGCACGCCAACCGCATGACCGCAGAAGGACTGCGCGAGAGCGACAACTGGCAGCTTGGCATACCGAAATCGGCCTACATGAAGTCCGGCTGGCGCCATCATTTCGCATGGTGGTCAGCGCATCGCGGAGAGCCGACGCACGAGGACATCGAAACCGCCATCTGTGGAGTTCTGTTCAACGCAAGCGGCTACTTGCACGAGATTCTAAAGGCACGAGGCGCGAGCATTGGAACGCAGATCCACGATTCACAAATCGCGAAAGATTCTGCCGATGCTGCGGTCGCTGAATTGCTACCGCCGCAGCCTGCGACGATTGCGACGGATGACTAAGGTTTGAGCACCCACTACATCCTCCCGGACACGCAAGTGCGGCCGGGGGACATCACAGACCACCTCGACTGGATCGCGCAAGACATCGTGCGCCGCAAGCCTGATGTGCTCGTATGTCTCGGTGATTGGTGGGATTTACCGAGCCTTTCATCGCATGATGCGCCGGGCTCGGCGAAGAAAGAAAACGCGAGGTTCCGCGCTGATTTGGATGCGGGACATGCCGCGATGGCACGGTTGATGGAGCCCATCGAAAAGGAACTATCGCGAATCCAGCGCCGCAAGATCAAGCGCTGGCCGCTGCGCCAGGTTTTCATAACCGGAAATCACGAGAACCGAGCAGATCGAATTGCGGCGAATGACCCAGTACTGACAGGCGTAGTCGGTTCGCAGCTTTGCCGAGTCGAAGAGTTCGGTTTTGAGCGTCACGAGTTTCTAGCGCCCGTAGCAATTGATGGCGTGCATTACTCGCACTACTGGCAATCATCGCATAGCGCGCGACCAATCGGCGGAACGATCGACAATCGCTTGAACAAGCTCTGCGCAAGCTTCGTGTGCGGCCACGAGCAGGGTTTGAAGTACGGCAATCGACCATTGCCAATGGGCAAGACGGTTCACGGCATTGTTGCCGGATCGTGTTACCTGGGCGTTGAGGACTATCGCGGTCCACAAGCGCGCAACGAATGGCGCGGAACTGCGGTTCTGCATGACGTTCGCGAAGGTGACTTCGAGCCCATGTTCCTGACGCTGCGGTATTTGTGCAAGGAATATGCCGGTGAAGATCTGCATTCATACATGACGAGCCGCTATCCGGATCGAGACTGGGCACATCTGCAATGACCGAAGAAGCGGAAGCCGAGGAAGAGGGTCTGGGTGAGATCGAAATGTACGAACCCGTACTCGCGGAACTCCTCCCCGAAGGCGGCCTAATCTTCGACGTGATCGAATTCGCTGAACTGACAAACTCCATTGCAGCACAGATGCGCGATGGCCAAATTTTCGTACTGGACCGGGATTCGCGCACATGGCGAAGCGTTGAGCCAGAAAAAACCAAGGGCGCAAAGCTTGCCGCCGTGAAGAGGGAGTAACAGGGGAATGCAGTAGATTTCTGACCATCCGATGGCCGCCGATGCGGTGAAGATCGTCCCATTCGCGGGCATCTCTGCTGCAAATTTCTTCGGCATGAGTGTGCCGGATGCAATCAACTACGTGACCCTGTTTTGCGGTATCTGCTATGCGCTTTCTTGGTGCTGGCGAGGCTATGTTTTCGCCCGCGACAAGAAGTACCTGCCTGAGCACGAAGATTAAGCGCGTGTCATTCAACACCCGAATCGCAACCATCTTTGCCGGCGCCGCGCTCGCGATTGCGGGCACGATGGCGACGCAGCATGAGGGTACGCGCTACGAGGCGTATTAGGACGTTGGCGGCGTGTGGACGATCTGTGAGGGCGATACGCACGGCGTAAAGGCTGGCGATATAGCGACGCGCCAAGAGTGTGACCAAAGGCTGCGCGCCAATCTCGTCAATGCGAACGACGCTTTTGACCGCTGCGTATTTGAGCCGGTGAGTGTTTTCGAGAGAGCGGCTGGTATCGATTTTATTTTCAATGTCGGCTCGGGGAATTTCTGCAGATCCACGCTCGTCAAAAAACTCAATCTCGGCGACCACAAGGGCGCCTGCGACGAGCTGCTGAAATGGGTCTACGTGGACGGCAAGGACTGCCGCATCGCAGCCAGCAATTGCTACGGCATTGTGAAGCGCCGGCAGGCTGAGCACGACCTTTGCCTACAAGGCATCCAATGAAATGGTTCGCGCTACTGCTTGGCCTACTGCTCGCGGTTGCGATCTACACCATCGCTGAGCAAGACGAGCAATACGTACAGATGCGCAACTACGCGATCAAAGCAACGATCAAAAACAAGATCCAAGGTGACGCGCTGGCCACATGTCAGCGGTATACGTGGAAGAGTACGTGATGAGCGAATTCGCCTTTTGGCTGGCTGACCCGATCTTTCGCATCAATGCGGGTCTAGCGGCATGCTGGGACTTGTATCTTGACGCCCTATTGGAAGAGATGGAGGGCATGTTGAATCCGAATCTTCCCGCGCCGGAGGATGGCTGGTGCTGACCGCATTTCTCGTTAAGGCCAAAGGCTGGGCAATCGGCATCGGTGCCATTCTGTTGGCTGTGTTCATGGCGATCATCCTCGCCTTCCGCAAGGGATCGAACGCGGCAACCGCCAGCATCGAGGCGACCCAAACGCGCGCAGTGAATGACGCGCTGGTGAAGCAGACTGAGATTGTTGCCGAAACCCATAGCCTGCCATAGGGCGAGGCGCTCACGGAGTTGAAGAAGAAATGGGCGCGCGATTGAGAATCATCGTCAAAGCGGCAACGTTCGTTGCTCTGGCGGCAACACTCGCAGGATGCAATCTGTTGCCAGTGCGCACGGTCCATGATTATTGCCAATTGGCGCACCCTCTGCGTGTGTGCGAGTCGGATCAAATGTGCGACCCGCTGGCTAAGGACATCCTTGCGCACAACGAGACAGGCGAAAGGGTATGCGGGAAGAAGTGGAAATGAATCCCGAGATCGTCTACGGCGGCAGTTTCGTTCTTCACTGCGCAGGAAATAAGCCGCATATCAGGAAATTCGGCCCGTTTTGGTTGTGCTCGCTGGGGCTGGATTTTTGCATGGATTTCACACCAGCGACCGCATTCCGTTCTCTCATTACACTGATCCAGAAAGACGGTACGTGGTAAGCGCATAAACGGCAGATATTCGATTCACGCATGAGGGAGACAAATGCAAATCATCGCGGGATTCTTCGGAGTTATATCGTTCCTGTTCGCATACGCCGAGTTCCGGGGACTTAGCAGAACCTCCCCTTCGACGGTGGGGATTTTGTGGATTGTCAATGGACTGGCTCTGCTCTTGCCGATATTTGGGCCACAAGCGTGAGTGACAAAACGGGCTGGTAAATGAGTCGCACGAAACGCAGCGAGCCGACAAGCGGGTGCTGGATGCGAATTCCGAAGGGTAAGAAGTCCGAACGCAAGCGCCTAGAGCGCATCGCTGACGACTACGGCGACGAGGGGATTGTGCAGCATAGGCAGCGCAAGGCGCTCCCTCCCGATGCGTGGGACGACTTGCCGATCAGCTATACGCGCGGTCAGCCTTGGCAACGAGTGGTGAAGTCGAAATGGCAGAAGGTCAATTGAATGACAGCCACCGTTTTACTAATCGCCATTGGTGCCATGTTTCTACTTGAGACCGCGAAGCTGTACGTGAACGACAAGGACATTTCGGACGGCGCCGGTTGCCTTTGTATCGCCGCAGGTTTGCTGCTTGGCGCGTTGGAGATCATGGCTTGAGTTCCGAATAGATGCCAGATCCGCAGGAATCCGCCGAGATTGCAATCGAATCACTCGGCCATCGCGTCGCATCGATCTACGATCCGCAACGCGGCGTGCTCAAGCTGTTTATTGACCAGCCCGAGTGGATGACGCCGGCAAGCTTGGAAAGGGCGGATGACGATTATAGGGCACGCGCAGTGCGGCCAAGTGACGAGAAGCAAATACGCAAGGCGGCTCGATGGTTCACGCAATTGTACGCGCTCACGAATCCGCAGTTCAAGCGCGTCCTAACCGCCGGCGAGTGCCGCGAACAGTATGTCGACTATTACGCAAAGGTCGTCATGCACGGAATGCGGAAATGAATCCGCTACAGGTGATCGACGAACGCTAGGCCGACTTGTGCGGCCAGTACGCGAACGAAGGCGTAGCGGCATTCCTGATTCGCACGACCGAGGACGGGAACTGCCGAATCATCGGGCCACAGTTCGACCCGCAGACCATCGCGAACATGCTTAGAACGGCTGCGCAGGTCTACCTCGACCAGGTGCCGCCGATGAAGACGAATTGATAATTCGGGGCGCGCGTTGGGACGCAGAACTGCCCTGCAAGCAGATCGGTCAGGGTTCAATTCCCTGGTGCTCCATCATTCAGGGGTTAGTTCAGTCTGGCCAGAGTCCTCGCTTTGGAGGCGAGTTGTCGAAGGTTCGAATTCTTCACCCCTGACCATTTCAAACGCGCCGTTGGCGAAATTGGTAGACGCACCGTCCTTAGAAGTCGGCGCCTCACTGGCATGGGAGTTCAAGTCTCTCACGGCGTACCAAATATGGAAACGTGGCCGAGTGGCCGAAGGCGGCGGGTTGCTAACCCGTAGATCGGCAACGATCCGTAGGTTCGACTCCTAACGTTTCCGCAGAAAAATTGTTGCCCCGTGGCGTAACGGTAGCGTATCTGCCTCTACAGCAGAGGGTGTCAGTTCGATTCTAGACCGGGGCTGCCAAATCTTGCGACATCGCCAAGTGGTAAGGCATCGGTCTTTGACACCGACATCCGCAGGTTCGATCCCTGCTGTCGCTACCACATTTCGAGAGAAGACATGGAATGGAACGAAGCCATAGCGGGACGAAAAGTCGTTTCCGCATCAGATATTCCTGGCGATGGCGGCTTCAGTGTCAACGACACAATTGCTATCCGGTTCGATGATGGGTCGGTGCTTGAGATCGAATACGATTACGTCTACAGCATTGAGCTGAAAACTAAGCGCATGTTGCTTGAGCGTTGAATAGGGGCGCGAGGAACATGACATGCCAAGCATGCGCCAAGCGCAGATAGTGGATGCTGGATAAGGTCAAATAGGTTTGGAGGCTGATAAGTGACACGGAAATTACCCAATCCAATACCGCAAGGTCCGGGACCAGAACCGCCGCCATCACCGCCGCCCCGGCCGCTGCCGATATGGGATTTTCGATTCCGCAATCATCAAGCGCAGAAGCGCGATCAGGAAACCGCCCAAATGTGCGAGACGATAGAGGCCATTCTCAAGATGGCCGACGCAATGAACAGGCAGACAGAGAGCATCCTTAGGCTGACGGAAGTTCTCCTGAATCCACCCGAGAAGGATGAGCCAGATGAGCACGCATCTGGGTATCTGAGCGGATGAGCAAACAAGAATGAATAAGTGGGGCAAAGGCAGAGGCGGTAGACCGTGGCGCAGGCTGGTCGATCAGGTAAAGGCCCGTGACAAATATATCTGCCAGTCATGCGGACGCCTCACGGAAGATGGTGATTGCGATCACGCAATACCAACGTCCAAGGGCGGCAAGACAGAGCTGGCTAATCTCCAATGGCTATGCAGAGAGCCATGCCATAGGCTGAAGACCGAGAAAGAGGCCGCTGAATCGCAAGGCCATAAACTCAAAGCGCGAATTGATGCGAATGGGTGGCCGACCGGGGCGGGCGGGTCGAAACTTTTGTGAACAAGGTTGGACACCGTGTCCGGCTTCTGTTTTTTCCCATCCACAATTGGTCGAATGACCGAAAAAGCAACAGATCATGGCAAGACCAAGACTTCCCCAGGCCAAGGCTGAGGCATCTGGCGCGATCCTGAAGAACGCAGGCCGATTCGCTGGCCGATCCGCCCAGAAACATGCCCGACCTATCGGCGAGCCATACGCCCGAATGACGGACGAGCAGAAGGCATGCTGGCATGAATTCGTCGGGGACATGCCATGGTTGAACGCAGCGCATCGCACGTTGTTGCGGCTTGCCTGCTACCACGCGGCTAGGTTAGATATAGATGCCGAATTCGGAGTATCGGCCACGCAGGCGCTGAGTTCGATCCTTTCAAAGCTCGGCGCAACTCCGGTGGACGAAACCAAGGTAACGCATGGTGGCGCAGACGACGACGAAGACCCGGCAGAAGAGTTCTTCTCTCGCGCGCATTAACGCCTATGCCGAAGGCGTGCTATCTGGATAGATCGTCGCCGGCCCGCATGTCCGCAATACTTGCCGGCGTCATTTCGATGATCTGAAAAGCGGCTCGGATCGCGGGTTATGGTTTGACGAGGAAGCCGCCGAACTTGTGTTCGGGTTCTTCGAGAACGTTCTGAGGCTATCCGAGGGCCAGTTTGAAGGATTGCCTTTTGAGCTTCAGCCGGCGCAGGCATTCATCGTGGGGAGTTTGTTCGGATGGAAGCGTGCAGATGGCACGCGTCGGTTTCGCCGGGCATATATTGAGCAGGGGAAGGGGAACGGAAAATCGCCGATGGCCGGCGGCATCGGACTATTCGGAATGCTTGGTGATGGCGAGGCGGGATCGCAGGTTTATGCGGCCGCCGCGAAGCGAGAGCAAGCCGGAATCCTATTCGCCGATGCTGTGAAGATGGTTCGCGCGTCGCCCGCGCTACTCAGGCGCGTCGAGTTCAGCGGCGGTGTAGGACGTGAATACAATATGGCGCATCACAAGTCCGGAAGCTTCTTCCGGCCGGTGTCGCGCGATACTGGCAAGTCGGGTTCCGGCCCGCGCCCGTACTTCGTTCTAGCGGACGAGGTGCATGAACTGCCAGACGGCAAGATTCTGGAAATGCTGGAACGCGGCTTCAAGTTCCGACGCCAGCCGCTCATGTTCATGATTACAAATAGCGGGTCAGATCGGAATTCGATTTGCTGGGCTGAACACGAATGGGCGATCAAGGTTGCGGCGGGAAATATCGATGCAGTGACCGACACAACCTATATTGGAGATGTGCTTGACGATTCGACCTTCTCCTATGTTTGTGCTTTAGATGAATCCGACGATCCGTTAAACGATCCGTCATGCTGGGCCAAGGCAAACCCCTTGCTCGGCGTGACGATCACCGAGGACTATCTTTCCAGTGTAGTCGCGCAGGCAAAGAACATCCCCGCGAAACAAAATGGAATTCTCCGGCTGCACTTCTGCATGTGGACGGATGCAGACGCGGCATGGATGAGCCGCGAAGTAGTGGAACCGCTTTTGACGGACTTCGATATTGCCGAGCATCATGGGAAAGATGTGTTTCTCGGACTTGACCTTTCGCAGAACCGCGATATCACGGCGATGGGTGCGGTGGTAAGGACTGGCGAGACGGCGGAAGGCAAGCCAACGTTTGACGCGTGGATTGAAGCTTGGACACCTGGTGACACTGTGCAGGCCAGAGCCGATCGCGACAAGATGGAATATCTTCCGGTATGGGTTAAGCAAGGCCACATCCACGCCCCGCCCGGAGAGTCGATCAGCTATCGTCATGTCGCGCAAACGATGGTCGAGTACGAACAGGATTACAGCGTGCGAATGGTGGCGTATGACCGTTACGCATTTCGCAGGTTCGAGGATGATGCAACTGAGCTTGGGCTGAGCGTCAATTTCGTCGAGCATCCACAGGGCGGCATACGTAAGGCAAAGCCAACGCAGGAAATGACCGATGCCGCAAAGCGGATTGGCAAAGAGGCAGAAGGGCTTTGGTTTCCTGGTTCGTTGCGCATGCTTGAGGATGCGATGCTTGAGGGCCGAATTCGGCTCAAGCGCAATCCGGTGCTGGTAAGCGCGATCATGTCGGCCGTTACCGAGAGCGACAAGTGGGATAACAAGTGGCTGGCGAAGCAAAAGTCAGTCAATAAGATCGATGCGGCAATAGCTCTAACGATGGCTTTCGGCGCGGCGAATGCACTTCAAGCCGAATCAAACAAGAAATTCCAGATGTTCATATTGTGAGAAAGACATGACAGATAATCTCCGCGCCTATTCGGTTTTCCAGGTCAAAGCCATTGATGCCGCGAAGCGCACGTTTACGGGCTTGGCGACAACGCCGGCCGTTGATCGCGTTGGCGATACCATCGATCCGCTTGGGGCGACCTTTCAAAATCCTGTCACGCTACTTCACCAGCATGAACATGACGAGCCGATTGGCTAGGCCATTTTTGGCAAGCCGACCGCGAAGGGTATTCCGTTCACTGCAACAATCCCGCAGACCGATACATTGCCGGATTGCGAGCTGAAGGATCGATTGGATACCGCATGGGGCGAAATTGAGCTAGGTATTGTTCGCGCCGTTAGCATCGGCTTCCGGCCGCTGAAGTATGCGTTCAACGATAACGGCGGCGTCGAATATCAAGAGTATGAGGTATATGAGCTTAGCCCTGTCTCTGTGCCATGCAACCAGGAAGCCATCATCACATCCATTAAAACAATGGACAAAGCTCTATCCCGCGATGTCGTAGATAAGCTGAAACAATTCGACAGCGCTCCGGCGAAAGTCCAGAAACACATCAAGCATGCAATCCCGTTAGTAACGGGTGCGCGAATTCCGAAGGGCGCGGTTTCGCTCAAGAAATAATTCATACGCGGACATCGCCCCCCTTTGCTGCGGGGGCCACAAGGCCGCAAACCAACTAAAAGGAAATTCAACATGGCAGGTAAGACGTTTGCAGAGCAGATTGCCGATCTCAAGGCGACTCGCGAGAGCAAGACCAATGAAATGAACGCCTTCGCTTAGAAGTCGTTGGATGAGAATCGTTCGATGGATGAGGCCGAGGCCGAGGCTTTCGACACTCTCGAAAATGAAATCAAGCGCATTGACGGCGATATCGCTCGCCTGACGCGTCTTGAGAAGATCAACGCCGAGAAGGCCGTGCCGGTTGCTGGCTTGAAACCGGAAGATGCGATCAAGGCCCGCGAGGGCGTGACGGTCAAGAATACGCAGAAGCTTGAGCCGGGCGTCGAGTTTGCCCGTTATGCGATGTGTCTGGCTGCGGCCAAGGGTGACGTCGGTCGCGCGTTCAACATCGCTAAGAGCCAGATCCCGCAAACCGATCGTGTCGTCAATGCGTTGAAGTTCCAGGCCGAAACAGGCCAGAGCTTTGAAGCGCTTATCAAGTCCAACGTCAACGCCGGCACGACCACGGATGCGACCTGGGCCTCGCCGCTCGTCAACTATCAGATTTTCACGGCTGACTTCGTCGAATATCTGCGTCCGCAAACCATCGTTGGCAAGTTCGGTCAGGGTGCGATTCCATCGCTGCGTAATATCCCGTTCAATGTCCGAATTGCTGGTCAGACTTCGGGCGGCGCGGGCTACTGGGTTGGTCAGGGCGCGCCGAAACCGCTCACCAAATTTGATTACAACGCGACGAATCTGACCTGGGCCAAGGTGGCCGCGATCTCGGTCATCACGGATGAACTGATCCGCTTCAGCAATCCGTCTGCCGAGGCGCTTGTACGCAATGGCTTGGTGGATGCACTGCGCGAACGTCTGGATATCGACTTCATCGATCCGGGTAAGGCCGCGGTTGCGAATGTTTCTCCGGCGTCGATCACCAATGGTGTTGCGGCAATCAGCTCCAGCGGTTCGGATGAAGCGCATGTCCGCGCTGACCTTCGCGCTCTCTGGGCGCCGTTCATTGCGGCGAACATCGCCCCGACTACTGCGGTCTACATCATGTCTTCGACTACGGCCCTTGCCCTGTCGCTCATGGTCAATGCCCTGGGTCAGCGCGCGTTCCCAGACATTTCGATGAACGGTGGCACGCTGCTCGGTATTCCGGTCATTGTGTCGGAATACGCAAAGAACACGGGCGGTTCCGCTGGCGGCCTCGTCATCTTGGCGAACGCTTCGGATATCTGGCTGGCAGATGACGGCGGCTTCACTCTGGATGCGAGCCGTGAGGCTTCGCTGCAGATGGACGATGCGCCGAGCGTCAATAGCGCCACCGGCACCGAATCGCAGCTCGTCTCGATGTTCCAGACGAACAGCGTGGCTCTGCGTGCGGAGCGTTTCATCAACTGGCAGAAGCGTCGCAGCGCTGCCGTGTCGTATCTCGACGCGGTGACCTGGGGTAGCTGAGTAAGTTGAATTGGGTGCGGCTCCTAACGGGGCCGCACCATTTTGGAGGGATGATGAGCAGAGTTCCAATAAAAATTACTCGTGCGTTTCGCGGTAATGCGGTTGGCAGCGAAATGCGGGTTTCGGCGCACGAGGCGCGGTTTCTTGTGCTATCCAATCACGCGCAATACATCACCACGGCATTGACGCCGGAGAAGCCGCCAGTTGCTGTTGCGGTAGTCGATACGGTCGCCGAATCGGCGGAAGTTGCCGAAGAGACTAATGCCGGCAGCGAAGAAGAATCCGATGGCGTCGAAATCTCGCCGCGCACCGGCCTTCCTAAGCGGCAATATCGCCGTCGCGATTTGACTGCGGAGTGAAGATGAAGGTGATCTGCGGCTATGCTTTGGCGTTTGCTGCGCAAGTGCGCCGCATTGCCCTATCGCCGATTACTTGGGTGCTCGCCCTTTTCGTGGCTGGCGGCGCACAAATCACGCACGGCATCGCACTCGCTGCCGGAGTTCCTTATGGCTGGATTTGTGCTGGCCTATTTTGCCTCGCCATGGCGTATTTGATCGTAAGAGGCGTGCGGAATGCCTGACATTTTTCAAGCGCTTGGCGGGCTGGTGAAGTCCGTACCGGGTAGCCTATAGTCGGTCGATAGTCGCGGCTGGCTCCCGCTTGTGCGCGAACCATTTCCCGGCGCATGGCAACAAAACGCATCGCAGACGGTAGATGGACAATTGTCCTACTACGCGGCATATGCATGCGTCACATTGATTTCAAATGACTTCGGTAAATTGCGTCCTCGCCTTGTCGAAAAACGCGGGAACATCTGGAAGGAAACGACGAGTTCGGCATTTTCGCCAGTCATTCGCAAACCGAATCGCTATCAGAACCATATCCAGTTTAAGGAATGGTGGGCGATGAGCAAGTTGGTTTTCGGAAATACGTATGCCCTGCTTGAGCGCGATGCTCGCGGCATCGTGGTTCAGCAATACATTCTCGATGCTCGCCGCGTTTTGCCACTCGTTGCGCCAGATGGCCAGGTCTACTATCAGCTTCACACGGATAACCTTTCCGGTGTTACGGAAGAAATCCTAGTTCCGGCATCAGAGATCATCCATGACCGGATGAACTGTCTGTTTCATCCGCTGGTCGGCATCTCGCCGCTATACGCTGCCGGCGTACCTTCGGCGCAGGGTATCGCGATCCAGAATTCCAGCCGTAGTTTTTTTGCGAATGGTGCGCGTCCATCTGGCGTGCTGACTGCGCCCGGTCAAATCGGCCAGGAAACCGCTGACCGCCTGAAGCTGGCATGGGAAGAAAAATTTACCGGTGTGAATTCCGGCAAGATCGCCGTACTCGGCGATGGCTTGAAGTATGAACCGATGGTCATGACGAGCGCCGATGCGCAACTCATCGAATAGTTGAAAATGACCGCGGAAATGGTCTGCGCCGCCTTCCATGTTCCAGCGTTCAAGGTGGGTATCGGCCAGATGCCGACCTATCAAAATGGGGAAGTACTGAATCAGATCTATTATTCGGACTGCCTGCAATCTTTGATCGAGGAATACGAGATTTGTCAGGATGAAGGGCTTGGTATTGGCGAGGCGGTCACTATCAACGGGCGCAGCACACAACTAGGCGTTGACCTCGACTTGCGCGGTCTGTTCCGCATGGATACGGCGACATAGATGCGCACGCTTGGCGAGGGGGTGAAAGGTTCCATCCTGACCGTCAACGAAGCGCGCGAGGAGATGGATCGCGACAAGATTGCCGGCGGTGATACGGTATATATGCAGCAGCAGAACTTTAGCCTCGAAGCGCTCGCCAAGCGCGATTCCCTGCCCAATCCATTTGTCATCGATCGTCCGACCGCAAACCCCGACCCATCTGTTAGCGGGCCTCCGGCGAACGCCGATCCGAACCAAGACCAGGCGACCGGAAAGGCTTTCGCCTATGACGTGCAAAAAG